>Ga0164290_1001897_pt1 | contig 21116 bp, 17 predicted proteins | sample Micstemetagenome_FD_108782 | JGI IMG/M metagenome (GOLD analysis project Ga0164290, IMG submission 108782) | Contaminated culture microbial community from soil near Moab, Utah, USA - Microcoleus steenstrupii SON62 (Illumina Assembly) | ecosystem: Environmental > Terrestrial > Soil > Soil crust... | reverse complement strand
TGGACCGTGATCGTCCCGCCGGACCGGCCCGCCAGGATCGTCACCGTGCTGTCGACGGTCCCGGCATAGTCGCCGTCGGCGCCGCTCGCCGTGCCCGTGAGGGTGGCGTAGTGCAGTGTGATGTTCTGCGTCGCCGGCTTGTCCAGCGAGACCGCGAACTCCAGCCGCCCGCCCTCGGTCACGCTGGCGTTCCCGATCGAGATCTTCGGCGGTGTTGCCATCAGTAGCCTCTATTCTAGGCTCTTCACCGGAAATCTCGTCCCGAGGATGAGCTAGTCTTCCCCCCTTAGAAAGTCCTTTAAATCGGAAGGGATGTAAATAGGTTGCATATAGCCAAGAATACTAAACTCGCGAATAACTTGAACTTCCGAGGCAAGAATCGGTTCGGCCCCTTCGACGCTCGCGCACTCCAGCCCAGCCGATCCGGCCAACATGTTGGCCTCCCTCGTATCGACCTTTGCACCCAATCCTACTTCGCCAGTTCCGGGAAATCCTCTTCCCGGAATTCGCCGGCCCCACGCTGGTTTTCGGCGGCGCGCTTTTCCTCGTCGCGGCGCAGTTCGACCCTGCGGATCTTGCCGGAGATCGTCTTGGGCAGTTCGGCGAATTCCAGGCGGCGGATGCGCTTGAACGGGGCCAGCCGGCCGCGGAGGTGCTGGAAGATCGAGAGCGCGGTGGCGCGGTCCGGTTTGCCGCTGGCGGTCAGCGTTATGTAGGCCTTTGGTATGGCCAGCCGCATCGCGTCGGGCGCCGGCACGACGGCGGCTTCGGCCACGGCGGGATGCTCGATCAGGATGCTTTCCAGTTCGAACGGGCTGATCCGGTAGTCCGATGCCTTGAACACGTCGTCGGCGCGGCCGACGTAAGTGAGGTAGCCTTCGGCATCGCGCGAGGCCACGTCGCCGGTGCGATAGACCGCGCCCGTGAGCGGCGCGATCGAGCCGTCATCCTGCTGGTAGCCCTGCATCAGCGCCGCCGGACGGTGCGCGAGGTCGATGCAGATCTCGCCTTCCTCGGCATCCTTGTCGTCGGCATCGAGCAGGCGGATCCTGTAGCCGGGCAGGGGGCGGCCCATCGAGCCGGGCTTGATTGGCTGGCCGGGCGGATTGCCGACCTGGGTCGTGGTTTCGGTCTGGCCGTAGAAGTCGCGGATGGTGAGGCCCCAGGCCTTCTCGACCTGCTCGATCACCTCGGGGTTCAGCGGCTCGCCGGCCGCCAGCACCTCGCGCAGCGACGTCCTGGCGGATTTCAGATCTTCCTGGATCAGCATGCGCCACACGGTGGGCGGCGCGCAGAGCGTGGTGACCTTGTTGGCAATGACCGCATCGAGCAGATAGCGCGCGTTGAAGCGCGGCTGGTTGGCGATGAAGATCGTGGCGCCGGCGATCCACGGCGCGAAGAAGCAGCTCCACGCGTGCTTGGCCCAGCCGGGCGAGGAGATGTTCAGGTGAACGTCGCCGGGACGCAGTCCCAGCACGAAGACCGTGGTGAGGTGGCCAACCGGATAGCTGCGATGCGAGTGCAGCACGAGCTTCGGCTTGGCCGTCGTGCCTGACGTGAAATAGAGCAGCATCGGATCGTCGGCCTGCGTCGGCCCATCCGGCGTGAACTCGGCCGGGTGATCCAGCAGCTTGGCGTAGGCGTGCCAGCCGGCCGGTGCGTCGCCGACCGCAATGCGCGTCAGGCTCTTGTCGAAGCCCTCGAACTTGGCGGTCTCGCCGGCGGCAGCCACGACATGGCGCGCCCGTCCACGCTCGAAGCGGTCGGCGAGATCGACCGGCGTGAGCAGGGTGGTCGCGGGAATGACGACGGCGCCCAGCTTCATGGCGGCCAGCATCACTTCCCAGAGCGGCGCCACGTTGCCCAGCATCAGCAGCATGCGGTCGCCGCGCTTGACGCCCAACGCGCGCAGTCCGTTGGCGACGCGATTGGAGCGCTCCGACAGTTCGGCGAAGGTGAGGCTCGCGGCGCCGTCGCCCACGATCGTCAGCGCCGGCTGGTTCGCCAGCGGCCCGCGCGCGAGCTCGGCGTCGAACCAGTCGAGAGCCCAGTTGAAGTGGTCCATCTGCGGCCAGCGGAAGTCGCGATAGGCCGTCTCGTAATCGCCGCGCTGGGCCAGCAGGAATTCACGCGCCGCCTTGTATGTCCCAATCGTATGAGCCCCGCCCGTCATCGCATGCCTCGCATCTTGTTTCCGCCCTTGTTGCGATCTTGGACACGGGCGTAGGTTGAGGGCAACAAGAAGAAAGTGCCCCCTTGGTCGTCGAGCCCCTGATCATCGCGCTGCTGCTCGCCGCGGCGCTGATGCACGCCACCTGGAACGCGATCCTGAAGTCGGATCAGTCCGACCGTCTGGCGACGTTCGGCCTGATCATGACGACCGGCACGGTGATGGGGCTCTGCATCGTGCCGTTCGTGCCGATGATCGAGAGCGCGGCGTGGAAGTACCTGATCCTCTCGGTTGCCATCCACGTCGCCTATTATTTCTTCCTGCTGAAGGCCTATTCCTACGGCGATCTCAGTCACACCTACCCGATCGCGCGAGGGCTCGGCCCACTGCTGGTCGCCCTGGTGTCGGGCCGCTTCATCGGCGAGCATCTGCGCACCCAGGACATCGTCGGTGTGCTGCTGCTGAGCTTCGGCCTCGTGGCGCTGGCCATGCCGCTGAGGAACGTGGTGCCGCAGCCCGGGAGCCGCCACGGGCTGGCGACTCTGTTCGCGGTGCTGACCGGCATAACCATCGCCGGCTACATCATCTCCGACGGGCTGGGCGTGCGCGCCGCGGGCGAGACCTCGCAGCACCGCCTTTCCTACATCGCCTGGCTGGCCGTTCTCGAGGGGCCGTGGCTGCTGGTGCTGGCCTTCTGGAAGCGGCCGGCGATGGTCTGGGCGCACATGAAGAAGACATGGTACCGCGGCATCGGGGGCGGTCTGATCGCCAATACCGGATACGGCATCGCGATCTATGCGCTGGCGCTGGGACCGATGGCCCATGTCGCGGCGCTGCGCGAGACCTCGGTGCTGTTCGGCGCCCTGATCGGGACCCTCGTCCTCGGCGAGCCGTTCGGCGGCCGGCGCGTGGCTGCAGCGTTCGTGATCGTTTCAGGGCTTGTGCTGATGAACGGTCCGGCGCTCTTCTAGCGCCATGTCCACACGAAACCTCGATTCCCTGATGGCGCCGCGCTCGGTCGTCGCCATCGGCGCCAGCGAACGCTCCGGCTCCGTGGGTGCGGCCGTCACCCACAATCTCCTGGCCGGCGGTTTCAAGGGGGATATCCACCTGGTCAACCGCAAGGGCGGCACGATTGCCGGCCGTACGGTCTTCAAGCGCGTCTCCGACCTGCCGGAGCCCGCCGACCTCGCCGTCATCATGACGCCGGCCGAAACGATCCCCGCCCTGATCACGGCGCTGGGCCAGGCGGGCACGCACGCCGCGGTGGTGATCAGCGCCGGGCCGGGCAGCGGCCCGGATGCCGGGGCAGTGAATGCCCGGTGGCGCCAGCGGCTGCTCAACGCCGCAAAGCCCCACCTGCTGCGCATCGTCGGACCCAACTGCATCGGCTACGCCGCACCGGGGCTTGGCCTCAACGCGAGTTTCGGACCGACGCGCCTGAAGGGCGGGCGCATCGCCGCCGTGGCGCAGTCCGGCGCCGTGCTGGCCGGGCTCGCGGACTGGGGCGTGGCGCAGGGCATCGGCTTCTCGCACTTGATCTCGATGGGCGACATGGCCGACGTCGATTTTGGCGACGTACTCGACATGCTGGCGCGCGACCTCGAGACGCGCGCCGTGCTGATGTACGTCGAGGGCATCACGCAGGCACGCAAGTTCATGTCGGCGGCGCGTGGCGTGGCGCGCATCAAGCCCGTCATCGTCCTGAAGGGCGGCCGTCATGCCGCGGCCGCGCAGGCGACGGCGTCGCATACCGGTTCGATGGCCGGTTCGGCCGCCGTCTACGACGCGGCCTTCGCGCGCGCGGGCCTGGTGCGCGTTCTGGGGCTGGGCGAGCTGTTCGATGCGGCCGAGACCCTCGGCCACAGCATCGCGCCGCGCAACGAGCGGCTGGCGATCCTGACCAACGGCGGCGGCGCGGGCATCATTGCCACCGACCTGCTGATGGACGAGGGAGGCGAACTCGCGACCTTGCTGCCGCGCACGATCGGGAACCTCGACAAGCAGATGCCGCGCGCCTGGTCGCGCGCCAATCCCGTCGACATCGTGGGCGATGCCGACGGCGCACGCTACGCCGCGGCGCTGAACGGGCTGGCGGACGATCGCGGCGTCGGCGCCGTGCTAGCCATGAACGTGCCGACCGCGCTCACCTCGTCGGTCGAGGTCGCCCGCGCCATCGTCGGCGCCCCCGGCGCGAAGGTCGTGCCGGTGATCGGCTGCTGGATCGGCGGTCCGGAGGCCCAGGCGGGCCGCAACGTGCTGCACGACGCCGGGATCCCGGCCTACGACACCCCCTTGCGCGCCGTGCGCGGCTTCATGCACCTGGTGGAGTATCGTCGCGGTCAGCGGGCCCTGCAGCGCACGCCGCCTTCCGTGCCGGAAGTCCGTTCCGACACCGACCTCGTGCGCGCGATCGTGCGGGGCGCGCTCGCCGAGAAGCGCTCGGTGCTGACCGAGCCGGAAGCCAAGCGCGTTCTGGCGGCCTACGGCATTCCCGTCGTGCCGACCGAGATCGTGCGCGACGCCGCCGGTGCCGCCGCGGCGGCGGTGCGCATCGGCTTTCCTGTCGCAGTGAAGATCCTGTCGCGCGACATCACCCACAAGACCGATGTCGGCGGCGTGGCGCTCGACCTGATGTCCGAGCAGGCCGTTCTCGATGCCGTGCGCGATATGACCGGCAAGGTGCTGGTCGTCGCCAACAAGGCGCGCATCGACGGGTTCGTGGTCCAGCCCATGATCCGCCGCCCGCACGCGGTCGAACTGATCCTGGGCGCGGCCGAGGACGCGGTGTTCGGGCCGATCATCCTGGTGGGGCATGGCGGCGTGGCGGCTGAGGTGATCGACGACAAGGCGCTGGCGCTGCCGCCGCTCGATCCCGTGCTGGCCGAGGATGCGCTCAGCCGGACGAGGGTCGACAGGCTGTTGCGCGGCTACCGCGACCGTGCGCCGGCTGACCGCGCCGCGGTGGGCGAGGTGATGATCCGTCTCTCGCAGCTCATCGCGGATGTGGGCGAGATCGCCGAACTCGACATCAATCCGCTGCTGGCCGACGCAGACGGCGTGATCGCTCTCGATGCGCGCATCGTGGTTCAGCCTCTCAAGAAGGGGCCGGAGCGGGCGGCGCGCTTCGCGATCCGGCCCTATCCGGTGGAACTGGAAACCGAGGTCGAGCATCGCGGCGAAAAGCTGCGGCTGCGGCCCATCCGTCCCGACGACGAGCCGATGCTGCGCGCCTTCACGCGGCGGATGACGCCCGAGGACGTGCGCATGCGCTTCTTCGGTCCCCTGCGCGAGATGAGTCACGAACTCGCCGCGCGACTGACGCAGATCGACTACGACCGGGAGATGGCGTTCCTGCTGCTTGAAGGCGGCAAGGACCTGGTGGGCGTCGGCCGGCTCGTGGCCGACCCCGATTTCCAGCAGGCCGAGTTCGCGTTGACGGTCGCATCCGATCGCCAGGGACGTGGTTATGGCGAGCTGTTGCTGAGGCATGTGCTGATCTACGGCAAGACGCGCGGCATCAAGCGCGTCGTCGGCCATGTGCTGCGCGAGAACAGCAAGATGCTCGATCTCGCCAAGCATCTCGGCTTCCGCCGCGAAAGCGGCCGTTCCGGCGAACCCGACATCCGGCTCATCAAGTCGCTGGCGAGCGTATAGCCACGAACAACGCTGGATTGAGGCGAAATAGTGGCCTCGGCCAAGAGGTTAGGGCATAACTCTCAGATGGCGTCGAGGAAGAACAGAAGCGGGAAGACGAACAGAAGGAGTCCGAGGCGCGGGCCCGGCTTCTTCGATCGTCTGCTGTTCCGTTACGACGCACTCGCTGCCTGGATCGCCGGGCATCGTTGGCACTCGATCGTCATCGCCGTGGTCGTGCTGTTCTTCGGCAGCATCCTGGGCGGCTACTGGATCGCCGAGCGACTCGATCTGCGCGGCAGCGATCGAGTGGCGCGCGATACGCTTGAAGACATGAAGCGCAATGCCGCATCGCAGCCCGCGCAACCGGAAGCGAAATACGCTCGCATCGAGGATATCCCGGGCTTTCCCAAATATTCCGAAGCCGAACCGGGAAAGCCGTTGCCGACGTTCGAGGAGAAGCCGCGAGCTAAGCAGGTTGCCGCGGCCTTGTCGGCCGAACAGACCTGGCGCCGCAATGCGGTTCTCTTTCGCGACCTCAGCAGCCGGCCGCTGATCGCGATCGTGATCGACGATGTCGGCCTCGACCGCGCGCGCTCGAAGCGCGCCTGGGAGCTGCCGGGCCCGATGACCATGTCCTTCCTGCCGTACGCCAAGGACTTGCCCGAGCAGGCGCGCGCTGCGCGGGCGCGGGGGCACGAGCTGATGTTGCACATGCCGATGGAGCCCAACGGCCGCAACGATCCCGGCCCGGGCGCCCTGATGGTGTCGATGTCCGATGCCGAGCTGCGCCAGCGGCTGCTGATCGCACTGGAGAGTTTCGGCGGCTATGTCGGCATCAACAACCACATGGGCAGCCGCTTCACCGCAAGTCGACCCGGCATGGACCTGGTGATGCGCCAGCTCAAGCCGCGCGGGCTGATGTTCCTCGATTCGCGCACGACGCCGCAGTCGGTCGGCGAACAGGCGGCGCAGGAGTTCGGCGTGCCGTCGATCGTGCGCCATGTCTTCCTCGACGACGAGGAGACGCTGGAGTCGGTGCGCCGCAAGCTCGCCGAGACGGAGGCCGTGGCACGTCGGCAGGGCTTCGTGGTGGCGATCGGGCATCCGCACGACGCGACGCTGCAGGCGCTCGCCGAATGGCTGCCCACGGTGCAGGGCAAGGGCCTCGCGCTGGCGCCGTCGACTGCCATATTGCGCAAGCGCAACGGTTGGGATTGAGTCGCGCCAACAAAGAGTTGGAGGAAGCGACGTGCGGTACAAGAAGCAGGCGATGATCGTGGCCCCGCAGCCCGAGCCGACGGAGGCGGGGGCCGACGTCTTGCGCGAGGGCGGCAATGCCGTCGATGCCGGTATTGCCTGCGCGCTGGTGCAGGGAGTGGTCGATCCGCAGATGTGCGGCATCGCGGGTTTCGGCTCCTGCGGCATCTACATGCCGGGCAAGAAATTCCACGGCTACATCGACGCCCATGCGCCGGCGCCGCTCGCGGCGCGGCCCGACATGTGGGCCAACCTGATCGAGAGCGAGGCGCGCGACGGCTACGGCTTCATCCTGAAGGGAAGGGTGAACGACATCGGCTACAAGTCGATCTGCGCGCCGGCGAACCTCAAGATGTATTACGACGCGCACAGGGAGCATGGCAGCCTGCCTTGGTCGCGCATCGTCGAGCCGGCCATCGCCTGGGCCGAGAGCGGCTGGACGGTGCGGCCGCACGTCCATTTCTGGTGGGCCGACGACGGCGCCTTCGGCCGCGCCCCGAACTTCGAGCGCACCGGCTTCACGCCGGCGGCGCGCGAGCTCTACTGCCGACCCGACGGCGTGCCCAAGCGGGTGGGCGACCGGGTCGTCAACCGCGACTACGGCCAGACGCTGCGCGCCATCGCGAAGGGCGGCGCCGACGTCTTCTATTCCGGCGAGATCGCACACGCGATCGCGGAGGACATGAAGAAGAACGACGCGCTCCTGTCGATCGAGGATCTCAAGGCGTGGCGGACCGTCCGCAACGAACCGCTCTGGGGCGACTATCGCGGCTACAGGGTCTCGACCAACCAGCCGCCGGGCGGCGGCGTGATGCTGATCGAGATGCTGAACATCCTGGAGTACTTCGACATCGGCAGCCTGGAGCATGGCTCGACTGAGCACGTGCGCATCGTGGCGGAAGCAATGAAGCGGGCGACCATCGACAAGGACGCCAAGGTCGGAGATCCGAAGTTCGTCACCGTGCCGGTCGGTGAACTGACCTCGAAGCCCTATGCCAAGGCGATGGCAGGCGAGATCGCGCGCGGGGAGAAGGCCAGCGTCACGCGGTTCAACTCAGGCGCTGTCTCCAAGGACACGACGCACATCTCCGTGCTCGACAAGGACGGCAACTGTTTCACCATGACCCACTCGCTGGGCATGCCCTCGGGCGTGATCACACCGGGCCTCGGCTTCATGTACAACGGCTGCATGGGCGTATTCGATCCACGCCCAGGCCGCGCCGGATCGATCGCGCCGGGCAAGGCGCGGTTCAGCTCGGTCGTGCCGTCGATCATCTTCAAGGATGGCAAGCCGCACCTGATCATCGGCGCGCCCGGCGCCACGCAGATCGCCATGGGCGTGCTGCACGTCATCCTGAACGCCCTCGACTTCGACATGACGATGGTCGAGGCGGTGAGCGCGCCGCGCTTCTCCGCGACCTCCGACGCGATCGACATCTCCAACCGCATCCAGGGCCGCGTCGAGCGCGAGCTGCAGGCACAGGGCTATCCGGTCGTCCGCAGCCCCTACGGCTTCGGCTTCGCCGCCGTCCATGGCATCCGCATCCACGAGGACGGGCTCGATGGCGGCGCCGATCCCGGCCACGACGGCGTGGTGATCGCGGTCTAGCGACAGGCTATTCCTCAGCCTTCGAACCTTTGCGCTCGCGCCTTGCCGCAACCCGGCGCGCTGCCGCCAGGGCTGCGCGGGCCCAGATCAAGAGTTCGTCGGGTTCGTCGAGCAGGCGGTCCGGCAGAGGCCAGTAGGCGAGGTCGATGGTGACTCCCTTCTTCACGTAGCGGAGCGGGCGTGCGGTCTCGACTTCCTTGAAGAGGGCGCGGTTCTGGTCGTCGACTCTCAGATAGAGAGTGTCGTCGCTCACGATTCCCAGCATCAACCCGCGGCAGAACACGCCGGTCTTGCCGAACATGCGCCGCGTGGTAATCCGGCCGAGCGGCGCCAATTGCTCGCGCATGAACTCCGTGAAACCGTCGCTCGCAACCACTGCTACAGCGCCGGCAAGTCCGGCGGCGGGCGACGTGCCTGCGTTGCCTGCTCGTAGGCGTAGGCGAGGCGCAGCAGCGTGGCCTCGCTCCAGGCGCGGCCGGCGAATGTGAGGCCGAGCGGATAGTCGGGCGTTTCCGTCTTGCCGACACCGGAGATGAAACCGGCCGGCACCTGGACACTCGGATAGCCCGGCTTGGCCGCGATGGCCGCGCCGCTGGCGCCGGGGAACACCACGGCGTCGAGTCTGTGCTGGTTCATATAGGCATCCATGCCGCGGTCCTTGGCGGCCATCAGGTCCATCGCGCGCGCCGACCTGTATTCCGGCTCCGAGAGATCGCCCAAGGTCTGCTCGGCGGCCAGGAACAGGTCCTGTCCATAGCGCAAGGCTCTGTCGGCGTTCGCCGTGTTGAACGCGATCACGTCGGCCATGGTCTTGATCTGCGTGCGGGTCGCCCAGTCGCGCAGGTAGAGGTTGAGATCGCGCTTCAGCTCGTAGAGGAAGACGACGGACGCGGGTCCCGGCGTACCCTTGCCGGGGCTGAAGGGATTGCGGTTGAGCACCGGCATGGTCGTGCCCGGGCCGCCGATCCAGCCGATCGCGGGGATGGCCGCGCGCACGATAACGGCGCCGAGGTCCTCCAATACCTTGATGGCCTGGGCCATCACGCCCTTGCCGCGCCGCGACAGCGGACCATGGAACGGGTCGTTGAGCGGATCGGCCGGATCGCTGGGCACGCCGATGCGCGCGCCCTTCAAGCCGTCCTTGTCGAGACTCGCTGTATAGTCCTCCGGCCGCTGCAGCAGATACGTCGCCGGATCGTCCGGGTCGCGCGCCGCCAGCACGTTCAGCAGGATCGCCGAATCCCGCACGGTGCGGGTCATCGGACCGGCGGTGTCCTGGCTGTGCGAGATCGGGATGATGCCGCTGCGGCTGATCAGGCCGACCGTCGGCTTCACGGTGACGAGGCCGTTCTGGGTGGCGGGGCTCAGCAGCGAGCCGGACGTCTCGGTACCGATCGACGCCGCGCAGAGACCGGCGGCAACCGCGACCGCCGAGCCGGCGCTCGATCCGCCGGGCAGCACGACCGGCGCGTGGTCGTCCATGAGCTTTGGCGAATAGGGGTTCCGGACATAGCCCGCGATCGAACTGTAACCCGACGGCATGCCCATCGCGAGGACGTTGGCGAATTCGGTGAGGTTCGCCTTGCCCAGGATGACCGCCCCGGCGTCCCGCAACCTCCTGACAACGGGGGCGTCGTCCCGGGCATGGGCTCCCGCCAACGCCAGCGAGCCCGCGGTGGTGGGCTGCCTGTCGCCGGTGGCGATATTGTCCTTCACCAGGATCGGCAGGCCCGCGAGCGGCCGTTCGGCCGAGGGCTTCACGGCGTCCAGGCCAGCGGCGATCGACAGGGCATCTGGATTGGTGACGCGCACGGAGTTCAGGCCTGGGCCGTTCCGGTCATAGGCCTCGATGCGAGCGAGGTAGGCCTGGGTCAGTTCGCTCGATGTGGCGTGGCCCTGTGTCAGCGCCTCCCGCAGGTCGGCGAGCGAAGCATTGTCGACCGCGATCCGGGCGCTCTTCGAGGATTCGGTCACGACAATCACCTTTGTTGCCATTTCCAAGATTTGTAGTTCGATCATCTTTACATGATTTGGATGAGTCCGGAATTTCAGGAGATGTTCGCCACGCGACCCGCCTCCATTGCATGACGCCTGCAGCGCCCTAAACTCGCGGCAAGGCGGAGGAAATAAAACAATGACGGTCATCGGACGGCGGCACGTACTGGCCGCCGGCATGGCACTCGCGGCATCGACTGCCGGGGCACAGGCTCAGGGGACCTATCCGGATCGCCCGATCCGGCTGGTCATCGGCTTTCCCCCGGGCGGACCGACCGACATTGCCGGCCGGTTGCTGGCGCAGCGGCTGAGCGAAATCCTCGGTCAGCAGGTGGTGGTCGACAACAAGCCCGGCGTCGCCGGCAACATCGCCTCGCAGATCGTGGCCGACGCCAAGCCGGACGGCTACACGCTGCTGGTCGGCACATCGATCATGGGCATCGTGCCGGCGCTTTACGACAAGCTGCCCTACGACCCGATCAAGGGTCTGGAGGCGGTGGCCCACTTCACCACGGTCCCGATGATCGTCGTGGCGCCCGCCGGCGGCATCGGCTCGATCGAGGAACTGGTCGCAGCGCTGCGCAAGGAGCCGGGGAAGCATTCCTATCCGTCGCCGGGTAACGGTAGCCTGATCCACATGGGCAGTCTGCTGCTGGCCCAGCGCGCGGGCGGCGATGCGCTGCACGTGCCCTACAAGGGTTCGGCGCCGGCGATGCAGGACACGCTGGCGGGGCGCCATGCCTTCCAGATCGACACGCTGGGCAGCAGCAAGGGCTTCGCCGATGCCGGCCGCCTGAAGATCCTGGCGGTCTGCGACACCAGGCGCGCGGCCTCGATGCCCGACGTGCCGACCGTCCAGGAGAAGACCGGTATTGCGATCGAGGTCGTCACCTGGAACCTGATCTTCGCCCCGGCCGGCACGCCGAGGCCGATCGTCGACAGGCTGAACGCCGCGATCAACCAGGCCGTCAAGACTCCGGAAATGATGGAGAAGGCGAGGGCAGCGGGCATCGATCTCGTCGAGTCGACGCCGGCCACCTCGAAGAAGTTCTACGAGGACCAGATGGCGATGTGGGCGCCCATCGTGAAGGCCTCGGGCGCAAAAGTTGAATAGGGGGAACACGACGATGACGTTCACACGACGGGGAGCGCTCGCCGCGCTCGCGGCTATGGCTCTTGCCACTCCTGCCGCCGCGCAGACCTACCCCGACAAGCCGATCCGCATGATCATCGCCTTTGCCGCGGGCGGGCCGACCGACGTGGTCGGGCGCCTGCTGGCGCCGCGGCTCTCGGAGATCCTCGGCCAGCAGGTCATCGTCGAGAACAAGCCCGGCGCCACCGGCAATATCGGCACCGCGATGGTCGCCGATGCGAAACCCGACGGTTACACGATCCTGTTCAGCGCCTCGACCATGGCGATGGCTCCGGCGCTCTACGGCAAGTCGCTGGGCTATGATCCGGTCAACGGGCTGGCGGCCATCGCCTACGTGGCAAGTGCGCCGCTGATCCTGCTGGCGCCGATGGATGGCGCGAAGACCACGCCGGAACTGGTGGGCATGCTACGCAAGGATCCGGGCAAGTACTCCTACGCCTCGTCGGGCAATGGCGGCATGATCCATCTCGCCAGCTACCTGTTCGCGACACGTGCCGGCGGCGACGCGCTGCACGTGCCCTATCGAGGCTCGGCCCCGGGCATGGTCGACATGATCGCCGGCCGTCACGGCTTCCAGATCGACACGCTTCAGTCGAGCAAGGGCTTCATCGACGGCGGCAAGGTGCGCGTCCTGGGCGTCGCCTCCCAGAAGCGCCTGCCGCAGCTTCCCGACGTTCCGACGATCCAGGAGGCGACCGGCTTCGATTACGCGATCAACACCTGGTACGCCGCCTACGCGCCTGCCAAGACGCCGCGGCCGATCATCGACAGGCTGAATTCCGCCTTCAATCAGGCGCTGAAGCAGCCCGACATGGTGAAGAAGGCCAACGAACTGGCTCTCGAACTCGTCGATTCCACACCGGAACAGGCCAAGAAGTTCTACGATGACCAGATGGCCTTCTGGGATCCCATCATCAAGCAGTCCGGCGCCAAGCCGGAATGACGAGATCGCAAGCGTAACGGAGAGAGTAATGATCAAGTTCTATTACAACATGGCGCCGAACCCGATGAAGGTGGCGCTGTGCCTCGAGGAGATGGGCCTGCCGTATGAGCCGGTGCCGGTCGACACCCGCAAGGGCGAGCAGCATTCCCCGGAATTCATGGCGATCAATCCCAACGCCAAGGTGCCGGTCATCATCGACGACGGCGAGACCGTGTTCGACAGCAACGCGATCCTGCTCTACCTCGCTGAGAAGACTGGCAAGTTCATGCCGGCCGCAACGTCCAAGGGGCGGGGCGAGGCTCTGTCCTGGCTCATGTTCGTGGCTTCGGGCATCGGTCCTTATTCCGGCCAGGCCGTGCACTTTCGCAACTTCGCGCCCGAGCCCAAGGAATATGCCGTCAACCGCTACACCTTCGAGGCGCAGCGTCACTGGGGCATCCTCGAAGCGCGCCTGGCCAAGCAGCAGTTCATGTGCGGCGACAACTACAGCATCGTCGACATGGCGCTGTGGGGCTGGTCGCGGCTGATCCCCTTCGTGCTGGGTGCCGAGGCGCCCAAGCAGTTTCCCAACCTGCAGCGCCACCTCGCCGAGGTCAGCGCCCGCCCGGCGGCCGTCCGCGCGCTCGCCCTGAAGGACAAGCACGCCTTCAAGGCGGAGATGGACGAGGCGGCGAAGCTCGCGATGTTCCCCCATCTGGGTAAGAAGGTCGCCTGAGGGGCTGACGCACAAGTAACCGTCGTTTCGACCGAAGCGCCGAAGGCGCGACGTGGAGAGACCTCCTCTCCACCAAGAGCCGGCGGAGCGCAGAGAGAAGATCTATCCGCTCCCGCGCTCCGGTCGAGATGACGGGAATTGTTGCGTCGACCTACATCATCCCGGGTTCGCCGAGGTCCGTTCCGTCGATCATGCGGCTGTAGCGGAACGGGGCCGGATCGACGATCGGCGGGTCGCCGGCGATGAGGTCGGCGGCGAGCCGGCCGGCGCCCGGGCCGATCCCGAAGCCATGGCCGGTGTAGCCGGTCGAGAGGAAGAGGCCGGGCAGGGGATCGACGGCGGAGATCACCGGGATGCCGTCGGGAGTCGAATCGATCATGCCGCCCCAAGCATGCGCCACCTTCAACCCCTTCAGCGCGGGGTAGTGATCGCCGAGCCGCGTGAGGCCGCGCTGGACCAGCACCGGATCGGCGGCGGGATCGAGCGTGCGCTGGCGCTCGAAGGGCGATTCGAGGTCGAACGACCAGTTGGCGAAGGACTCAGGGCCTTCGAGGAACGAACGGCCGATGCCGAAGGTGAGGCCGGCGCGGCGCTTCTTGAAGGTCGGCCAGAACTGGCGGGCATAGAGCAGGCCCTGCGGCGACAGTTCGACCAGGCCGCGGCCGCCCAGACCCACGGTGTAGCCGCCGTCGAGCCGACGGCGGATCGTGACGTCCGGCATGGAAAGTCCGCCATCCGTCACTATCGGTGCCGCGGTCGTTGCAAAGGAGGTCGAGCGCACGCCGGCCTGTGCGAGCCGCAGATCGTGGCGACGGCAGAAGAGGGAACTCCAGGCGCCGCCGGCCAGCAGCACGGTCTGCGTGCGGACGATGCCACGCTCGGTGATGACGCCCGAAACCTTGCCATTCGTGATGTCGAGGCCGCGCGCCGCACAGTTCTGGTGGAGCGTGGCGCCGAGCCTGCGTGCGCCCTCCGCGATCGCCGGCCCGGCCAGCGACGGCTCGGCGCGCCCGTCGGTGGGTGAGTGGACGCCGCCGATCCAGTTTCCCGTGCTGCCCGGCGTCAGTTCCTTTGCCTCGGCGCCGCTCAGCACGCGACTGTGCATCTGGTATTCGCGCGCCTTGAGGGTCCAGGCCTCCCATTGGACGAAATCTGCGGGCCGGTCGGTGACGTAGAGGAGCCCGGTGCGGCGGAAGCCGGTCTCCGCGCCCAGTTCGCGGGAGAGGTCGCCCCAGATCTCCAGGCTCTTCATGGCCAGCGGCAGTTCGCGCAGGTCGCGATGCTGCTGGCGGCACCAGCCCCAGTTCCGGCTGGTCTGCTCGCCGCCGATCACTCCTTTGTCGAGGAGCGCGACCTTGTGCCCCTTTTTCGCCAGCCAATACGCCGCCGTCGTGCCGGCGATGCCGGCGCCGATCACCACGATTTCGGCCGAGGCGGGGAGCTTCTCGTCGCTCGCGACGATCTGGACGGGAGGGGACATCGTATTTCCTGGGCTGAACGCGTGCGGAACAGTCTAGCGCACGCTTTACGCACCGGAACCCGGCGCGGTACCTTCCGCCCCCTAAAAGGAGCCCCCAATGGACCTGACATTCGGCAAGGAAGAACTCGCCTTCCAGAGTGAAGTGCGCGACTGGCTGAAGGAGAACCTGACGCCCGAGATCGTGGGTGAGATCAAGGTCGGCCGGAACGCCTACATGCCGAAGGAACGGCTGATCGACTGGCAGAAGCGGCTGGCCAAGAAGGGCTGGCTCTGCACCGGCTGGCCCAAGGAGTTCGGCGGCCCGGGCTTCACCACGACCCAGAAGTACATCTTCGAGATGGAGATGGCGAAGGCCGGCGCCCCCGGCACCTCGCCGTTCGGCCCCAAGATGTGCGCCCCGGTGATCATGAAATACGGCTCGGCCGAGCAGAAGGCGCGCCACCTGCCGCCGATGCTGAACTCCGACCTGATCTGGTGCCAGGGCTATTCCGAGCCGGGCTCCGGTTCGGACCTCGCCTCGCTCCGCACCAAGGCGGTGCGCGAGGGCGACTTCTATATCGTGAACGGCCAGAAGACCTGGACGACGCTGGCGCAGACCGCCGACTGGATCTTCTGCCTGGTGCGGACCTCGAACGAGGGCAAGCCGCAGGAGGGCATTTCCTTCCTGCTGATCGACATGAAGACGCCGGGCATCTCGGTCGAGCCGATCATCACCGCCGACGGCAACCGAGCCGGCACGCAGGAAGTGAACTCGGTGTTCCTGACCGACGTGAAGGTGCCGGTCGAGAACCGCGTCGGCGAAGAGAACATGGGCTGGACCTACGCCAAGTACCTGCTCGAGTTCGAGCGCGGCGGCAATCCCTACAGCCCGCGCCTGCGCTCGGGCTTCGAGCGCCTGAAGCGGCTCGCGCAGTCGATGCCGGAAGGCGAGGATTCGATCCTGGCCGATGCGGCATGGCGCGAGAAGCTCGCGCGCATGGACATCGAGATCTCCGGCCTCGAGATGTTCGAGCAGGAGTTCTATTCCAAGCTGGCGTCGGGCCAGAACCCGGGCCCGCTCTCGTCGATGATCAAGCTGCGCGGCACCGAGGTGATGCAGCAGGTCCAGGAATACGCCGTCGAGGCGGCCGGCTACTACGCCCAGCCGTTCCCCGAGCAGCGCGCCTGGAACGCCAACGTCGAGCCGATCGGCCCCGAGGGCGCCGACGTGCTGGCGCCGCGCTACTTCAACGGCCGCAAGATGACGATCTACGGCGGCTCGTCGGAAGTGCAGCGCGGGATCATGTCGAAAGTGATGCTGGGGCTCTGACCCCACCGCCCCTTCGGGGCACCTCCCCATTTGAATGGGGAGGAAGGAGTTGTTTGCCTCCCCATTCAAATGGGGAGGTGGCGCGTAGCGCCGGAGGGGTCAAATGCGTCTAGCCTTCAACGAACAGGAACTGGCCTTCCAGCAGGAAGTCCGCGACTGGATCAGCGCCAACATGCCGCCGGAAGTGGCGGAGGAAAGCCGTCGCAGCCGCAGCAGCCACGTCTCCAAGGAGCGGCTGCTCCAGTGGCAGAAGAAGCTGGCGGGCAAAGGCTGGCTCTGTCCCAACTGGCCCAAGGAGTATGGCGGCACGGGCTGGACCTCGACGCAGAAGTTCATCTTCGAGATGGAGATGGCGCGGGCCGATTCGCCCTATCTCTCGTCCTTCAGCATCAAGATGGTCGCGCCCGTCCTGATGAAGTTCGGCAGCGATGCGCAGAAGAAGCGCTTCCTGCCCAAGATCGCCGCCGCCGAGGAACTGTGGTGCCAGGGTTATTCCGAGCCGGGCTCCGGCTCCGACCTCGCGTCCCTGCGCACCAAGGCCGAACGCCGCGGCGACCACTATGTCGTGAACGGCCAGAAGATCTGGACGACCAACGCTCACTTCGCCGACTGGATATTCTGCCTCGTGCGCACCTCCAACGAGGGCAAGCGCCAGGAGGGCATCTCCTTCCTGCTCATCGACATGAAGTCGCCCGGCATCACGCTCGACCCGATCTACCTGGTCGACGGCACGCGCACGCCGATGCGCCACGAGGTCAACCAGGTCTTCTTCACCGACGTGAAGGTGCCGGTCGAGAACCTGGTCGGCGAGGAAAACAAGGGCTGGACCTACGCCAAGTTCCTGCTCGAGTTCGAGCGCGGCGGGCAAGCCTTCGGGCCGCGGCTGCGCAAGGCCTTCCGCCATCTCCAGACGCTCTCCAGGACGCAGATGAGCGAGGGCCAGTCGCTCTCGGGCGATGCGCAGTGGCGTGAGAAGATGGCGGCCGTCGAGATGGAGATCGACGCCATCGAGATGAACGAGCTGATGTTCTATTCGAGCCTCAAGACCGGCGACGCGCCGGGCAATATGGGCTCGGTCGTGAAGATGCGCGGCACCGAGGTCGGCCAGAAGGTGACCGAACTCGCCGTCGAGGCTGTCGGCTGGTACGGCACGCCGTTCACCGAGCTGCGCAACTACGACAGCAACATCGTCCCCGTGGGCGGAGAGTATGTCGACGACGTCTCGCCGCGCTACTTCAACACGCGCAAGACGACGATCTACGGCGGTTCGTCGGAAGTGCAGCGCAACGTGCTGGCCAAGGCGATGCTCGGCCTCTGAGGCGGGCATCGCGTGAGCGGTCCGAAGAAGGCGGTCTTCTACGTGATCCTAGCGCTGATCGTCGGGGTCGCTCTGGAAATTGCGTCCTCGGCGTTTCTCTACGCCGTCCACAAGGACAGGATCGCGAACCTGCCCGGACCGCCCTCGGAGCCTGCGACGTTTCTGGCGGTACGAACGGGGCTGAGCTGGCTTTTCCCCGGATCGTTTCCGGACCCGGCGACCTACCGGCGCATGACGCGTCAGCCGGCAGGCTTCTTCGCCGAGGATCCGGAGCAGGGGTATCGGGCCAATCCCGGGCGATACGTGTTCCGCTATAGCGGACTGCGGCAGGGCAAGCCCGAGCATCTCGACGCGATCGTGACGATCAACGCGGACGGCACGCGCTTCAGCGGTTCAGCGGCGGCCACGGCTGCGCGACGGATCTTCGTGCTGGGCGATTCCTACGTATTCGGCGACGGCGTGAACGATGAGCAGACCTTCGCCTTCCTTCTGCAGACGGCCTTTCCCGACTCGGCCGTCGAGCTGCACGCACTCGCCGGATACTCCTGGGCCAACGCCCTGGTCACGATGGATCGGATCAGGGGCCGCATCCGTCCCGGTGACGTCGTCGTGCTGGGCTATGCGGCCTACTACAAAGAACGCCATGTCGCGGCGCCCTCGCGGCTGCGCAGCATCCGCGACTGGATGGCCGCGACCTTTCCCGACGTCGAGCTCGATCCTAAGGACAGGCTGATCCGCGCCCGGCTCGGTAGCGACAACCGCCTGGCCCTCGACACGATCCCGATGCACTGCAAGTTCGATCCGGCCTATTGCGACGGTCCCGCGCCGGCCGCCGACCATGTCGACCGGGTATCGCGCGAACTCCTCAAGGCCATCGCCTCGAAGACGGCCGGGAAGATCCATCTCCTGCACACGTTCGGCCCGAAGGACGATCCCGTGCTGCGCGAGCTGCCGGCAAACGTGCAGCTGGTCGCGGCCACGCCACAGGATTTCAGCTACGTCATGCAGGACAACATCATGGGCCTCGACGATCACGGCGGGCCCTATTGGCATTATGCGATGTATTCCCGGCTTAAGCCGGTCATCGCCGCACGGCCCTGACGCCCTCGCTGCGCGCCCGCACTTCCGGTGTCGCGAGACAGGAGGCCAGCGCCTCGTAGCCCGGCGTCCCGGGATGAGGGACGACGCGGACGGGCGGGCTGTGATTGGCGGGGCAGAAGAGGATCGTCTCTCCGGCGCCGACCGCATCGAGATCGAGGATCGAACTGGAGCGCGTCATCACGAATATGGGCGGCGAACTGTGCGCCCGGCGCCGCAGGTGGGCGATCAGCGCTTCCTGCGTCGGCCTGTCGAGACCCTGTTCGACCAGGTCCACCACGATGGGCGTTGATGTTTCGACGCCTATGAGAAGCGCCCGAAGGGCCGCCGAGTCGGTCGCGCCATCGTGCACGAGCAGGGCGATCGTCGACTCGATGTTCGAGTGGGAGGAGGGATCGGCGGTGCGGTCGAGGCCAAGGAAGACGCCGCCCAGTTCCTCGGCGAGCCGCATCGCCAGCCGCGTCTTGCCGCTGCCCAGCGGGCCGGTGATGTAGGTGAGGGGGCGGATGTCACGCAGCTCGAACCGCTCGCCGCCCCAGGGCCAGGGAAGATCGAACGCGACGTTGTGCCCGCTCTCAGGTGCGAGCAGACGCGCCAGCTCGCCCGCCGTCGGCGTCTCGCCGCGCGCGAGATCTCTGCGCAATCCACGCAACCGGTCGAGTGCTTCGATCGCCCCGCGCAGCCGGGCTTCGAGCGTCGACTGATGTGCTGCGAGCGCGGGTTCCAGTCCGCTTGCATCGCCAGTGAGCACGCGCGCCACCTGCGCGAGGCTGAAGCCCAGCGCCCGCAAGGCGACGATCTCCGAGGCCCGCTCGATGTCCTTCGGTCCGTAGGCGCGCCAGCCCGCGTCCGAGCGGACCGGCGCCAGCAGGCCGCGCTGCTCGTAGAGGCGCAGTGCTTTGGTGGAGATACTGAGACGCCGGGCGGCGTCGGATGCGTTCAGGAACTGACTCACGATCGACCTCGTCTGATGTTGATCGTTGGCCTTATGAAGGCAGTCCCTGGGGCCGGGTCAATAGGCTTTTCCGCCCGTAAACACTCCCCGTCACCTCAGGGCGGAGGTTACTCCGCCCACACCGGAGCGAAGCGGAGTGGAGAGGTCTTTTTTCCATCGCACAGTGTCAGCATACTGAAAAATGATCTCTCCGCTGCGCGCCTTCGGCGCTCCGGTCGAGATGACGGAGGGATGAATGGAGTACCGCAATCTCGGCCGCGCCGGCCTGAAAGTCTCCGAGATCTGCCTCGGCACCATGACCTTCGGCAATGGCGCGGACCAGAAGGGCGCCACGAGAATGGTGAACGCCGCGCTCGACGCCGGCGTCACATTCTTCGACACGGCAAATTCCTATGTCGGCGGCACGTCCGAGACGATGCTGGGCGTGGCGCTGAAGGGACGGCGCGAGGACGCCATCATCGCCTCCAAGTTCTTCAATCCGATGGGCGGGCGGCCCAACGATTCCGGCATGTCGCGGCTGCACATCAAGCAGCAGATCGAGGGCTCGCTGAAGCGGCTCCAGACCGACTACATCGACATCTACTACATCCATCATGTCGACCATCAGACGCCGCTCGAGGAGATGCTGCGCGCGCTCGACGATCTCGTGCGCGAGGGCAAGATCCTCTACACGGCCTGCTCGAACTTCGAGGCGTGGCGGCTGATGGAGGCGCTGTGGATCAGCGACAGCAAAGGGTGGGAGCGCTTCGCGGCCTACCAGCCGCAATACAGTCTCGTGGTCCGCGACATCGACGAGGAGATCGTGCCGGCGCTGCAGCTCAAGGGGCTGGGCTGCGTGGCCTGGTCGCCGCTGGGCAGCGGCTATCTCGCGGGCAAGTACACGCCGGGCAATCTCACGGTGCAGGGCAGCCGCTCGGCCGAGGGCTGGGGGTTCCAGAGCAAGTTCTTCGCGCCCAACCATGGCGAGATCCTGCAGACCCTGCTCGACACGGCGAAGGAACTCGGCAAGCCGCCGGCGGAGGTGGCGCTCCGCTGGGTGATGGACCAACCCTTCATGACCAGCGCCATCGTCGGCGCCCGCAATGCCGAGCAGCTCGGCGAGACGCTGAAGGCGGGTGGCTGGCGCCTGCCTGCCGAGGCACTGGCCAGGCTGGACACGGTCTCGGCCCAGCCCAACCGGTATCCGCGCGCTTTCGAGGACCCGATGCCGCTGCGCCGCACCAGCGCGCTCAAGATGCCGGGAATGACGAAGGCCTAGAGCGTTTCACGTTTTGACGAGAGCATATCCGGCGCTGTGAATGTAGTTGCAGCATTCGGATTGTCGGATGGTCTTGAGAAGGTCTCGGATGTAACGCGAGAGGCCTTCGGGGGTGCGCTTCTGGGCGAGCCTCATCCAGTGTTTGATCTTGGAGAAGGCCTTCTCGATCGGGTTGAGATCCGGTGAGTAGGGCGGGAGATACCAAAGCCTTGCGCCG
>Ga0164290_1001896_pt1 | contig 21117 bp, 16 predicted proteins | sample Micstemetagenome_FD_108782 | JGI IMG/M metagenome (GOLD analysis project Ga0164290, IMG submission 108782) | Contaminated culture microbial community from soil near Moab, Utah, USA - Microcoleus steenstrupii SON62 (Illumina Assembly) | ecosystem: Environmental > Terrestrial > Soil > Soil crust... | reverse complement strand
TGAAGAAGGCCACCCGACACAAATCCTTGGTGTGGCCACCGACATCACCCAACTGAAACAGCAGCAACGTTTCACCCAGAGCATTATCGAGGCCGCTCCGTCGCTGACTTATATTTTTGACCTGGTTGAAAAAAACAACGCCTACGTCAGTCCGCAGATCACCGAAATCCTCGGCTATTCGAAAACAGAGGTAAGCTCCATGGGAAACAACCTGCTGCCTACCCTCCTGCATCCCGACGACCAGATCGCCACCAATACCCGCTTCAGTCGCCTTCTGGGCGACACTTCCGACGACATTTACGAAGTGGAATACCGCATGCGGCATAAGAACGGCGACTGGATCTGGCTTTTCGACCGCGCCCGTGTTTTTCGCCGCAATGAAGAAGGAAGGCCCGAGCAAATCCTCGGCGTGGCCACAGAGATCACCACCCGTAAGCAGACCGAAGCCGCACTGCAGGAAAGCGAAAGCCGCTTCCGCATGCTGGCCAACCGCCTTGAAGTGCTCGTTGCCGAACGCACCCTGGAACTGCAGCGCTCCAACGAAGACCTGCAGCAATTTGCCCATGTGGCCTCGCATGACCTCAAAGAACCCGTGCGCAAGATCCGCACCTTCATTAGCCGCCTCGAGCTGGAACTGCGTGAGCAGCTGAGCGAACGCGGCCGGCATTATGTAGACCGTGTGCAGAATGCCGCCGAACGGATGGCCTCCATGATCGACGGCGTGTTGAAGTATTCCTCCTTTGGAGCGCAGGAACTACTTTTCGAAACCGTGGACCTGAATGAGGTAGCCAAAGACGTGGAAAACGACCTGGAACTGGTGCTGCAGCAAAAGATGGGCAGGATCGCACGCCAGCCCCTGCCTTCCGTTACCGGCTCGCGGGTATTGCTCCACCAGCTATTCTATAATCTCTTCAACAACTCCCTGAAGTTTGCCCGGGAGGGTGTTCCGCCGGTGGTCCGTATTTATACGGAAATACCGGAGCAGTCCGGGGAATTGCATATCATCGTAGCCGATAACGGCATCGGCTTCAGTGAGACAGATGCCAGGCGCATCTTTGGCACCTTTTTTCGCCTGCATTCCAAAGACCAGTTCGAAGGCACCGGCTTAGGTCTCGCTCTCTGTCAGAAGATTGTGGAGCGCCATGGCGGCAGCATCCGCGCCAAGGGCAAACCAGGTGAAGGCGCCACGTTCATCATCAGCCTGCCGGCGCAGAGCGCTTAACTGTGCCGGAGGCAGATACCGTTTCCCATAAACCCGGGGGCTTTCGGCCCCTACGAAGACACGCGGGTTGCGCGGCCTCGGGCCGAAGGGGCCCACCCCGGGCACCTGGATTTCTTCGTTGCTGCGCGCCCGAGCGCCTCCCGGGTCCTCCGGCTGGGGCGGATACCGACGATTGTAGCTGAATATGCCCTTACTTAGCAGCCACAAAGCGCTACCATGCTCCGACACCTTCTTTTCCTATGCCTGCTGGGGCTTGCCACCATTGCCAGGGCGCAGGACCTCGACTCCCTGCTCGAACGCCAACGCCTCGCCGATCCGCGCGAGAAGATCCATATCCATTTCGATCGCCCGCACTATGGCGCCGGCGAAACCATCTGGTTCAAAGCCTACCTGTTCAGCAATGGCTATCCCTCCGAAGCCAGCCGCACGCTCTATACCGAACTGCTCGATGACGAAGGGCGCGTGCTGTCGCGCCACACGGCTCCCATTTTCTTTTCGGGTGCTTCGGGGAGCTTCGTCATCGACTCCGCCTACAACCGCTCCTTGCTGTTTGTAAAAGCCTACACGCAGGGGCAGCGCAATGGCGACAGCAGCTTTGTATATCTGCGCCCCCTCCCCGTGATGGCCACCCGTGCCGCCCGGAAGACAGCCGCAGAGGGCGCGCCGCAGCTTCGCTTCCTGCCCGAAGGCGGCAGCTGGGTGCAGCAACTCCCGGCTGTGCTGGCATTCATTGCCACCGACAGCCGCGGACTGCCCGTGGAAACGTCAGGCGTCATCCGCGACGCCAAAGGTCAGCAGGCAGCCACCTTCCGCAGCGCGCATAACGGCATGGGCAGCCTGCGCCTGACCGCCCTGCCCGGACAAACCTACACGGCCCACTGGAAAGACGCAAAGGGACGCAGTTACCAGACCGCCCTTCCCGCAGCCGCCGCATCGGGCCTGCAGCTCCAGGTAACCGATCAGCCCACCGGCAAGCGCTTTACCCTGACCCGCAGCGCCCAGGTACCCGAGGCACAGCAGCGCCTGCGCGTGGTAGCCACCATCAACCAGGCCCTCGCCTTCAGCGCCAATATCGACCTCTCGGCGCGCAACAGCGCCGGCGGACTCTTCCCTACAGAGCAGCTGCCCTCAGGTATTCTCTGCATTACCGTGTTCGACAGCAACAACAAGCCCCTGGCCGAACGCATTACTTTCGTCAACAACAACGACTTCGAGTTCGACGGCGATGTGTACCTGCCCCTGAAAGACCATAAGCGCCGCGGCCTCAACCGCGTGGAAATCACCCTCTCCGACACACTGCCCGCCAACCTCTCGCTGGCAGTAACCGATGCCGACCTCACCGAAGCCTCCAACCTAGACGACAACATCGTCACCCGCCTGCTGCTGACTGGTGAACTGCGCGGGCGCATCGTTAACCCTTACCAGTATTTCTACAAGACCACCGACAGCACCGCCGCACGTCTCGACCTGGTGATGCTCACCCATGGCTGGCGCCGTTACGTATGGGAAGATGTGTGGGCCGGACGCAGCCCGGCACAGCGCCATACCGAAGGAAATTACATCCGCCTCGGCGGACAAATGCTCGGGCTGCCTCCGGGGAGCTATGGCAACGGGCTGCAACTGAACGGTATCCTCCAAACGGCCGACTCGGCACGGCAGATCATAACGATGCCGGTGGATCGAAAAGGTCAGGTAAATACCGATGGGCTGATCTTTTACGGTGAAAGCAAGCTGTATTACAACCTCAGCGGAAGGCAGACCGTGAGCGCCACGCTGCAGCCCCGGCCCGGGCTCGACACCGGCAGCTGGCGGGTGCCGATGGAACTGATCCGCTCTGCCTGGGCCGAGGAGCCCGCGGGCAGCGTTCGGGCTGCCAACGAACGCATGAGCGCCCTCGCAGCCGACGCAAGGCGCAAGTCGATCACTCTCGAAACCGTAATCGTCGCCGGCAAAGCCAAAGCGCCGCAAACACGCACCGAAGACAACTACGTCAGCACCCTCTTTTCGGGCGATGGCCTTGCCTTCGACTTCATCAACGACGTGCAGGCCCTGGGCTCAATGGACATCTTCCAGTTTCTGCAGGGCAAGGTGGCCGGATTGCAGGTCACGCCCGGCCTCTCCCCCATCCTCAATTGGCGCGGGGGGGCACCGGCGATCTTCCTCAACGAGATGCCGGTGGAGCCGTCGCGGCTGGCACAAACGCCCGTACGCGAGATCGCCTTCGTAAAAGTGATTCGTCCGGGCGAAAGCGTGGTGGCCAACAGCGGCAACGGCGTCATCGCCGTGTATACCCGCAAGGGCAACGATGTGCGTCCCGACCCCACGGCCCGCGGCATGTCTTATGTATCCATCAACGGCTACACGCCGGTGAAGGAGTTTTATGCACCCAACTACGCTACGGCCGCCGACCGCGACAATCCGGGCGACTACCGCACCACCCTGCTCTGGAAGCCCAACGTGTACATCGACAAAGGCCGCCGCCGGGTGCGTTTCGATTTCTATAACAACGACGTTACCCGCAACTTCCGCCTCGTGCTTGAAGGAATCAATACGGAAGGTAAAGTGATACGGGTGGAGAAGAAATTGCTGGCACCCGCCCAATAGTCGCGGTATCAATTGACCGGACCTACTCGGCCGGAACTTCCGCCAGTTCATGCGCCGGAGCCCGCAATTGACGCATAGGATGCTTTTTTCGGCCCTGCGGCACAGATAGCTTCGCGACCCCGCGCGGGTAAGGCAACGATCGACGCCGCACGTGCTTTCTCCGCACAATGGCTGAAAGAACTGAAATAACACGGTTTCAGAGAAAGCTGCCATCATGTGCTGGACGGCAAATGCGCTTTCGCCATCAACGCCGGTTTCGCTGCGCAGTTCGAAAGCAGCGGGATGTTCCCGGGCCTGAGCGGCTACCGGCAGGATTCAATTTGCGGCGCTGGGCATAAACCCCTAACTTTGCAACCCCTGCCGAAAAGGAACGGGAAGTAGCGCAGCCCGGTAGCGCACCTGGTTTGGGACCAGGGGGTCGCAGGTTCGAATCCTGTCTTCCCGACGAAAAAGAGAGTCTTCACGACTCTCTTTTTTTATACAGTTTCGGGAAGTAGCCCCGCCTCTGGCGGGGCACCTGGTTTGGGACCAGGGGGTCGCAGGTTCGAATCCAATCTTCCCGGCTCCGCCCGCCAGAGCTCGTTAGAGCGATGGCGGGCTTTCTTTTTCTCAAATTTCCTCATTTCCGGCGGGCTTCGTCGGGCGCAGCCCGACTTATAAGAGTTCGAATCCTGTCAAGCTCTGACAACAGAAAGTTCGAACTCTGTCCAACCTTCCCGGCTCCGCCTGCCGTAGCTCGCAAGAGCGAAGGCGGGCTTTCGTTTTCCGCACATTTCCTCATTTCTCGCGGGCTTCTTCGTGCAAGGCCCGACCCGTCATTCTACAGTCTTATCAGAATCTTTTATGGTTTCACTCAGCCTTCAATCGCCAGGCCGCAGAGGGGCAACAGGAGCTACTGATCAGGTGAAGCGGTCTCCCTTTCTAAGTCTCTTCTGCACCTGCACATCCACCAGTGCCGCGCTGCGCTGCCGCCCCGTTCCTGGCAACGTGTATTCTTTTGCAAACCGGCTGCGATTTCTGCATCGAATTTGCTTAGGGGAATCCAGCATACCGTAATTCCACGGTTACTGCCGCGTCTCAATAAAAAAACCCTACAATACACAAACCATGACAGTGAAAAAATCGTTTTACGTATGCGCCCTGCTGGCAACCTCGCTCATTGCCTGTAAAAAAGACAATGACGACAATAATAATAACAATAACAGCAACCAGGCCAACGACCAGGACCGGACCTTTGTGATGAATGCTTCGATGTCGAACCGGGCCGAGGTGGAGCTGGGCAATATGGCCCTGCAACGGGCCCAGAACCAGGATGTCCGCAATTATGGACAGATGATGGTAACCGAGCACACACAGGCACAGAACGAACTGCAAACCGTAGCCACCAACGCCGGACTGCAGACACAGATGGATGCACCCCTTTCGCAGGAGATGGTGAACATGCGCAACACGCTCCTGTCATTGCAGGGCCGGGCTTTCGACAGCGCCTATTCGCGGCACATGGTCACTGCCCACCAGATGTCGATCCAGCAGTTCCAGGCCGAAGTTGCCGGCGGTCAGCATATAGCCCTGAAAAACTATGCACAGGCAAAGCTTCCCATCCTGCAAACCCACCTGCAGGAAGCGATTGCGCTTTCGAACCGCTTTCAGTGACAGCAGCGATCACTTCAGGAAGATGGCCCCGGCGGGGGCTTTTCTTCGTGCATCAATACGTGCGATTGCCGGGCGCTATTCCACTGGCAGTCAGTCCGATCGGCAGGTTCCCCGAAGGCCGTTTGTACCCAAAAAAATATTTCAGCATTTCACATTAATCCCTATTTTTGCCACCCTTGCAAAAGGATTGGTGAGGTGGATGAGTGGCTGAAATCAGTAGTTTGCTAAACTGCCGTACGGGTTAAACTGTACCGCGGGTTCGAATCCCGCCCTCACCGCAGAACAAAACAGACCCCGCGAAAGCGGGGTTTTTGTTTTGGTGCGACGGTCGCAAGGCTTGCCTGAGCGAACCGGCGGACCAAAACAAAACGCCGGGCGTCAGACCGGCGCTGTTTTGTTCTGACCGCCCCATCCCGGGGATCGCCGCGTCCCGAAGGGCGCGGCAATCGGGAAGCACTCTTTACCTGCAATGCCTTGCCTGAGCGGACAACCCTATCCAAACAAAACGCCGGGTGTCAGACCGGCGCTGTTTTGTTCTGACCGCCCATCCCGGGGATCGAAGGGTGCGGCAATCCCGAAACATTCTTTCCCGGCAGTGGCTTATCCGGTTATACAGCCGGGCCTTCCTAAAATTGGCCGCACCCGACAGCCGTGCCCATAGCGAACCGGCACTTTCCTTGCAGACGTTCCCGAAACGCTAACCTAATGAATACGCCTACGACCTACCGTCATTGTATTGATGTCAGCCTCCGCTGTGCCAACGCCTGTAATTATACGGCTTCTGCCTGCACCCGCAGCAGCCAGGTAAGCCTGTTGGCCCGATGCATTCGGCTCAGCCTGGAATGCGCCGCACTATGCACCGCAGCCGCACAACTCACCAGCTACAACAGTGTCTATGCCCAGGATATCTGCCGCTACTGCACCGAAGCCTGCCTCGCCTGCGCCAAGGAGTGCGGCCGGCATCAGGGTAGCCATTTCGAAGCCTGTGCAGAAGCCTGCCGTGAGTGCGCCGAAGCCTGTGCCGTGATGGCACTGTAGCGGCGCCACAAACGCTCCGTGATCAGGGCGTACATCGATCATGAAAAAGCCCGCACCATCCGGTGCGGGCTTTCGTGTTTGCACAAACGATTTATTAAAGAGCCGCCAGCTGCACTTTCTGCTGCAGCTCCAGCACATTCTCGCGGAAACCAGAGTCCGTATCCATCAGGTCTTTCACCGTCTGACAGGAGTGGATCACCGTGGTATGATCACGGCCACCAAAGTGCTCCCCGATACTCTTGAGCGAGTTCTTGGTGAAGGCCTTCGCCAGATACATGGTAATCTGGCGGGCCTGTACGATCTCGCGCTTGCGGGTCTTCTGCAACAGCTTTTCGTAGGGCACTTCGAAGTAGTCGCAGACCATCTTCTGAATGGTGTCGATCGTAATCTCCTTGCTGGATGATTTCACGAAATTGCGCAGCACCTTCTTGGCAAGTTCCAGGTCGATCTCCTTGCGGTTGAGCGAGCTCTGAGCCAGCAGGGAAATCAGGGCACCTTCGAGCTCGCGCACGTTGTTGTTGATATTGTAGGCAATATACTTCACGACCTCGGGAGGCATCTCCAGGCCATCGTTCTTCATCTTGCGCTCGAGAATTTCGATACGTGTTTCGTAATCGGGCACCTGGATGTCGGCGCTTAATCCCCACCGGAAGCGGCTCAGCAGACGCTCCTGTACGCCTTCGAGATCCTTGGGCGCCTTGTCGGATGTAAGTACGAGTTGCTTACCGCTCTGATGCAGGTGATTGAAGATGGAGAAGAAGGCATCCTGGCTCTTCTCGGCCTTATTGAAAAACTGCACGTCGTCGATGATCAGCACGTCGATCATCTGATAAAAGTGGATGAAATCGTTGATGGCCTGGTTGCGGCTATGGTCGATGAACTGGTTGATGAACTTTTCGGACGACACATACAGCACCACCTTGTTGGGATGAACCCGCTTCACCTCGTTGCCGATGGCCTGTGCCAGGTGGGTTTTGCCCAATCCTACATTGCCGTAGATCACCAGCGGGTTGAAAGAATTGGCGCCGGGCTTCTCCGCCACGGTTTTACCGGCGCGGCGGGCCACCCGGTTGCAGTCGCCTTCGATGTAGGCCTCAAAGGTATAGTTGGGATTGAGCTGCGGGTCGATCTGCATCTTCTTCAAGCCCGGAATGACAAAGGGATTCTTCACCGGCGTATTGATCACCAGCGGGAAGTCCATCTCATTACCGGCAAAAGACTTGTAGCCCTGGCCCGACATATCCACGGTCACCGGCTTATTGTAGTTATTGCCGCCATCGACCATAATACGGTATTCGAGCTGCGCTTCCTTCCCCAGCTCGCGCTTCAGGGTCTTCGCGAGCAGGTTCACATAGTGCTCTTCGAGGTACTCGAAAAAAAACTGGCTCGGCACCTGGATGATGAGGACGTTTTCTTTGAGGGCTACGGGTTTGATCGGCTCAAACCAGGTCTTGAAATGCTGCCACTCCACAATATCCTTGATGATCGAAAGACAATTGTTCCAGACAAGTTCAGCATTCTTCTCCATGCAATTCAAGCAGGTTTATAGCGATTGTACTTACTAGCAGCGAGGGTTTGTTCACAGTCTGTTGATAAAAAGATTTTTTTATCACAGGAGGACGAAATTGGGTCAAATGAACTGGAGAAAAAAATTTTTATGATTGACTTTTTTTCGTAACTGAAATCGTCTGTGACTCCACCAGATTTTTCCCTTTCTTTTTCTCGAAAACAAAGTCCAGCCGCCCCAGCTGGATACCCGCCCAGCCTACCTGATTGATCACCACGTCATCGCCCTTCCGGTTCTTCAGCACCTCAGGTTTTTCAAGGAAGGAATGCGTATGGCCGCCAATGATCAGATCGATGTCTTCGGTCTGAGGCGCCAGCAGGCGGTCGGAGATCCGGGACTCCGATTCGTACTTGTAGCCGAGGTGCGACAGGCAGATGATAAAATCGCAACCCTTGCGCTTTAGCAGGGCCGCGGTTTCATTGGCCTTCTGAACCGGATCGAGGTACACCGTTTTGCCATGCAGGTTCTCGGGCACCAGTCCCTTGAGGCCGATTCCGAGACCAAGGATTCCGATCTTCAGCCCGCCCTTCCTGACGATTCGGTAGGGCTGGTAGACACCTTCCATCGGCGTACCGCTAAAATCATAATTGCTCACGATCATCGGGAAAGAGGCGTGCTGCCGCAGTTGTAGCGCCAGGTTCTCAATTCCCCCGTCAAAATCGTGATTGCCGATTGTGGTGGCGTCGTAGCCCATGGCCGACATGGCACGGATCTCCGGCTCTCCTTTGTAAATATTGAAATATGGCGTACCCTGAAAGATGTCACCGGCATCGAGCAGAAGCACGTTTGCTTCCTGGCGGCGGATCTCGCCGATCAATTGGCTTCGTGCTGCCACACCGCCCAGCCCCTGGTTGCGGCCGCCGTCCATCGGGAAGGGGTCGATACGGCTGTGGGTGTCGTTGGTATGCAGCACCGTAAGGCGGACAGGCGCATCTGCTTCCTCCATGGCCTGTGCAAGGATCGGGCTTACCAGCAAAGATCCGGCAGCAAGCGCCGCCTGTTTGATAAAAGCTCTTCTAGGGTACATACACACGGTTTTCTTCTTTTGCCGAAATTTTCTTTCCCTGGCCTGCCAGGTGACGGATATAATCGAAAAGCGCTTCCCGCATCAGGTAGCCCCGGTTTTCCTGGGCAAGGGGCTGCAGCATCGACGCGTTGTCGCCGCCGTTGGCCACGTAATCGGAATTCACCAACACATAGGTTCGTGCATAATCCAGTGGCTTTCCGCCGATGCGAACGTTCAACGCCTTCCCGTTCCTGATTTCATAGGTGGCATTGGCAACCGGCCAGCCCTTTTTGGCGGCGGTGAGGTCCAGCAGTTCCTGGAGTGTATTGCCCGGCACACGCTGCAGGATGAGCAGGTTGTCGAAAGGCATCAGCTCGAAGATCTTTCCCCTGGTTACGGGTCCCGCCGGCAGCTGCGTCAGGCGGATGCCGCCATAGTTGAGAATGCCGATATCGGGCTGCTGGCCGAACTTCTGAGCGGCCGCCCAGAAGAAGGCATCCACCATGAAGTTGCCGAGTGTCCCCTCGGGTTGTTTTTTCTCGAGCGCCTGCTCCGCAAAGCCCACCACTTCATTCATGCTGCGATCCACGCTGTCGCGATAAGGAGCCAGCAAGCGAAGGAGGCTGCTGTCGCGCGACAGTCCGGATGTGATCCGGTAGCCTTCCCACTGCGCCTGCACCGGCACCTGGGAAGTGCGACAGGCTGCGGCAAGCAACAGGAAGCCGAAGGCCGTATTGCGGAGGGATTTCATCACCATTGGGTAAAAATAAAGGGAAGTCGTTTGAAAGGTCAAAGTACTATCTTTTTCGACTCCGCCCTGTAGTACAAATCAGATTTTGACCAGGGAACGTATAAGAAAACCGGGGGCGGAGGGCAGGGCGGGAACAAGCGGTGATTTACTGAAATTTTGGCAGTAAGGGCCCGGAAAAAACCGGAACTTTGCCCTTCCTGTTCCGGGAACCTGATGCGTAAAGAAATACTCCTCCGTGTGCGCCCTTCCGAGGCCGCCGATACCGCTTCCTTCTACCGAATTGCCGCCGAAAGCTGCGCGGTTCGTCCTGAATCCATCACGGGTCTGCAACGGCTCCGTCAGTCGCTCGATGCCCGCGGGCGCCAGGCCTGGCTGCAGATCAAGGCCCTCGTCTTCATCGACGAGCCCTTCCGGCCCGACCCGCCCCTGCGGCTGGAGCTTCCGGATGTATCGCGCTCCCCCAGGCAGGTACTGGTAGTCGGCGCCGGACCGGCCGGGCTTTTTGCGGCCCTGCGGCTGATCGAACTCGGTATCAAGCCCATCGTGCTCGAGCGCGGAAAAGACGTGCGCAGCCGCCGCCGCGACCTGGCAGCCATGAACAAGGAAGGCATCGTTAATCCGGAAAGCAACTACTGCTTCGGCGAAGGCGGGGCCGGCACCTACAGCGATGGAAAGCTGTATACCCGCAGCACCAAGCGCGGAGATGTGCAGCGGATCCTAGACATCCTGGTACAATACGGCGCCGACGACCGCATCCGCTACGAGGCACATCCCCATATCGGCACCAACAAGCTGCCGCATATCATTACCGCCATCCGCGATGCCATCATTGCCCACGGAGGCCAGGTACTCTTCGATAAAAAGCTCACCGACTTTACCCTGAAGGATGGCCGTATTTCTACGGTACACACCGCCGACGGCGACAGCTTCCCTGCCGACGCCGTGATCCTGGCCACCGGCCATTCGGCGCGCGACATCTTTACACTGCTGCAACAGAAGGGTCTGCAGATCGAGTTCAAGCCGTTTGCCCTTGGTGTGCGCGTCGAGCATCCACAGTCCCTGATCGACCAGGGGCAATATCACTGCGACATGCGTCCCGAATGGCTGCCGCCCGCGGCGTACAGCCTGGTGCAGCAGGTGAACGGGAAAGGGGTCTTCTCCTTCTGCATGTGCCCCGGGGGTATCATAGCGCCGGCGGCCACTACTCCCGGCGAGCTGGTGGTCAACGGCTGGTCGCCCTCGAAGCGGAATAATCCCTGGGCCAACAGCGGCATTGTGGTGAATGTGGAGGAAAAAGATATACAGGCTTTTCGCAAGGCAGGACCGTTGGCCGGCATGGAGTTCCAGCGCTCGGTAGAACAAAAGGCCTGGGAAGCCGGCGGCGGCCGCCTGGTGGCACCGGCACAACGGCTGGTTGATTTCACCAAGGGCGTCACCTCTCCTTCGCTGCCCGACTGCAGCTACCTCCCCGGCATCCATTCGGCCGACCTGGCCTCCGTGCTGCCCGGCTTCGTACTTGCCGCGCTCCAACAGGGCTTCCGGGAGTTCGGACGCAAGATCCGCGGCTATTACACCAACGAGGCCGTGGTGGTGGCCACCGAGTCGCGTACCTCTTCCCCGGTGCGCATTCCGCGCGACAGCCACACACTGGCGCATCCACAGGCATCTAATCTTTATCCCTGCGCCGAAGGCGCGGGCTATGCCGGTGGCATCGTGAGCGCGGCGATGGATGGAGAAAGGGTGGCGACACAGATAGCTGAAGTCGTGAGCGGTGAACGGTGAGCAATCAGCGCGGTAACGACAGAGGGGCTGCTAAGCAGCCCCTCTGTCGTTCACTCATCACTCATCACTCATCACTCATCACTCATCACTCATCACTCATCACTCATCACTCATCACTCATCACTCATCACTCATCACTCATCACTCATCACTCATCACTCATCACTTGTTCGCGCTCATTCTCCTCCATTATCCCGCTGCGACTGCCGGGCACGCAATAATTTATCGGGCAGCAGCTGGTTGTTTCGGAAGGATTGCTGTTCCCGCTGCCAGGCAGCCCGCTGCTCTTCGGTCAGAGGGGCTTTCAGCATTCTATTGAGTTCGGGCTTACCGGCATCCACCCAGGCCGTGTACCAGAAATCCGTAACCAGATGGGTGGCCCGCAGCAGTTGCTGGTTGATGGTGGGACTCAGGTTGCGGCCATAGGCTCGCGCAAAGGCAGAGGAATACCGCTTCGACTCCCGGCCGTTACGCATCTGGATATGATACTTCGCCGAATCGGGAAGGCTTTTCGATACTACCCGCTCCTGCTCGAACACCTGCGGCAGGAGGGTATGTGCTTCGCGCACCGCCTTCCAGATCGCTTCCTCGGGCTTTTTCAGGTAAACAGGTGCATGCTGTTCATAGAGCTGGTAGCCCGCCAGCTCAATTTCGGGTACGGCGCTCTCCCAAAGACTATGCATACCTTTCTGACCGGTGAGCTGTCCGTCGTGGTTCAGGGTCGTATGCAAGGGCACATGGGCGTCCTGGATATAATGTGCGATATCGGCCGCATAAAACAGGATGCTGTCTTTGTTTCCGCTCCGGAAGGCGTTCGTCAGCCGCTCTTTCATGGTTTGCACCCAGTAGGGAACATAGCCATATTTGAGGAGGGTATCGACGCTGTAGCGCTTTACGGCAGGCGCCCATTTCAGGGGCATCTTCGTAGCCGCATCGGCGCCGAATGCTTCCAGGTCGATATAGTGTTTGGCGCCTTCGGTGGAATCGCCGTTGCGCCGCTGGTCGGGACGCACCGAGTGCCGCACCAGGTAATCGAGGTTCTCCGCGAAAAAGGGCTGCATCGGTTCGGGCAACTGGTACACGGCAAGCTGGGTGGAGGTGCGGTGCACCAGGAAACCCCAGCTTCCGGCCGCAACGGCCAGCAGCACCAGGCCGAGAACGGTAAGGGTACGTTTCATCGAAAAAGTTTTGGCAAAGTTGCTCCTTCCGGGCCGGATACCCAAGCGGAGAAGGCGGTTTCGTACTGCCGAAGCCCGGTTTTGTCAAAAAATTGGCCGCCTTTTGCTGCCAGTGCTTAGCTTTCCCTTACAAAACCACACCTGCTATGATCCTGGAACTAAGAAATCTCCGGAAACACTATGCCACCCAGAAGGCGGTCGACGACATCAGCTTCTCGGTGGAGCCCGGAAGCATCTTCGGGCTGCTGGGCCCCAACGGCGCCGGCAAAACTACCCTCATCCGCATGATCACCGGCATCATCCTCCCCGACGAAGGACAGGTGCTCTTTCAGGGCAAACCATTTGACCCGATGAAGGACATCGCCTATATCGGCTATATGCCCGAGGAGCGTGGCCTGTACAAGAAGATGAAGATCGGCGAGCAGGCCCTTTACCTCGCCCAACTGCGCGGCCTGAGCCACTCCGACGCCCAGGCGCGGGTAAAGCAATGGTTCGACCGCCTCGAAATGAACAGCTGGTGGAACAAGAAGGTCGAAGACCTCTCGAAAGGCATGTCGCAGAAACTGCAGTTCGTAACCACCGTGGCGCATGACCCCAAACTCATCATCCTCGACGAACCCTTCTCCGGACTCGATCCGCTGAATGCCAACATCATCAAAGACGAGATTTTCCGGCTGGCCGGCGAAGGAGCCACCATCATCTTCAGCACCCACCGCATGGAGCAGGTGGAAGAGATCTGCGATCATATCGTACTGGTCAACAAGGGACGAAAGATCCTTGATGGCACCGTGCCCGAAATCAAGCAGCAGTTTAAGGAGAACCAGTTCCGCATCGGACTGGGCGCACTGCCCGAAACCGTGATCAGCAGGGCCTTTGAGGTGGTGAGCCGCAACGAGAAAAACCGAACGCTCACCGTGCGCATACAGGACGGCTTCGGTGCCAACGACGTCCTCCACCACTTCCTGCAGCAGGAAGCGTCGATCAGCTCCTTCAACGAGGAACTGCCTTCCCTCAACGAGATCTTTATCCGCCTGGTAGAGAGCACTCCTGCCGCCCGGGCCTTTCAAACCGTAACCGCCTAAAACGAACTGCCATGAACAAGACCCTCCTGATCATCAAACGCGAGTACCTGAGCCGCGTACGCAAGAAATCGTTCATCCTCTCCACCATCCTGACACCGCTGGTGTTTGTGCTGTTTATCGTTATCACCACCCTCATAACGGTGAAGAGCATCCGAAATGAAAAGGTTGCCGTGGTAGACCCCCGGGGCCTTCTGAAAACAAGCCTGCCTTCCGACAAAAAGGTCACCTACTCTTTCGTCAACGACGCCGACACGGCGAACTTCGATGAGAAAGGATTTTCAGCACTCCTGCTGGCCCCCAATACCGGCATCAACAAAAGCAACCATTTCCAGATCGTTTCCGAAAACAGCCTCAGCCGTTTTGCCCACGATAAAGTGGAAGACGATGTGGCGCGCCAGATCGAAAACGCTATGATCGCCGAGCAGCTGAACGTCAACCCGGCCCGTCTCGATTCGATCAAAAAAGTAGCCCGTCGCACTGAAGTAGAACAGCTGAAGCTTTCTGAGGTGGGACAGGCTGAGCGAAGCTCCTTTGGCGCGCAGAGTGCGATTGGCTATGTGGCCGCCTTTCTGATCTACATCACCCTTTTTGTTTATGGTATGATGGTGATGCGGGGCGTGATGGAAGAAAAGACCAACCGCATTGCCGAGGTGATCGTTTCTTCGGTGCGCCCCTTTGAGCTGATGATGGGCAAGATAGTTGGCATCGGAGCCGTGGGCCTCACCCAGTTCCTGCTCTGGATCGTGCTGATCGGCGGTCTGCAGATCGCCGCGGCCGGCCTGCTTCCGGCCGACCTGGTGCAGGGGATGCAGGCCAACCAGCCCGCCGTGGGCGGCATGACCGGATCCGGAGCAGAGGGTACACAGATGGTCGGATCCCTCTTCCGTTCCCTGGCAACGGTTAACTGGCCCCTGGTGATCGGGCTCTTCCTCTTCTACTTCCTGGGTGGATACCTTTTCTACGCAGCCCTGTTTGCCGCGGTCGGCAGCGCCGTCAACGAAGATCCGCAGGATGTGCAAAGCCTCACCATTCCGATCACCATGCCGATCGTGGTGGGCATCATCATCATGGTCAATTCGATCAACGACCCCAACAGCACGCTGGCTACCTGGGCTTCGATCATCCCCTTCACCTCTCCCATCGTAATGATGTCGCGCATTCCGTTCGGCGTCGGCAGCACGGTGCCCTATTGGGAGCTGGGACTTTCGATGCTTCTTCTCATCGGCGGCTTCCTCTTCACCACCTGGCTAAGCGGCCGCATCTACCGCACCGGCATCCTGCTCTATGGCAAGAAACCAACCTGGAAAGAGATGGTGCGGTGGATCGCACGCTGATCCGCAAAAAAGAAAACCAAAGGCTGTTCCCTGGAACAGCCTTTTTCTTGCCCGTTCTTTTGCGGTTGCTGTTAAAATAAAAGAAAAACGAAGCCATTCGTAGTATTTTACGAAACACATCGTAATTTTATACGAAATCATTCGTCAACAAAAAACAACGCGTTATGAAACCACACCGGCTCGCACTTAGCATCCTGACGGTCTCTTTACTTACCCTGGGCGCATCGGCACAAAAAGCGCCTAAGGCGCCGAAAGCCCCGCAGCCCCCTCGCCCCGAACACCGCATCCGCAGCTTTGAAGAAGCTACAGCGGAACTGGAGCGGGCGCAGAAAGCGTTGGACCGTGTCGAGATTCCCAGCCCTCCCGATGCACCGATGCCACCCGATGCGGAACTCGAAAGGGCGGAAAGAAGCCTGGTCCAGGCAGAACGGGAGCTGGAAACCAACGAACGCCTGAGCAACCGTGAAAGAGCCGAAATGCGCCGCGAACTTGCCGGGGCGCGGAAAGAGATGGCCGAGGCCCGCAGGGAAATGGCGCGCGTACGCAGCCACGAGATGCCCCGTGTGCAGGAAGAAATGCGGCATGCCCGCGAAGACATGGCGCAGGCACGCCGGGAAATGGCAAAGGCAAGAGCCGACATGGAAGAGCACCGCCAATTCGAGCAAGCATTGATCGAAGAAGGACTTATCCGCAAAGACCGTTACCAGATCGAGCACCACGACGGCGCGCTCTACCTCGACGGCAAAAAGCAGCCGCAGGCCGTTTACGACAAGCACCGCAAGTTTCTGGAAAAGCGCCGCCGCTTCAGCTGGAAAAAAACTTCAGACAGCCTGCAGATCGAAAATGCCGACTGAGGGGATTCAGGCTACGTGAATCGTGAATCGTGAATCGTGAAATCGCAAGCGTCATAAAATGAGAACGGATGCCTAAGGCATCCGTTCTCATTTTATGGGCGTAAGCCACTCACGACTCCCGATTCACGACTCACGTTACTACAGAAACTCGAAGAAGTGTGCAGGACCGGGCGTAAAGTCGTAGGTAGAATGTTCTTCGAGAAAGACGCTCAGACCCGCAGCCTCATCCGCACGGGCAATCGTTTTCTCGCGCACCACCTTACGGTAGCCTGGCTTCTCGAAAACGAACCGGTAGGTTCCCGGCTTCAGGGCATCGAAGGCATAATGCCCACCCGCATCGGTATACACCACCTTTTCTTTTCGGTTGGCCACATAAGCGGTGACCGATACATTTCCCAGTGGCTTTTTGGAATCACTATGAAAAACGCCACCCACCACATCATTCTTGCGGATGTTTTCCTCACCATTACCGGGAGGCGCTTCGTGCGCACGCGCGGTACCCGCCAGTGCCATCACCAGCGAAGCCGACAGGAAAAAACGGATTTTCATGAGCATTGTTTGACGGTAAAAATAAAGTAGCAGCTAAAGTTAGCCTCTTTTCAGCGGATTCGGAAGGAGTTCCAAAAATTCTGTCCATACTTCCGTCACAATTTCCGCTGCCGGCTGTATGCGGTCGAGCAGGGCGCTTACCTGGCCGATCTCGAGCTCCCCCTCTTCCAAATCGCCTTCATACATGCCCTTTTTGGCGCGTGCCCGGCCCAGCAGCTGCGCCAGCTCATCCTTCGACGCACACCGGGCTTCCGCCTCCTGCACGAGCGTGGCAAAACGGTTTTGCAACAGGCGCACGGGCGTCAGCGCCTTTAGCGAAAGCCGGGTATCGCCCTCTCCTGCCTTCAGAATCGCTTCTTTGAAAGCCGGATGCGAGGAAGCCTCCTCACTGACTACAAAACGGGACCCTATCTGCACGCCCTCGGCCCCCAGCACCAGGGCGGCCAGCATCTGCCGGCCGGTAGCGATGCCGCCTGCCGCGATGACCGGTATGTGCACCGACCGGGCAACGGCGGGTATCAACACCAGGGTGGTCGTTTCCTCCCGCCCGTTGTGTCCGCCCGCCTCAAACCCTTCGGCCACCACCGCATCGCAGCCGGCTTCTTCGGCCTTGCGGGCGAATTTGCCGCTGCTCACCACATGCACCACTTTTATACCCTCCTGCTGCAGGGTCCGGGTCCAGGTTTTCGGATTGCCGGCCGAAGTAAAAACGATCGGCACCCGCTCTTCGATGATCGTTTGCACATGCTTCTCGATATCGGGATACAAGAGCGGAAGATTGACCGCGAAAGGCTGCCGGGTGGCGGCTTTACAGCTGCGCACATGATCGCGGAGCACATCGGGATACATGCTGCCGGCGCCGATGATGCCCAGGGCACCGGCATTACTGACCGCGCTGGCCAGCTTCCAGCCGCTGGCCCAGATCATTCCGGCCTGGATGATCGGCTTCCGGATGCCAAATAGTTCGGTGATTCGGTTCGAAAACATGAGACAAAGTTGCGGAGCCTTGGGCAGATAACAGAGATCAGCGCAGGCGATCCATGCTGCGGATCAGCTTTTCGTCGCGCACAATCCCCCGTATGGCCAATATAAAGCAGACGGGAACAGCGAAATAAAAGATACAGGATAAGGCCATGACCCCATCGGCATAGCTACGCAGGAAAATAAAATAAAGCGCCAGCAGCGCCAGCGACAGCAGTAATCCCACGATGGAAAAACGCAGCTGCCCTTTTCTGTTGCCATACAGGAAGATGATGACGAAGGCCAGGCCGCAAACAAGGGCGGTGCCAATGGTAAGCAACAGGGTGCTCTGCGCATTTAGTTCCTGTGTTGCGAGGGAAGTGATGCCGGGCTTCACCGTGCCGCGATAAAACGGGAAACGGAAGGTGGTGGCGGCAAAGGCGCCCGCCAGGAGAAGCCAGACACTTTGAATCCGTTGGAGCATTTTGAGGACTGGTTTATTGTTTTATTGGTCTATTGGTTTACTGGCCTGTGGGTTTACTGGTCTATTGCTAATCTTCAGTAATGTCCCGCGATAGCCCATCCGGCACATCAGCACATCAGCACATCAGCACATCTGCACATCAGCTAATGAGCTAACCGCCTACCCGATCTCCGGATAGAGCGGGAAGCCCTGCATAAATGCCTTCACTTCTTCGCCTGCTTTCTGCACCATGGCAGCATCGTCGATGTGCATCAGTACTGTATCGATCAGCGCCACTACCTGCTCCATATCTGCTTCCTTCAGCCCGCGGGTGGTGATCGCCGGAACGCCGATGCGGATGCCCGAGGTTACGAACGGGCTCTTGTCGTCGTAAGGAACAGCATTTTTGTTGAGGGTGATATGCGCGCGGTCGAGGGTTTCCTGTGCCTTCTTTCCGGTAATGTTCTTATTGCGCAGGTCGATCAGCATCAGGTGATTGTCGGTGCCGCCGCTGATGATCTGGTAGTCGCGTGCCATAAGGGCCGTCGCCATTGCCTGCGCATTGCGCTGCATTTGCTGAATGTAGGCGGTGAAGTCGTCTGTCAGGATCTCGCCGAAAGCTACGGCCTTCGCCGCAATCACATGCTCCAGTGGACCGCCCTGCGAACCAGGGAATACAGCCATGTCGATCACATGCGACATCATACGGGTATTTCCTTTCGGATCTTTCAGCCCGAAGGGATTCTCGAAATCCTTTCCCATCAGGATGATACCGCCGCGCGGACCGCGCAGGGTTTTATGGGTGGTGGAGGTTACAAAATGACAATGATCGAATGGCGAACGGAGCAGTCCCTTTGCGATCATGCCGGCGGGGTGTGCGATATCGGCCAGCACGAAGGCTCCTACCTCATCGGCCACGGCACGGATACGGGCATAGTCCCAGTCGCGGCTATAGGCAGACGCACCGCAGATGATCAGTTTTGGACGCACGCTGCGGGCCTTCTCTTCCAGTTCGGTGTAGTTGATCAGACCGGTTTCCCGCTCTACCGTGTAGAAATGGGGTTCATACAGCTTTCCACTGAAGTTCACCGGTGATCCATGGGTCAGGTGGCCACCCATGCTCAGATCGAGTCCAAGGATCGGGTCGCCGGGCTTTAAAATGGCCAGCATAAGGGCCGCATTGGCCTGGGCGCCACTGTGGGGCTGCACGTTGGCATATTCGACGCCAAATACCTGTTTAATCCGGTCGATGGCCAGTTGCTCGACCTCATCCACAAATTCGCAGCCGCCATAATACCGGCGGCCGGGATAGCCTTCCGCGTATTTGTTGGTCAGCACCGAGCCCATGGCCTGCATGACGGCTACCGAAGTAAAATTCTCTGAAGCGATCAGCTCGATACCCTCGCGCTGCCGCTGTAGTTCTTTGTGGATGATGGAGAAAACAGCCTCGTCTTGTCGCATAATGGTGAGATGATTATCGTTAAAAACGCCAGACAGCACCCTGTATGACGGAGTGCAGCCCGGCAAAAATAAGCGGCATGCCGGAAGCGAGCGCAATTCTCCGATTTTAAATTGCACTAATTTTGCCGGCTCTGTGATAATTTAGACCGAGGTCTGGCGTTATCTTTTTGCCTGGTGGTCGGTGAGGCGGGGACGTGCAGGACAGGACCATCATAAACAGGAATGAATGAAAGCGATTATACCAGTGGCCGGGGCAGGAACAAAGCTGCGGCCGCATACTTATACACAACCGAAGGCCCTGATCCCACTGGCGGGTAAAACGGTCCTCAGCATCATCGTAGACCAGCTCCGCAACGCGGGCATCAACGAGTTTATTTTCGTTGTCGGTTACCTGGGCGAAAAGATCCAGGACTACGTTAAATACAATTACCTCAACATCACCTCCCATTTCGTGCAACAGAACGACCGGCAGGGTATCGGACATGCCTTGCGGCTCTGCGCCGACCTGGTTGGAGACGATGAGATGCTGATTGTGTTGGGCGATACACTTTGCGAATACGATGTTGAATGCGTGCTCCGGAGTGAATCTTCGATGCTTGGGGTGAAGAAGGTGGATGATCCGCGTTCTTTCGGCGTGGCGGAAATCGATGGCGACGGCAATGTGACCCATGTGGTGGAAAAGCCGCAGATTCCCAAGTCGAACATGGCGCTGGTGGGTGTCTACAAAATCAGGGAGAGCCGAATGCTCTTCGAATGCCTCGAAGCCAATATCAACCAGGAGTTGCGCACGCACGGCGAATTCAGCATCACCGACGCCATCGACTGCATGATCCGCAAGGGCGCTCATTTCCGGGCTTTCAAGGTCGACAGCTGGTTCGATGCGGGCAAGCGGGAGACCCTGCTCGAGTCGAATGCCACCCTGCTGAAGAAGTTCGGTGGTTCCATGATGTCGAGCCAGGCCTATGAAAATACGGTCATCATCCAGCCCGTGCGTATCGGAAAGGGATGCGATATCCGCAACTCCATCATCGGCCCCAACGTCACCATCGGCGACCAGACCACAGTCGACTCGTCCATCATCAAGAACTCAATCATCGGCTCCTATTCCAACCTCTTCGACATCGTGCTCGACTTTTCCATCATCGGCTCCGACACCGGCATCCGCGGCGAAACACGGACACTGAATATCGGCGACAACACAGATATCGACCTGGGGTAGGTACTGTAAAATGTAAGAGGCAGCATACGTCTTTCCGAAGAAGGTCCCGCAGTCGCGGGACTTTTCTTATGCACAAAAAACGCCTCCCTGTTGGGGAGGCGTTTTCGATGATGAATGTAAAATGTAAGGTGAGGGATGTAAAAGGGAGTGCAGCGTCTCGCTCATCACTCATCCCTCCTCATCAGCTAATCAGCTCATCATTTACAGCTTGATCAGTTGCTTCTGCACGCTCTGGCCCGTGCGCGGGTTCACCACCTGCACCACGTAGGTGCCCGGGGTCAGACCGCTCACATCCAACGTATGCGTGTTGGTGGTCATCTGTGCCGGACGCATCAGCGACGAGCCCCACTGCGACACCATCTGAACCGTCAGCGGTCCGTCCATGGTGCCCTGG
>Ga0164290_1001895_pt1 | contig 21158 bp, 17 predicted proteins | sample Micstemetagenome_FD_108782 | JGI IMG/M metagenome (GOLD analysis project Ga0164290, IMG submission 108782) | Contaminated culture microbial community from soil near Moab, Utah, USA - Microcoleus steenstrupii SON62 (Illumina Assembly) | ecosystem: Environmental > Terrestrial > Soil > Soil crust... | reverse complement strand
GCTCGATGCTGGAGCTGCGCGGCGAGATGCCGGGGATCAGGCTGATCCCCTACCCGGTCGAGACCGACGCCGTGGATGCCGCCAAATGGTGGCGCGACCAGACCCAGTTGCGGCGCATGACCCTGGAATACTGCAAATAGCTGGCGGTGCTGGTGCAGGAATCTGTCATGGGGCTGGTCCGCAAAGCGCCGGACAGTCCGGCCAAGCCCGAGGCCAAGGACCCGACGAATTGAACGTCATCCGCTCTGTCGTCTTCCTGATCGCCTTCTACGGCGTGTCGGCCTTTCTCGCGATCGGCCTTTCGCCGCTGCTGCTCGGGCCCCGCAAACCGCTGATGGCAGTGATGACCTTCTGGGGCAGGATGGTCACCTGGCTGCTGCGCGTCATCTGCGGCGTCAAGGTCGAGGTGCGGGGTCGCGAGCATCTGCCCCCCGGCGCCGCCCTGATCGCCACCAAGCACCAGCGGATGTTCGACATCTTCGGCGCGTTCGCCTTCCTGCCGGACGCCTGTTTCGTGCTGAAGAAGGAACTGCTCTCCATCCCCTTCTTCGGCTGGTGGGCTCTGCGCTCGCACATGATCGTCGTCGATCGCGAAGGCCATTCGACCGCCCTGCGCAAGCTGGTCACCGACTCCAAGGACCGCATGCTGGAAGACCGCCAGCTGGTCATCTTCCCGGAAGGCACCCGCAAGGAGCCGGGCGACGCGGGCGACTACAAGCCGGGCATCGCCGCCCTCTACCGCGAATTGGACCTGCCGGTGACGCCCCTGGCGCTGAACACCGGCCGCCACTGGAACGTCGCCATGGGCTTCGTCATGGCCCCCGGGACCATCGTCTTCGAGTTCCAGCCGCCGATCCCGCCCGGCCTCAAGCGCGCCGAGTTCATGCGCCAGCTGGAAACCTCGATCGAAACGGCCTGCAATCGCCTGCTCGAAGAAGACCTCTAGAGCGGGACCCGATTTGATGGAATCAAATCGGGCCCCGCTCTAGTTTCTTGGTGGTCGCGCGTTTGATCCGATAACCGGTTCCCACTTATCGGAACGCGCTCTAACCGCCCTCCACCATCTTCAGCAGCCGCTCCATCCCCTCGTCCCGGATGCCCTCGGCCCGCAGATGCTCCACGAGTTCGGTCAGATAGTCCTCGTTTCGCCCCGACAGCCCGACAGCCCCGTGGATCAGCTCCGCCTGCCGCTCCAGCGTCAGATTCCCGGCCCACTGCCGATGGCCCTTGTCGGACAGGAAAACCAGCGCCTGCTGCCGCTCCCCGCCGGCCAGGCGCACTTCGCGCCAGGCCTCGACGTAGGTCTCGGTCGGCTGCTCGCGCTCACGCAGATAGGCGTAGACCTCCGGCCAGGCGTCCTCCGCCACCCGATAGGCCGCCCCCCGGGTCGCCCCGCCCGGCGCCAGGCCCAGAACCAGGCCCGGCCGCTCGTAGGTTCCCCGGTGATGCACCGAATAGATGCAGAACGCCCTTCTCCGCCCGTGGAGAACCGCGCCCTTTCGCTCTACAAAAGGGAACCCGGGACGCCACATCAGCGATCCATACCCGAACACCCAACGACCTTCGCCGCCCGCACCGTCCATATTACGCCGACCTGAAAGAGCGCCCCTTGTCCCCGACCCTGCCCGATCCCGCTCCGCGCCGCAAACGCCGCAGTCCTTTCATCCCCTTCCTCCTGGCCGTGGTCCTCATCGCCGCCTGGTCGGGCGGCTGGTGGTGGATGCGCGGCGAGGCCATGCGGCAGATGGACGAGACCGCCAGGGTCATGGGCGACCGGGGCTATCGCCTGACCTGGTCCGAGCGAACCGTCAGCGGCTTTCCCTTCCGGCTGGACGTCAACCTGAAGGATGCGACGGTTTCCGAACCGTCCGGCTGGCAGCTCACCGCGCCACTGGTCAAGTCCGAGGCCTACATCTATCGCCTAGACCACTGGGTTCTGGTCACGCCGCAGGGCCTGACCTTCACCCGCCCCGACGGCGGCGCGGTCATCGTCCAGGGCAAGGCCATGCGCGCCTCGCTCGCCGACTTCGACAAGCGCCCGCCCAGCATCATGCTCGAGGGCGTCGAGCTGACCTTCAACCCCGAGGCCGGCGCCAAGCCCTACTTCCTGTCGGCGGCCAGGCAGCTGAACATGAAGATCATGGCCGGGCCCGACGACCTCGGCGGCGTCCTGCTCCACATCGGCGGCGCCCGCATGGCCCTTGAGGGCCTCGCCGCCCGCGCCACCGAAGGCGGCCTCGTCGATATGGACCTAAACCTCACCCTCACCCGGATGTCGGCCCTGTCCGGTCAGGACTGGGAGGGGGCCGCCCGCGCCTGGGCCGCCAAGGGGGGTGTCATCCAGGTGCGCCAGGCCCAGGTCACCGGCGGCGCGGTCCGGCTCTCGGCCAAGGCCGGGACCCTGACGCCGGACGCCAACGGCCGCCTCGGCGGCGACCTCGACGCCACCCTCGGCGACCTGACCGGCAGCGGCCAGGCCCTTGAAGGCCGGGTCAGCCTGAGCGACGGCAAGGCCCGCCTCGGCCCGCTGGAGATCGGGCCTTCGCCCAGGGTCTGGTAGAGGCATGATGATCCCTGCGGCAAAAACAACGCAAGATTCTTGCGCCGCTTGCCGCCTATTGCCTCCCTCGCCGCATGGCTTTAGTCGCTTGGGTGTAGTTTGAGGTACAAATGGGCCGGGACACTCCAACAGCGCCGCCATCTCTGGAAGCGGTCCGCGCGCGCATCGACGAGGTCGACGCCGAACTGCTGCGCCTGATCGACGAGCGGTCGTCCCTGGCCGCCGCCGTCGCCGAGGCCAAGAAGGCCGCCGGCGGCGAGTTCAAGTTCGGCCTGCGCCCCTCCCGCGAAGCCCAGGTGATCCGCAAGAAGATCCAGCGCGAGAACCCGGTGGCCGGCCCCGGCCTGGTGGTCCGCGTCTGGCGCGAACTGATCGCCGACAGCCTGTCGCGCCAGGGCCCTTTCCACGTCACCGTCTGGGGCGGCCGCGCCGAGGCCCAGACCCTGGAAGCCGCCCGCCAGCGCTTCGGCGTCGCCCCGCCCGTGACCATGGCGGCCAAGCCTGAGGATGCGTTGGTCGGCGCCCGCCAACTGGGCGGCGTCGGTGTGCTGGCCCTGACCGCCGACTCGAGCTGGTGGGGCCGCCTGCTCGCCGAGCCTGAGATCCGGGTCTTCGCCACCCTGCCCTGCCTGGCGCAATGGGGACCGACCCGCGCGCTGGCCGTCGGCGCCGTGCCGGTCGAGCCGACCGGGGCCGACCAGACCCTGTGGGTCACCGATTCTCCCGACAGCGCCGGGGCCATTGTCGATGCCCTGAGCCGCGACGGCGTCGCCGCCGCCCCGATGCTGCAGTCGGGCGGCCTCAAGCTGTTCAGCCTCGCCGGCTTCTACCAGAAGGACGACGAGCGCCTCGCCAGCGCCCCCGGGCGACTTTCCGGCGTCATCGGGGCTGCACCAGAGCCGTTCGACGTGTAAGACGCGGGCCTCTTGCAAGCGCTCCCGCCAAAGCGCCTACCGGTTTGGCGACAGGGAGCGCGCCCAACAAAAAAGACCTGCCATGACCGACCGTTTCGCCGCGCCCCGTCCCGTTCCCAAGCCCGGCATCCTGGACATCGCCCCCTACAAGCCCGGCAAGGCCGCCGCTGAAGGCATCGCCAACCCCATCAAGCTGTCGGCCAACGAGAACATCCTCGGCTGCTCTGACGACGCCCGCGCCGCCTATGCCGAGGCCGCCGGCAAGCTGAACCTCTACCCGGCCGGCCGCGCCGACATCCTGCGCGCCGCCGTCGCCGAGAAATATGGCCTGGAGCCTGAGCGCCTGCTGTTCGGCTGCGGCTCGGACGAGATCTTCCAGCTGCTGAACCAGACCTTCCTCGAGCCCGGCGACAACATGATCCAGGGCGCGCACGGCTTCGCCGCCTACGCCATCGGGGCCCATGCCTGCGGCGGCGAGGTCAAGTACGTCCCCGAGAAGAACTACACGATCGACGTCGACGCCCTGCTCGAAGCGGTCGACGAGCGCACCCGCCTGGTCTTCCTGGCCAACCCGGCCAACCCGACCGGCACCTGGATCAGCGCCGGGGAAGTCCGCCGGCTGCACGAAGGCCTGCCGCCCTCCGTGGTTCTGGTGCTCGACGGCGCCTATGCCGAGTTCAACACCGACCCGAACTTCGAGGACGGCCTCGGCATGGCCCGCGATGCTCACAACATCGTCGTCACCCGCACCTTCTCGAAGATCCACGGCCTGGCCGCCCTGCGTGTCGGCTGGGGATACCTGCCGGCCGCGATGGCCGACGCCGTCGACCGCATCCGCCTGCCCTTCAACATCAACATCCCGGCCCAGCTGGCCGCCGTCGCCTCGCTGAAGGACGACGCCTTCGCCGCCCGCTCGGTGGCCCTGGTCGAGCAATGGCGTCCCTGGCTGACCCAGCAGATCAGCGGTCTGGGCCTCGACGTCGTGCCCAGCGCCGCCAACTTCGTGCTGGTCGGTTTCCCGGCCACCCCCGGCCGCACCGCGGTCGAGGCCGAGGCCTTCCTGGCCAGCAAGGGCCTGCTGACGCGCGGCGTCGGCAACTACGGCCTGCCTGACCACCTGCGCATCACCATCGGCCTGGAGGAACACAACCGCGCCGTCGTCGACGGCCTGGCGGAGTTCATGGGCAAATGACCACCCAGCTTCCCGTCTTCGAGCGGCTGACCGTCATCGGCTGCGGCCTGATCGGCTCCTCGGTCGTCCGCGCCGCCCGCGCCTACAAGGCCGCCGGCCACATCACCGTCGCCGACATCAGCCAGACCGTGCTGGACCGCGTGACCGCGCTCGGCATCGCCGACGCCGTCGAGGCCGACTTTGGCAAGGCCGTCGCCGAGGCCGACCTGGTCATCTTCGCCACCCCGGTGCTGGCCGTCGCCGATATCATGGCCAGCATCGCCCCGCATCTGAAGGCCGGCGCCACCGTCTCCGACGTCGGCTCGGTCAAGGGCAGCGTCTCCGAAGCCATGCAGGCCGCCGCCCCGGCCGGCGTCCACATCATCCCCGGCCACCCGATCGCAGGCACCGAGCAGTCCGGCCCCGACGCCGGTTTCGCCGAGCTGTTCCAGGACCGCTGGACCATCCTGACCCCCATCGCCGCCCGCCACGATGACGCCTACGCGCTGGCCGTCGCCCGCCTGGCCAGCTTCTGGCGCGTCCTTGGCGCCCAGGTCGAGCAGATGGACGAGCGCCACCACGACCTGGTCCTGGCGGTCACCAGCCACCTGCCTCACCTGATCGCCTACAACATCGTCGGCACCGCCGCCGATCTGGAAGAGGTCACCCAGGCCGAGGTGATGAAGTATTCGGCCGGTGGTTTCCGCGACTTCACGCGGATCGCCGCCTCGGACCCGACCATGTGGCGCGACATCTTCGTGGCCAACCGGGAGGCGGTGCTGGACGTGCTGGGTCGCTTCACCGAGGACCTGCAGGCCCTCTCCCGCGCTATCCGCTGGGGCGAGGCCGAGAAGCTGCATGAGCTGTTCACGCGAACCCGCGAGATCCGCCGGGGCGTCATCGCGCTGGGCCAGGAAAGCCCCGAACCCAACTTCGGCCGGGATCGCGGCAAGCACTGAGCCGTCAGCCTAGGCTCCGATGCCTCACCCACCCGCTACCGTCATCCCAGGCCCTGTGCCTGGGATCCCGCTGTCCGATCGCACGCACGGCGGGGTGGAGGCGCGGCCGCGCCTCCAAGGCAAGCGTTCGCGGCAACTGAACCAGGGATCCTGGGGACAAGCCCCAGGATGACGGTAGAGGGGGTGGCGGGAGTGGCCGGGCTGGTGAGCCTTCACCTTACTTCCCCGTCACAGCCCGGCGGACGTTGACCAGCACCTTGCCGCAGTCAGCCTTCATCCCGGCCCGCACCACCTCGGCCGGCAGCTTGATGTCGGCCGCCACCCGGTTCTCGTAGACCAGCCGGGTGCCGGCGCCGCGCGGCTCCAGTCGCCATTCGCCCTGCAGAATTTTCATATCCCCGCCGGTACGGCGAAAGGTGATCCGGCTGTAGGGGGTGTAGTCGGCCCGCACCAGATTGCGGATCGTCGGCAGGAACATGTTGCCCTTGCTGACCTGCTCGCGCACGTCCCAGTTCGGCCCCTTCTCCACCACCCGGCAGACGGTCAGGTTGGAGATCACCTTCCGGGCCTGGGCGCAGTCGACCAGTACGGCCCAGACCTGTCGGGGCGAGGCGTCGATATCGATGGCGCCATGGATCGCCGCCGCCTCCCCCGAGGGACTGACCACCACCCAGGGCTTGCCGGCCGCCAGGGTCTTCTCGGCCGAGGGCGGCACGGGCGCGGCAGACGCCATCCCGGCGATCAGGGCCAGCGTTATCCCGAGCGTGATCGGTCGCATGTGTTTCTCCCGGCCCCCCGACCTGACGGTGTAGCTACGAAGGCACACCCTGGGCGGATGGCGCCCGCCGCGATTTTGGCGCTTGGCGAAGTTCGGAATCCCGTGTTACCCGCCGCGCCCTCAAGGAGAGACAGCCGTGGCCCGCAAAGCCCCCAACCTCATGATCGCCGTCCGCAGCCTGGCCAATCAGCCTGGCCGCGAGGATGCGCGCGCGTGGGAGGGTGCTTCGGTCTAAGGTGTTTCGACCCTTGGGATTGTACGAAGAGCCCCTCCCGGCCCGGCCTGGAGGGGTTCTTCGTATCTGGAGATCCGCAAAGGGGCCGTGACGCCGGGAGGGCGGCAACGAGAAAAGGAGAACCCGATGAGCGGGTTCGAGACCATCGAAGGGGCGTCATCGCCCATCAAGGCCTGGATCAAGGGGGTGCCGCTGGAACATGCGGCGGCCGACCAGCTGCGCAATGTCGCCAGCCTGCCCTTCATCCACAGCCACATCGCCGTGATGCCCGACGTTCACTTCGGACGCGGCGCGACCGTCGGCTCGGTCATCCCCACCAAGGGGGCGATCATCCCGGCGGCCGTGGGGGTCGATATCGGCTGCGGCATGATGGCGGTGCAGACCAGCCTGAAAGCCCAACAGCTGCCCGACAGCCTGGCCATCGTGCGCCGGGAGATCGAGCGGCGGGTGCCGGTCGGCAACGGCCCGGGCGGGGATTTCAAGGACTCCCCGTCCAGCGCCGCCACCGCCCTGCGCAACTCCGGGCTGGCCGAACGGCTGGAGCGCATCCTCGCCAAGCACCCGAAGATCCGGGGCGACAAGCTGCAACGCCAGCTCGGCACGCTGGGCGGCGGCAACCACTTCATCGAGCTCTGCCTCGATGAGGCGGACACCGTCTGGGTGATGCTGCACTCCGGCTCGCGGGGGACCGGCAACATCATCGGCCAGTACTTCATCGAGCGGGCCCGCGAGGAGCTGCTTCGGCGGGAACTGGGCTACCACGTCCCGGACAAGGACCTGGCCTTCTTCATGGAGGGCGAGCCCCTGTTCGACGACTACGTTGAGGCGGTGCTGTGGGCGCAGGACTACGCGCGGGCGAACCGCCAGCTAATGATGGACCGGGTGCTGATCGCCCTGCGCGAGCAGCTGCCGGCCTTCCAGCTGGGCAAGCTGGCGGTCAACTGCCACCACAACTACGTGGAGCAGGAGACCCACTTCGGCGACACCGTCTGGCTGACCCGCAAGGGCGCCGTGCGGGCGCGGGAGGGTGATCTGGGGATCATTCCCGGCTCGATGGGGGCGAAATCCTTCATCGTGCGGGGCAAGGGCAACCCGGACAGCTTCTGCAGCTGCTCGCACGGCGCGGGCCGGACGATGAGCCGGGCGCAGGCCAAGCGGACCTTCACCCTGGAGGACCACATCCAGGCGACGGCCGGGGTCGAGTGCCGCAAGGACGAGGGCGTGATCGATGAGACGCCGATGGCCTACAAGGACATCGACGCCGTCATGGCCGCGCAGTCGGACCTGGTGGAAATCGTCCACACGCTTCGGCAGGTGGTCTGCGTGAAGGGCTGAGTTACGCCGTCGGGGGCAACCCCGGCGGCGTTTTTCGTTCAGGGTTTCACAATTGCAATCAGCAACCCGTCATAGCCCTTGTCGCCCACCGTCTGCAGCGCCGTGGCATCGACGCGGGGCTCGCGATGGATCAGCTCAGCCAGTCGCCGCACCCCCTGCACCGAGGCGTCGCCGTTCTCGTCGATCACCGCTCCGCCGCGCACGACGTTGTCGACGATGATCAAGCCGCCGGGCCGGGTCATCTGCAGCGCCCAGCGGAAGTAGTCCGGGTTCGAGGGTTTGTCGGCGTCGATGAAGGTCAGGTCCAGCGGCGGCCCGCCCTCGGCGGCGAGCTTCGGCAAGAGGTCGATCCCTGCACCGGTCCGCACCTCGGCAACGCCGTCGAGGCCGGCGAAGGCCAGGTTCTTGCGCGCAACCTCGGCATGGTGCGGATCGATCTCCAGACTGACCAGCCGGCCGCCCTCCGGAAGCGCCCGCGCCAGCCAGATGGTGCTGTAGCCGCCGAGCGTGCCGACCTCGAGGATGCGTCTGGCGCCGATCGAGCGCGCCAGCAGGTTCAGGAGCTTGCCCTGGTTCGCGGCCACGGCGATCGGCGGCAGCCCCGCGCCCCGGCTGGCCGCCAGGGCGTGGTCGAGGGCGGCGTCGTTGACGCCCAGGCTGTCGTTGAAATAGCCGTCGACGGCGGTCCACAGGGGCTGGGTCATGTCGCGCTGTCCTTCTTCAGGAATTCCGCCGTCGCCTCGATGGCCTCGACCAGGCCGACCCGCTGGATCTCCACCCCCTCGGGCAGGCCCGCGAACAGCCGGGTCGGGGATGCCGGGTCCAGCATGACGAACACCCCCTTGTCGTCAGCTCGCCGGATCAGCCGGCCGAAGGCCTGGGCGATCCTGTTCCGCGCCACCGCGTCGTCATAGCCCTTGCCGCCGAACCGCGCCCGGCGGGCCTTGTGCAGGATGTCGGGCCTAGGCCACGGCGCACGGTCGAAGACCAGCAGGCGCAGGGACCGTCCGGGCACGTCCACCCCGTCCCGCACCGCGTCGGTGCCGAGCAGGCAGCTGTCCTCCTCGGCACGGAAGATGTCGACCAGCCCGCCGACCTCGATCGGATCGACATGCTGGGCGTAGAGGGCCAGCCCCTTGTCCGCCAACGGGGCGGCGATCTTCTCATGCACGGCCCGCAGACGACGGATCGCCGTGAACAGCCCCACCCCGCCGCCGCCGGCCGCCAGGAACAGCTCGCGCATCGCCGCCGCCACCTGGCGCGCATCATCCTTGGCGACATCGGTGACCACAAAGGCCCGCGCCTGAGTGGCGTAGTCGAAGGGCGAGGCCAGGCGGATGGTCTTGGTCCGCTCGGGCAGGCGGGCGCCGCCGGTGCGCATCTCGGCCAGGGCGAAGGGATCGTCCGACGACGGATCAGTCAGGGTGGCGCTGGTCACCAGCACCCCGTGGGCCGGGGCCAGCACGGCCGCCGTCAGCGGTTCGGTCGGATCGACCCAGTGGCGGCGGCTGGAGGCGTCGACCACGCGGCCGTAGAGGAAGGTGGCGTCGAACCAGTCGACGAAGTCGGGATCGTCCTCGGCGTCCTCCTCGATGGCCTTCAGCATCGAGCGCCAGGCCGGCAGGGTCATTCGCGCCCGCCGGTCCAGACCGCGCAGGGCGCCCTCGATCCGCGCCCGTTCGCTGGGGCCGAGCTCATCGGCCTCGTCGTCGAGCAGGTCTTCCAGATGCCGCGCCAGAGCCAGCAACGGCGCCTCGACCGACGCCAGCGCCGAGGCCGCGTCGGCCGCCGTCTCCCGCACCCGGTCGATGGCCGGCCGGGCCTGGCACTCCATGCCGATGTCGGCCGCGCCGGCGGTGCGCTCGCTGTTCCGCGCCCGCAGTTGCTCCAGCACGGCGGCGAGGAAGTTCTCGACCGGCCCGATGGGATTGATCTCGCCGTTCGGCGGCGCGATCCGCCCCGACCACCCCTCGCCCGGCAGCACCGCCGCCGCCCGGGTGACGTCCTGCAGCGCCCGCCGGGGCTCTTCCCGGTCGCCGATGACGTCGAGCAGTCGATGCTCCAGCCCCCTGCCCCGCCGCCCGCGCGATTCCGGCCCGCGGATCCAGCGGCGCAGTTCGGCCGCCTCGGCCCCGCTCAACGCCGCAGAAAAAGCGCTATCGGCGGCGTCGAACAGGTGGTGGCCCTCGTCGAAGACGATGCGTTTGAGCTGCGCCGTCTCGACATCCGTCTTGCCGCCCCGCGCTCGCCGCGCGCCATCGAAGGCGGCCTGGGTGGGCACCAGCGCATGGTTGGCGATGACCAGATCGGCCCGCCGGCTGCCCCGGATCGCCTTCTCGACATAGCAGGCGCGATAGTGGGCGCAGGCGGCATGCACGCACTCGCCCCGCCGGTCGACCAGGTTGGCGGCGCTGGCCTGGGCCGAGGGCGGCACCGCGAACAGGGCCGGCAGCCAGCCGGGGAAATCGCCGCCGGTCATGTCCCCGTCCCGCGTCTTGCGCACCCAGCGCGCCGCCAGGCCCATGCCGATGACATCGCCATTGCCCAGCTGGGCGGTCTGTACCTGTTCCTGGAAGTTCAGCAGGCAGAGGTAGTTCTCACGCCCCTTGCGAACCACCGCCTTGCGGGACCGCACGGCGGGGTCGGGATAGATGGAGGCGCTCTCCCGCTCGATCTGCCGCTGCAGGGCGCGGGTGTAGGTGCTGATCCACACCGACGGCCCGTTCTCCTCGGCCCACAGCGAGGCCGGGGCCAGATAGCCCAGCGTCTTGCCGACCCCGGTCCCGGCCTCGGCCAGCACCATGCGCGGCTCGCCCTCCTTGTCGCGGGGCGAGAAGGCGAAGGCGGTCTCGGCCGCGAACACCGCCTGCATCGGGCGCGCCTCGTCGAGGCCCGAGCGACGCAGCAACAGGGTCAGCCGCGCCTCGGCCGCCTGCGGCGTCACCGGCCGAGAGCCCGGCTGGCCGGGCGGCGCCTCGTCTTCCCATTCGGACACCCGCGCCCAGACATCCAGCCCCGAGCCGCGCCGTCCGGCCTCGCCCACGGTGCGGCTACGCAGGGCGTTGATCACCGCCGGCCCCCAGGCCCAGCCGGCCCGGTCCATGGTCTCGGCCAGGTTCAGCGCCTCTTCCCGCGACGGCCAGGGCGCTGTTTCCAGGTCGCGAAGCAGGAGCTCGCAGGCCTCGCGCAGGGTTGTCGCCTGCTCCACGGCCCCCTTCGGTTCGGTCAATCCCAGCGCCTGCGACAGCCCCACCGCCGACGGCGCCGCGAAGGTCGCCGGCTTGACGAAGGCGAACAGTTCGAGAGCGTCGAACACTCCGCGCGCCCGGGGCGGCGTGTTCAGCCCCAGCCGCTTGGCGGTCATTCCGGCATGCACCACCAGCACCGGCCCGGCCTCGGCCAGATCCCGCGCCGCCGGGGGACGCAACTGGCGCGCCCCGCTACCATCGGCCACGGCGCAACGCGGCCCCGGCAGCACGATCAGGGCCGGCGCGAGAGTGAGACTGGAGGTGACGGCGTTCACCCGGTTTTCCTAGTCCGATCCGGCTCGAAACAGAAGGGGAACATGCTATATGGTCTCCGATGACCGCCGCCGCGCTTCCCGCGCTCCTTCCCGACCGCTTCGAAGCCTGGTTCGCCGGGCGTGGCTGGGCGGCGCGGCAGCATCAGCTCGACATGGTCCAGGCCGGCCGTGATGAGGCCCACGCCCTGCTCATCGCCCCGACCGGCGGCGGCAAGACCCTGGCCGGCTTCCTGCCCAGCCTGATCGAACTTGCCGAGCGGCCCAGGCCGAACACCCCGCGCGGGGTCCACACCCTCTACATCTCGCCGCTCAAGGCCCTGGCGGTCGATGTCGAGCGCAACCTGATGACGCCCATCGCCCAGATGGGACTGAAGATCACCGCCGAGTCGCGGACCGGCGACACGGGCGAGGCCCGCAAGCAACGCCAGCGGATCAAGCCGCCGGACATCCTGCTGACCACGCCGGAACAGCTGGCCCTGTTCTGCGCCTGGGAAGGGGCGCGGCGGTACTTCGAGGACCTGCGCTGCGTCATCATCGACGAGATTCACAGCCTCTGGCCGCAAAAGCGCGGCGACCTCCTGGCCCTCGACATCGCCCGCCTGCAACAGTTCGCCCCGACCATGCGCCGGGTCGGCCTGTCGGCGACGGTCGATGATCCGGACATGATCCGGCGCTGGCTCAGTCCGGCCGGCGGCGAGGATGCGGACCCCGCCCAGGCCGTTCGCCTGGTGCGCGGCCCACCCGGTCCCCTGCCCCAGGTCGAGGTGTTGATCTCCGAGGGTCGCGTCCCCTGGGCCGGCCACACGGCCCAGCATGCGATGGCCGACGTCTATGAGGTCATCAAACGCCACAGGACCTCGCTGATCTTCGTCAACACGCGCTTCCAGGCCGAGTTCGCCTTCCAGGAACTGTGGAAGCTTAACGATGAGGGCCTGCCCATCGCCCTGCACCACGGCAGCCTGGCCGCCGAACAGCGCCGCAAGGTCGAGGCGGCCATGGCGCGCGGCGAGCTTCGCGCCGTGGTCTGCACCTCCACCCTCGACCTCGGCATCGACTGGGGCGACGTCGATCTGGTCATCCAGCTGGCCGCGCCCAAGGGCGCTTCGCGGATGGTTCAAAGGATCGGCCGGGCCAACCACCGGCTCGACGAGCCGTCGAAAGCCATCTTCGTGCCGGCCAACCGCTTCGAGGTTCTCGAATGCGAGGCGGCCCGCGAAGCCATCGCCGAAAACGCCTTCGACTCCGAACCGCCGCGCATCGGCGCCCTCGATGTTCTGGCCCAGCACGTCATGGGCTGCGCCGTCTCCGAGCCCTTCGACCTCCTCGCCCTCTATGACGAGGTCCGGAGCGCCGGTCCCTACCGCGAGCTGACCTGGGAAGACTTCGAACAGGTGGTCGAGTTCGTCTCCACCGGCGGCTATGCCCTTCGCACCTACGATCGCTTCCGCCGGATCGTGAAGGGCCAGGACGGCCTCTGGCGCGTGCGTGACGCCCAGACCGCCCAGCGACACCGCATGAATGTCGGCGCCATCGTCTCCCCCGCCGTCCTCGCCATTCGCCTGGCAGGCCGCCGAGGAACCGTCGGCCGCAAGATCGGCGAGGTCGAGGAGGGCTACCTCGAAATGCTGGAGCCCGGCGACACCTTCATCTTCGCCGGGGGGGTCTGGCGGCTGCAGGGCGTCACCTCGACTGACGCCCTGGTCACGCCCGCCCCCAACGACGACCCCAAGCTGCCCAGCTGGGGTGGTTCGAAGTTCGCCATCTCCACCTTCCTGGCCGCCAAGGTGCGCCGGATGATGAGCGATCCCGACTCCTGGCGCGACCTGCCGACCGACGTCTGCGAGTGGCTGACCGTCCAGCAGGACAAGTCGATGATCCCGACGCCGCAGCAGATGCTGCTGGAGACCTTTCCCCGCGGCAAACGCCACTTCCTGGTGGTCTACCCGTTCGAGGGACGCCTCGCCCACACGACCCTGGCCATGCTGCTGACCAGGCGCCTCGACCGGCTGAAGGTTGGCCCGCTGGGATTTGTGGTCAACGACTACGCCATGGCCGTCTGGTCGCTGAAGCCGATGGATGACCTCGATTTCGACTCACTGTTCGATCAGGACATGCTGGGAGACGACCTTGAGGCCTGGCTGGACGAGAGCTTCATGATGAAGCGGGCGTTCAAGGGCTGCGCCCTGATTTCGGGCCTCATCGAACGGCGCATGCCCGGGGCCGAGAAGTCCGGGCGGCAGGTGACCTTTTCGACCGATCTGATCTACGACGTGCTGCGCCGCCATCAACCCGACCATCTGCTGCTGCGCACCGCGCGCATCGACGCCGCCAGCGGCATGATCGATGTGGCCCGCGTTGGCCAGATGCTGGAGCGCATCAAGGGCCAGATCCTGCATTCGCGCCTCGATCACGTGTCGCCCTTCGCCGTGCCGATCATGCTGGAGATCGGCAAGGAGCGGGTCGGCGGCGATACGGCCGACATGATCCTGGCCGAGGCGGCCGAGGACCTGATCGCCGAGGCCCTGTCTTGAACGCCCAGACCCTGCGCGAGCGATCCTTCGCCATGAGCCCGTGTGGCGGGGTCGCCATGGCCATCCACGGCCACCCGGTTGTCATGCGCCACAGCGGCGCCCTCTGGCTGCCGGTCGAACGGATGCTGATCGTCGCTGATCTCCATTTCGAGAAAGGCAGCGCCTATGCCGTGCGCGGTCAGCTCCTGCCGCCCTACGACACGATCGAGACCCTGACCCGCCTGGAGGCAGAGGTCGCCGCCACGGCGCCGGCAGTCCTGGTCTTCCTCGGCGACAGTTTCCATGACGGCCGCGCCGAAGATCGTCTCGCCCCCCTGGTGGCCGAACGCATCGCCGCGCTGGCTTCGGGCCGCACCCTGATCTGGGCGGTGGGCAACCACGACGAGGAGGGCCCCCGCGCCCTGCCCGGCGAGATCGCCGATGAACTCAAGGTCGGAACCCTCATTTTCCGCCACGAACCGCAGGGCGGCCGCCAGCCCGGCGAGATCGCAGGCCATCTGCACCCCTGTGCGCGGTTGCTCGGCCGGGGGCGCGCGGTGCGTCGCCGCTGCTTCGCCACCGATGGCGAGCGGATCATCCTGCCGGCCTTCGGGGCCTATGCCGGCGGGCTCAACATTCGCGACAAGGCCTACGCCGGAATGTTCAGCGGCGCGCCGCTGGCGGTGGCGCTCGGCAAGGACCGGGCGCACCCGCTCAGCTGGTCCATGCTCGGCGGGGACTGACGACCCTCCGTGGACTGACGATCTCGTTCAGGTCCATAGCTATACGCCGTCATCCCGGGCGTAGCGTAGCGGAGAGCCGGGCCCCAGGGGCCACCATCCAGCCCATGGCCCCTGGGTCCCGGGTGGCCCTGCGGGCGCCCGGGATGGCGAACAGGGTTTGATGACGATCGACCCCGACAGCGGGCGATCCGCTCCGGGCCTACTGCGCGTAGATCGCCAGCGTCGAAGAGCTCTGGGCGTCCATCTTGCCGGTGACCGGCAGGCCCTTGTCCTTCTGGTAGGCCCGTAGGGCGCCCTCGAGCGCCGGGGAGGACCGACCGTCCTGGGGACCCTGGTAGTAGCCAAGCCGGGACAGGGCCCGCTGGGCCTGGGCCGCCGTGCCTACCGTCGGCGCAGCCGCCATCAGCTTGGCCGAGGGGTTGGCGGCGGCGGCGCGATAGCCGAACGCGGCGCGCTCGGCGCCGGTGCGGGCCTGAGGCGAGAGGTCGCTCTTGATGCGCTCGGCACTCGATTTTGCTTCTGCGTCGCCGGCCCGGCCGGCGATGAGGTACCACTTGTAGGCCTCGGCCGTGTTCTGGGTGACGCCGGAGCCGATCTCGTAGAGCTTGCCGAGGTTGTACTGGCTGTCGGTCAGGCCAAGGTCGGCGGCGCGCCGGAACCATTGGGCGGCCGTTGTCTGGTTGGTCGCCCCGCCAGTGCCCTCGAAATAGTAGAGGCCGAGGTTATGCATGGCCTTGCGCTCACCGCCCTCGGCGGCGCGCTCGGTCCAGCGGCGGGCTTCGGCGGCATTTTTGGCCAGGCCGCCCTCGCCGTTCTCATAGAGTTTGGCGAGATAGAACTGGGCGGGGCATAGCCCTGGTTGGCCGACTTGCGCAGGGCGTCAAGGCCGCCCGGCTGCTTGGCCTCGACCTTGCGCACGGCGTCGCCGAACAGGGCGGCGGCGGACGGAGCGGTGGTCGGCGGGGTCGGTGCGGCGGCTGCCGGCGGGGCGACGGCCGGGTCAGCCAGATCCGGCGCCAGAGCCATGGCGACGCGCGGGCCGGTGGTCAGCGCCGGAGTCGTATCGGCCTCGGCGACCATGATTTCCTGGCCGTCGGCTTCCTGGATCTGCAGGCCCCGGGCGATGCGCTCGCCCATGGCGCCATCGGCGCCGCCATTGAGGATGACGATGCCGGTAGCGGCCGCACCGCCAAACGCCAGAACCCCCATGATGGCCATGGTGGGCATCATGGTCGAGCTGGCCGGCTTCTTCGGAGCCTTGGCGCGACTGCCGAACAGGCCCTTGCGGGCCGGTTTTGCGGTCGCAGGCGCACTGGCTGGACCGCCGGCGCGGCGGGCGGCGGCGCGAGCCTGTTCGATCACTTCGCGGGTGCTCAAGGGGCGGCCGGGCTCGGCTTCGAACACCGGGGCGGGCGCCGTTTCGAACTCGAGGCCTTCGTTTTCGTCTTCGATGGCGACGAACTCGTCGGCGGCGTCGAAGTCCGAGTCAGAGAAGGCGGACGGCCCGGCGTCGCGGGACGGGAAGTCGTCGAAGCCCGGCTCGGCGGGGCCGAAGGACGCCGGCTCGAAGGCGCGCGGGACAAAAGCGTCGTCGGGTATGGCCTGGCCGCGGGTCGGGAAGGGATCGGGCGCGAACGGGTCCATGCCCTGCGCCTCGGCGCGACGCACGACCGGAGCCGGAGCGGCAGCCGCCGCCGCCGCCGCCGCCGCCGGCGCCGCGGCTGTGACCGAGTCCGTGATCCGGCGGGTCGCGCTGGTCATCGAGGCGTCGATCTTTTCACGCGCCTCGTCCAGCAGGCGGGCGGTGCGTTCCTCGCTCTGGCGGATGCGTTCGGCGAGGTCCGTCGACACCCGTTCCTGGCGCTGGCTGATCCGCTCGGTTACCCGGGCGACCTGTTCGCCGACGTCGTCGATAGCCTGGGCGCTGCGGCGTTCGCTGTTGGCGATGCGCTCGCTCAGCCGCTCGGTGATGCGGGCGATCTCGACGCCGAGACGCTCCAGCGCCTGGGCCTGGCTTCCGTCGTTGTGGGTCAACCGTTGCTCGACCAATCCCGCGATCCGCGACACTTCGCTGCCGACGTTCTCGACGGCCTGGGCGCTGCGGCCCTCGACCGATTGCACCCGGCGGCTGAGGTTGTCGGCCATGCTGACCATCTCCCGGCCCATCCGCTCGATGGCCATGGCCGAGCGCTGCTCGGCGGCATGGACGTGGGCGGTCATTTCCCCGAGCTTCTGCTCGACCCGGCCGAAGCCGCCGTCCGACGCGCGGCGCAGCTGCTCCGCCATCTCCTGGCGGACCTGCTCCCGGCGGGCGTTCAGGCCGTGCGACAGGGTCTGCAGGGCGGCGGTATTGTCCGCCCCCTCAACCTTGCGAAGACGGCCGTCCAGCTTGACGAAGCTGTGGCCGAGGTCGCGGATGGCGGCGTTGGTCTGGGTCTCGGCGGCCTCGAGCCGGCCCAGGACCCGGGCGGCGACCTCGTCGGCCAGGGCGGCGCTATCAGGCGCTGAGCCGCCGGATTCCAGGGCCGCGACCTTGGCTTCGAGGGCGGCGATGGCTTCGCGGCTGCGGGCCTCGGTGTCGTAGACAGCGCTGGCGACCTTGCCGACCGAGCCTTCCAGAGCCCGCAGGGCCTCGGCCGAGCGCGGGCCGGTGCTTTCGGCTTCGATGCGGCGCAGGCGCTCAATCGCGCGGGCCTGTTCGGTGCGGATCTCGTCGACCGCGCCCTCGAAACGGGCAGCCACGGAAGTCTGTTCGCGCTCGGCGCCTTCCAGGCGGCTCAGGGCGCCGCGGACCGACTGGTCGATGCCCGTGATGGCCAGGGTCGAGCGCTGCTCGGCCGCCTCGATGCGGCTGGTCAGCCGTTCGATGGCGTCGGTCACCTTGCCGACCTCGTCGGCAGGATGATGCACGGCTTCCAGGCGGGCCGGAGCATCGGCGCGCGGATGGGGAATGATGGAAGGATCGGCGGCTTCCGGCTCAGTCGACGGCGCATCGCCCTCGACGATCATGTGGTTCAGCCACTCGCCCAGAGTCATGCCGGAGCGGCGCGCGAGATCCTTCGCGATCTCCCTCGCCTTGGGGTCGATACCCTTAACGCTCCAGGGCGCCCCCGCCGTCATTCGAATCGTTCTCCCGGAACTTAGGTTCGAACGCTAGCCAGCGATCTGTTGTGTGTAAACGCGAGGTTAACGCTATATCTAGCGTTGGCCTCGATATCCTGTGGACGGATGGACGCGTCACCCGTTTCGGGGCCCACCTTCGCGCTCAACGTGGTTAACAAGACCTTTCCAGGCGCAATCCTGTGGCCCGCAGTCCCCCTGCCGCGCTGAAACATCGCGGCCCTCTTGTGTCAGCCAACGGCGCGTTCCATCTGGGGTCCCATGACAATGAGCGTGACCCTGATCATGTTGGCCAGCCTGGCGGCTCTGACGCTGTTCGCGGGCTGGCGCGGGTCGCTTCCGCCGAATTTTGTGAAAGGGCCGCGGATGATCCCCTGGCGGCCGCTGATGATCTGCTTCGCCGCCGGCACGGCGCTGACCGGCGTCCATCTGGCCGCCTTGCTGGGCCTTGTGGTTACTCGCTAGGCGTCCTTCTTCGACCGTCCCATCACGCCGGCCATGCCGCCGGAGGTCAGAAGGCCGATGTCGGCCAGCAGGAACGGAACCTGCCATTTATGCGGGCAGGCGATGTAGCGGGGTCGCCAGAGCGGGTCGTACTTGTCCTTGTACCGCCGCACCCCGCGGAAATTGTAGAAGTCCTCGCCCCGCTCGAAGAGCAGCCGGCCGACCCGGCTGAGGATGGGGGCCAACGGGCGGTCCTCCAGTCCGGCCAGGGGCGCAACGCCGAAATCGAAGGCCAGATAGCCCTGCTCCCGGCCCCAGGTCATCAGCTCGACGAACAGGAAATCCATGATGTTCTTGGGCGCCTCGGGCCCATAGCGCATCAGGTCCATCGACAGGCTGGACTTGTTTGCTGTCGGCCAGAGGGTGGCGAAGGCGACGATCTCGCCCTCGACCCGCACCAGAGCCACCGGGAACTCCTCCACGTAGCGCGGAATGAAACCGCCCAGGCTGAAGGCCTTCTCGCCGCCCGCATGATCGGCCAGCCAGGCGTCGGAGATACGCTCCAGCACCGGCATCGGCGCGGTCCCTGGCGCCACCACCTCGAACGTGGCGCCCGCCTCGCCGGCCTTGCGCCAGTTACGGCGCAGGACCTCGCGGCGTCGGCCGGCCAGCGAGAAGTCGGCCAGCGGCACGCGGGCGCTTTCGCCGGTCTTCTGGATGAAGAAGCCCAGCTCGACCACGTCGGCCAGATCTTCCGGCTCCAGCCCATAGGCGCACGGCCGGGCGGCGTGGGCGTCAGCCATTTCGCGGAAGCGCCAGAGCAGCTCCAGGTGCTCGTCCCGGCGCCCGACCGGCGGGCCCATCGACACCCAGCTGCGCCCGCGCACACCAAACATCAGGAAGGTCTCGCCGCTGGCCGAGAACAGGAACCGCTTGTCGCCCAGCAGGGCCAGGTTGGACTCCGGCTCGGCGCTCTCGGCGCTCGCCAGGATGGCGCGGACGCGGGCGAAGTCCGGGTCATCCTCGCCGGCTACGGCGGGGGTGGCGGCGGTGGCGAACAGTCGCCACAGGCCGATGCAGAGCAACAGCACGCCGGCCCCGATGGAACTGCGGATGGCGCGCTCGACATCGGCGTCGAACATCATCCGCCAGACCTGGCGGTCGCCATAGTCGACATTGCTGAACGACCACCAGCCGATCAGCCCGGCCCCGGCCACAGCGGCGGCGGCCGAGAGCAGCCAGCCGGGGGTGATCTCCATCCGGGTCAGCCGGGCGGTGCGGGTGAAGGCGGCCCGGAACGGCGCGACCACCAGCAGCAGCAGCACCAGGATGCCGGTCTCCTCGAGATTGACCCCCTTGAGCGGGGCCAGCGCCGCCGAGACCAGCAGGCAGGCCACCGTCGCCGCCCAGGCTGCGCCCAGCCGCGCCCTCAGGCCAAAGGCCAGCAGGATGAGAAACAGCCCCAGCAGCGAGGAGGCGAAATGGCTGGCGTCGATGATCGCCGGCTCGCTCAGCCGCAGCAGGAAGCTGAGGCGCTCCGGATCCGTCGGCGTCGCCCCGGAGGCCAGCAGCAGGAAGCCGCCAAACAGGGCGGCCGCCGCCGACAGGGTCGGGGCGATGGCAAGGGCGGCGGTGCGGATCTCGGAGGTGCGCATGAGACCGCCAACGCTTAGCCGGTGTCGCGGCCTGAGAGCTAGTCCTCGAAGACCGGCGCCCGCTTCTCCATATTGGCCATCACCGCCTCGATGTTGCCGCGCGAGCCGATCAGCGCGCTTTGTTCGACGCTTTCGGCCAGCAGGATGGCGTGCTGGTCGCCGTCGGCCATCAGGTTGAGCAGCCGCTTGTTGGCGCGAATGGCGGCCGGATTTTTCGTCGCGATCTCACGGGCCGTGGCCAGCGCCTCGGCGCGGGGATCAGCGCAGACGCGGGTGGCGATGCCCAGGGTGAAGGCTTCCTCGCCGCTGAAGATGCGCCCCGTGTAGGTCAGGTCCCGCGCCACATCGTCCCGGATCAGGCCGCGCAGCAGGGCGATCCCGGCCATGTCGGGCACCAGGCCCCATTTGATCTCCAGCACGGCCATCCTGGTATCGGGGGCCACGAAGCGCATGTCGGCGCCCAGGGTCAGCTGGAAGCCGCCGCCCAGCGCCACGCCATGGACGGCGGCGATCACCGGCACCGGAATGTCGCGCCAGATCAACGCCGCATTCTGGGCCCGGTTGGCGCCGCTCCCGGTGCGCGGAGTATCGACCAGGCCGGTCCCGCCGCTGCGCTCGCCGGACGCCATCTTGCCGAAGTTGCCCATGTCCAGCCCGGCGCAGAAGGCCTTGCCCTCTCCCGACAGCACCACGGCCCGCACGCCCTTTTCGGTCTTCAGCCGCTCGCCGGCCGCGATCAGGGCCGAGAACATGGCGTCGTCCAGGGCGTTCATCTTGTCGGTGCGGACCAGGCGCACGTCGGCGACGCCGTCCTGGATGTCGATGGTGACGCGATCGTTGGCGACTTCGGTCATGGTGTCCTCCTGTTGGGGGCAGACTGAATGAGGTTCCGCAACGGTCGGCAAGAGGCCGTTTCAAAACCCGCAGGGCAGCTCCCTTAAGACAGCGACTACCGCTTCACCGCCACCCAGACCACATGGCTGGCCTTGCGCCGCCCTGGGCCGGCCTTCACCCGCACCTCATCGACCGCGAACCCCGCCGCCCGCACCCGCTTGCTGAAAGGCGCATGCGGCGCAGAAGACCACACCGCCAGCACGCCGCCCACCTTGAGCGCCGCCCGCGCCGCCGCCAGTCCCGCGTTGTCGTAGAGACTGTCATTGGCCCGCCGGGTCAGGCCCTCGGGTCCATTGTCGACGTCGAGCAGGATGGCG
>Ga0164290_1001894_pt1 | contig 21247 bp, 18 predicted proteins | sample Micstemetagenome_FD_108782 | JGI IMG/M metagenome (GOLD analysis project Ga0164290, IMG submission 108782) | Contaminated culture microbial community from soil near Moab, Utah, USA - Microcoleus steenstrupii SON62 (Illumina Assembly) | ecosystem: Environmental > Terrestrial > Soil > Soil crust... | reverse complement strand
CGTCGAAGATCAGGAGCTTCGGCGCCATGGACAGCCACTTGCCGAGCACGACCTTCTGTTGGTTGCCGCCCGAGAGCGACGCCGCTCGTATCGTAACACCCGGCGCCCGAATATCGAGGTGCGACCGCTGGGTTTGGGCTGCTTCATCCTCGGCGTAGGGTTGGGTCAGGCCGCCGCGCGCATAAGCCATCAGGTTGGCCAACGTGATGTTGTCACGGATCGAGAAGTCCAGGATCAATCCGGATCGCTTGCGATCCTCAGGTATGAGGTAAATGCCGCGCGCGATTGCGTCCTTGGGCGACCGGATCCTCACAGGAGTGCCATTGACGCGGATAGTGCCATCCTTTGGCGGGTCGATGCCGAAGATCGTGCAGGCGAGTTCGGTGCGCCCGGAGCCCACCAGCCCCGCCAGCCCGACGATCTCGCCGGCCCGCACCGAAAGATCGACCGCTTGGCCGGGCCAGTGTGCCGTCCGGAGCTTATCGAGTTCGAGCACCGTGGCACCCGGCTCGGCCTTGGGCGGACGATAGAGCGTCTTGAGATCGCGACCGATCATGAGCCGGATCATCTTGTCGGGATTGATCTCGCCGCGCCGGAGTTCGGCGACGCCTTTTCCGTCGCGCAGGACGACCACCCGGTCGGCACAGCGTTCAACCTCCAGAAGTCGGTGCGAGATGAAGATGACGCCGACGCCGCTAGCCTTGAGCGACTGGATCACGCCGAGCAGGCGCTCAGTCTCGGTGGCGGTCAGACTTGAGGTCGGTTCGTCCATGATAATGAGCCGGGCTTTACGCGACAGCGATTTGGCGATCTCGACCAGTTGCATTTCTGCCAGTGAGAGCGAACCGACCAGCGTGTCGGGGCTGAATTTGGCACCGAGTTGCGCAAGAAGCGGCAAGGCCATGCTGCTGAGCCTGCGCTCGTCCACGAGTTGAAGCGGGCCGCCTTTCCGCGGTTCGCGGCCGATAAAGATGTTGGCGGCGGCTGTGAGGTTTTCAAAGAGGTTCAGCTCCTGATGCACGAAGGCGATGCCTGCTGCCATCGAGCCGGTCACCGTCAGGCGTGATGATTGGGTGCCGCCGATCGTGATCCTGCCCGAACTCGGCTCCACTACGCCGCCCAGTATTTTCATCAATGTGGACTTGCCGGCGCCGTTCTCGCCGACGAGACCCAGCACCTCGCCCGCGCTTACGGAAAGACTGATGCCGTCAAGCGCCATGACGCCGGGATACTGTTTGCTGATATCTGCGATTTCAATGAATGGATCGGGCATCTGTTGCTGGTTCGCTGTCAAAGAACGCCAAGAATTTGGAAATACAGGCCGGCGGGAGGCATGAGGATGCTGCCGGCCTGTATCCTCCGAGGTGTCAACCGCCGCCGATGCGCGACTTCAGTTCGGCCTCGAATGCATCGACATTTGCCTTGTCGATGATGGCTGTCGGCACGATTATCAGCTTGTTGTCAGGAACGACGGATTTGTCGCCTTCGAGGTACTTGGCCATCAGCTTCATGCCCTGGTATCCCCATTCATAGGGCTGTTGCACGACCGTGCCGGCGATCGTGCCCTCGCGCACGCCGCCGAGCGTGATCGGGTCCTCGTCGAAGGCGATGACGGTGATCTGGCCGAGTTTGCCGGACTCCTTGAGCACTTCGTAGATGCGCGGGGGATTGTAGGAGTAGAAGCCGACCATGCAGGTGATGTCGGGATTGGCGGCCAGCGCATCCTCGACATTGCGCTTGGCGCGGGTCATGTCGATGTCGTCGCCACGCACGTCGATCAGTTCGACCTTGGAGCCCGCGATCACCGACTTCATCCCGTCGATGCGCTCACGCGCGTTGTCCGCGCCCGGCAGTCCAACGAAACCGACACACTTGCCGCCGTTGGGCAATGCCTTAAGCGCGATCTCGCCCGCCTGCTTGCCGGCATCGGTGTTGGAAGAGCCGATATAGGCGATGCGATTGGTGTCGGGCGCGTCGGAGTCGGTGGTGAACAGCGGCACTTGGCCCCCGATACGGTTGAGCGCATCGGTCGACGACTTCGGATCCACCGCGCTGACCATGATGGCCGAAACGCCGGCAGCCACGAGATCGTCCATCAGCCGCTGCTGAACAGCGGCGGCGGCCTGTTCCGGGTATTTCAAGCTCAGGTCGTAGTTCGGCAGTTCTTCCTGCGCCTTTCGGACGCCGGCCTCGGCCAGCTTCCAGAAGTCGGACGCGCCATTGACGACGAAGGCGAGCTGCTTCTTTTCCTGTGCCTGGGCGCCCGGCATGGTGAAGGTGGTCGCCACGAGCAGGGCTGCGATTGCATATCTCAGTTTCATGATTTCCTCCTCTGTCGAGCGTCATGCTCGAGCTTTGACAAAACGTCTCCCCCCGGCCACCCATCAAGGGCCGGCAAGACGGCGGCAGCAATGAAAGCGGGTCCCGGAGGTCAGCGCCGGGACCGATGGCACGGCCTTACTTGGCGATGCAGGTCTCGGCAGTCTCCTGCGTGCATTCGTCGAGGCCGGTATAGATGATCGGCTCGACGGTCTTGCCTTCGATCATCTCGATCATGACCGTCGGAGCGCGATAGCCCATTTCGAACGGCCGTTGGCCGACCTGAACATGGCTGCGTCCCGCCTTCAGAGCATCCATCTGCGGCGGCAGCGTGTCACCGGCGACGATGACGAGCGCCTTTGACTTGAGCTTGTCCATTACCTGGTCGGTGACTCCCGCATAGGCCTGCGGGGCAAACTGCGCCCAGCCGCCGATCAGCATGAAGGCCGTCAGATCAGGATGAGCGGTGAATGTATCCGCCATCTGCTGGTTGGCCAGATCGATCTGGTCGTTGGTGAAGACCGGGCAACCGTCGATCTCGGTCCAGCCTCCGTCGCCCGCGAGCCGTTCGATGCCCTTCTTGCCGGACAGTGTGTCGCGCGTCCCGGCGGCGCGCTGGTTGATGTTGTCGGCCGCCACATTGCCGAGTTGCAGGCACACCGTGCCGCCTTCCGGCTTCAGCTTCTTGAGGTGCTCGGCGAACTTCACGCCCATCAGGTAGTTGTCGGTGCCGAGATAGGTCTTGCGCAGGCTCGCGTCAGCTGCGGAAAGATCGGCGTCGATGGTCATCACCGGAATCTTCGGCTGTGCCTTCTTCAAGAGGTTCGCCATCAGTGGCGCGTTGGACGGCGAGATCGCGATCGCCACCACGTCGGGGCGGTTGAGCAGGTCCTCGACGATCTGTACCTCGCCGGCTTCATCGGCGCTCGATGCCGGACCGGTATAGAGGCACTTGTAGCCTGAGCTGGCATTCTCGGCATTCCACTTCTGGCAGCCGAGGTTGATCTGTTCGAAGAACGGGTTGTCGAGGCCCTTGACCACGATGGCCAGGGTCTTGTCGGCGCTGTAAGCGGTCGCGGACATCCAGGCGAGTGCCGCCATGGCAAGTGAGGTCGTTAGCAGTCGTCTCATGAATTCCTCCCAAAATTCTCGTTAACGTGACATGCTTTCACCCCGGCGGCCGAACCGCCGGTACTCAACCTGGATACCAGACGCGCCTCGGTTCGTTTATGGGACGCTGATATTGCCAGGAAGATTCAATCAGCCGCTCGAGGTCATAACGCGGGCGCCATCCGAGTTCGGATTTGGCCCGGCTGTTGTCCAGCCAGTTGCTGACATAATCGCTCTCGATATCCTTCGACGGCAGGCCACGGGTGCGCCCCAGATAGGCAGCGACGCGGGCATAATTGACCGGCTCGTCCATCGAAATGTTGTAAAGACGCTGGCGCGCGACAGGCGCGGCAAGGGCCGCCAGTATCGCGGCAACGAGATCGTCGACATGCACGAAGTTTCGGTCGATGGGCTGCCCCCCGGCATCGCGCAGCAAGGGGACCGCGCCCGTCCGCCGGCATTCCTCGGCCTCGGCAGGGCTCACCATGGTCTTCCAGTCCGGCCCGCCGAACAGATCGTCGCCGAAGGAGAGGCTCGCCTTGAAGTCATCCTTCTCCATGATCCAGGGCGCGCGGAGACAGGTCCAGTCGATATCATATTGAATGCCGAACTGCTGGACCATGACCTCTTCGATCACCTTCGACAGTGCATAGCATCCGGGATAGGCCTTATGCGGCGCGTCCTCCGTGATCGGAGCCGGATGCTTGTGGAAGAAGTGGCCGACGCCCGCGTCGCCACCGATCAGCACGAAACGGCGTGCATCCGGGCTCGTGCGGAACTCCTCCAGCAGCCAGAAGAGACCTTTCACGGTTACGTCCATGACGGTCTCCGGCACCTCCTTGCAGGTTGCCAAATGCACGACGTGGGTAACGCCCTCAAGCGCCCGGCGGCACACATCGCGGTCTTCGATGGAACCCGAGACGACGGACAGCCGCTCGCTCTCGATGAGTCGCCTGTTATGGCAAAGCGCGCGGATATGCGTTGCGGCATGATCGGCATCCGAGAAGATAGCCGAGATAAATGCCTGCCCGACCTTGCCAGTCGCGCCGGTTACGAGAATGTGCATCAAGCCTCCCACAGCTTCCTTTGAGGCACGTAACTCAAAAAAGTATGATTTGTCTGATAAATCATTTTATATGTTTTGTCCAGCTATTGACGCGGCGGTTTTTTTCACCCTAACTTCGCATCAGCGGGAGGCGAGAATGACTGTTCTGAGACTTGAGGAGATATCCAAGCACTTCGGCGCGATCCACGCGCTCAACGATTTTTCGCTGACGATCGAGAAGGGCGAAGTTGTCGGCCTGATGGGGGATAACGGTGCGGGCAAGTCGACACTGGTGAAGATCATTGCGGGCAATTTTCGCCCCTCGCATGGCCGCATCATCCTGAAAGACAAGGAAGTATCGTTCCACCGTCCCGTCGAGGCGCGAGAACACGGCATCGAGATCGTCTACCAGGATTTGGCGCTTTGCGACAATCTCACAGCGGCGGTCAATGTATTCCTCGGTCGCGAGATGACGCGTCGCCTGGGGCCGTTCCGGATCATGGATTATCGCGGCATGAACGAGGTCGCGGGCAGGCTATTCAAGGAACTCAAATCCGAAACCCGGCCCAAGGATCTGGTCAAGGATATGTCGGGCGGCCAACGCCAGGCCGTCGCCATCGCGCGGACCCGGCTGTCGTCGGCCGATATCGTGCTGATGGACGAGCCGACGGCGGCGATTTCGGTGCGACAGGTCGCCGAGGTGCTCAACTTGATCCAGGAACTGAAACGGCAGGGCGTGGCAGTGGTGTTGATTAGCCATCGCATGCCCGATGTGTTCTCCGTCGCCGACCGCATCGTCGTTCTAAGGCGGGGGAACAAGGTCGCAGATAAGACGACGATCAAAACGTCGCCAGAGGAAATCACCGGGCTGATAACCGGCGCCATCGAGCGGGCTTGAGGAGGGGACGACGCACATGGCACTCGACATAGACAAGGCCATCGACCGGCAGACGCACACGCCACTGTCGCTACTGCTCTCAAAACCTGAATTCTGGGTTTTCGTCGCGGCACTATTGGCCTGCATCGCCCTCACCATTCTTACCGACACATTCGCGACACCGCAGAATCTGTTCAACGTGACCCGCAATTTTGCCTTCGTCGCAATCATCGCGCTGGGAATGACCGTGGTGATCATCTCCGGCGGCATCGATCTTTCGGTGGGTTCCGTGCTCTGCCTGTCGGCGATGGTGCTGGCGATATGCATGAACGCCGGCTATCCGCTCTGGCTGTCGGCGCCGGCCGCGCTCGCGGTCGCGCTGCTGGTCGGTGCCGTCAACGGCGCGTTGATCGCCTATATCAAGATTCCGCCTTTCGTCGTCACACTGGGCATGTTGTCGGTGGCGCGCAGTGCTGCGATGATTCTTTCGCAGAACAAGATGATCTACCAGTTCGGGCCCGATGAAGCGCAGCTGTTCTGGCTTGGCGGCGGCTCCACGTTCGGCATCGCCAATCCGGTGATCGCACTGTTCATTCTCGCTGTAGCCACCGGTCTTATCCTGAAATGGACCCGTTGGGGCAGCCATGTCTTCGCCATCGGCAGCAACGAGAAGGCAGCGGTACTGACCGGTATTTCCGTACGGCGGCTGAAGATCACCGTCTATATGTTCTCGGCGCTTCTTGCGGGCATCGCCGGTGTCCTCGAGGCGGGCTGGCTTGGCGGCGTGACGACAAATCTCGGCCAGTCCATGGAGCTAAGCGTGATCGCGGCGGCTGTCATCGGCGGGGCCAATCTCATGGGGGGAGCCGGAACCGTCTTCGGATCGGTGGTTGGCGCGGCATTGATCGAGATCATCCGCAACAGCTTGACACTGCTGGGAATAAGTACATTCTGGCAGGGTGCGTTCGTAGGCAGTTTCATTGTCCTGGCAGTGGCGTTTGACCGTATTCGCGCAAACCGACAACAAGACAATTGAAGCATATTCCAAACGAATGAAAAATGACAAGACATCCGAGCGGAGCGGAAGCCTCGTGAGATCGCCAATGATTGAGGCGCTCTTCGTCAGTCCCATGGGCCGGCGGCTCTCGGCCGGCACAAGCGTCCACCATTCGATTGCGCATGAAATTGGATCGCGCATCGTCCGGGGCGATTTTCCGGTTGGCTCAACCCTGCCGAACGAGGCGCAATGGGCGGAGATATTCGGCGCCAGCCGGTCCGCTGTTCGCGAGGCGATCAAGATCCTGATGGCCAAGGGCCTGCTCAGTTCCCGCCCCAAGATCGGTAGCTGGGTCGAGAGCAGGGACCGCTGGAACCTGCTCGATCGTGACGTGCTGAACTGGTATGCGAGTGCACCGGACTCGTTGTCTTTTCTCAGGACCGTGCAGGAGTTCCGCTACATCATCGAGCCTGAGGCCGCGGCCCTTGCCGCGGAACGGCGCACCAACGACGAGATGGTCGAGATTTCGCGAGCCTTGGAAGGAATGGGCACGGCCCCCACCCTGACCGAACGAACCCGCGCCGATACGAACTTCCACCTCGCGATCCTGAAGGCCTCTCACAACGAACTACTCGTTCCCATCGGCACCTTGATCGAGTCGGCGCTCAACAATCTGTTCGTCTATGTCACAAGGGAGGCCAACAGCCTTCGCTACGCGCAGGAACTGCATGCCGCGATCGAGGAGAAGATCAGATTGCAGCGACCCGACGAAGCACGTCGTGCCGTGCAGGTGCTTCTCGCCGATACAGACGCTATGATCCTGAGAAATTAGACACTCCGTCTTTTACGAGCGCGCAGCCCCTCTGGTAGCCAGGTCCGCGGCTCCCCTCGCCTGACGGTCCGCTTTCCGGCGCCATAGCCCGTTTCTGTTGGATTATTGCCTGATACTCTGAAGATCAAATAAATGTGATAACGCTGGAAAATGCCCCTGATATAGGAGATAGTCGGAGATCCGGGTTCGATGGAGACAAATTTGGCCGGCGAAGAGAGTTTTGAGGGTCAGACCGCTGCCATTCGTTCGCGGATCCTCGACCTGATGTCCCAGCTGCCGTGGGACGGCATCAGCTTTATGCATCAAATCCCCGGCCTTTCGCTTTATCGCATTATTGAGCCAGCCGGGCCTTTCTCTACTGTGTACGAGCCCAGTCTCTCGTTGATCATCAAGGGAAGCAAGCGTCTCAGCGTCGGCGGCGAGACGTTCGTTTATGGTGAGTCATGCTTTTTCCTGACCGCCATCGGGCTGCCGATGACGGGCCAGATCTGCGAAGCGAGCAAGGCTGAACCTTATGTCGCCGCCACGTTACGGCTCAACCTCGAGGCGCTGCGACGCCTGATTGCCGAACACGGCTTGCACCCAACCAATCTGTCAGACGGCGACCGCGGCATAGCGGTGGGCGCTGCCACGCCTGAACTACTCGACGCTCTCTGGCGATTGATTTCCTTGGCAAATTCGCCCGATGATATTCCGTTCATGGCAAACCATATCCAGAACGAAATTTTATACCGGCTGCTCACTAGCGAGCAGGGAGCGCGCCTGCGCCGCTTTGCGTTCACCGGAACGAACAGCAATCGTGTTGCAAAAGCGGTCTCCTGGCTGAAGGAGAACTATACGACGCCGCTCCGAGTGGAAGCTCTGGCCGACATTGCAAACATGGGCGTTTCCACGCTGCATCATCATTTCCGTGCAATGACGGCGATGAGCCCGTTGCAATTCCAGAAGCATCTGCGATTGCACCACGCCCGCGAGCTGATGCTTTCCGGGTCGTTCGACGCGGCAACGGCCGCACTCAGGGTCGGCTATGAGAGTCCGACACAGTTCAGCCGGGAATACCGTCGCATGTTCGGTCATCCTCCACTGCGCGACGTCAAGGCCATCCTGAACTCGGAAAGTTCGTCCAGAGGCAGTTCGGTCGGCTAGGAACCGCAGAACGCTGTGCCGGCCAGTCCAGATTTCCACGATCAACGCAACGTGAATAGCGCGACAGGATCGAGCAAGAATCCGGCACGATCGAATCTATCAACCTTCAGCACCGTCTTATAAGTTCATCCGGCAGATGACGAATGCGAAGAACTCGGTCCGGCCACGCCGGAGCCGAATTCTGGGCGCGATCGTCGCAAGGCAAGGAGAACACAATGGTGACTTTGACGATCAATGGCAAGGAACATCAGGTCGAGGCCGACGCGGATATGCCGCTTCTCTGGGCAATCCGCGATCTCGTCGGGTTGACCGGAACGAAATTCGGTTGCGGCATGGCACAATGCGGCGCCTGCACCGTACTCCTGGACGGCGCGCCGGTGCGTTCCTGCCAGACCTTTGTCGGTGACATAGGCGGCGCGAAAGTGACGACGATCGAGGGGCTCTCGGGCAAGGTGGCGGCAACCGTGCAGACGGTCTGGGCAGATCTCGATGTACCGCAATGCGGTTACTGTCAGTCGGGCCAAATCATATCGGCGACCGATCTGCTGACGAACAATCCCAAGCCCAGCGATGAAGATATCGACGCCGCGATGACGGGAAATCTCTGTCGTTGCGCTACCTATCACCGAATCCGTGCTGGGATTCACGAAGCTGCAAAGCGTTTGGAGGCCTGAGCGATGATCCCGAAACTGATGCAATCCCTCGTCCTTCCCGTGGCCAAGACACAGGCTTCCCGCCGGCAGTTCATGCTTGGCGCGCTCGCCGCGGGTGGCGGTGTCGCCATCGGCTATCACATCCTGGCTTCATCCCCTGCGGCCGCAAGCGAAACCGCCGCGGACGCGAACAAGGCGTCTGCCTTCACGCCCTATCTGACGATCGACGGCGACGGCAAGGTCATGGTTCTTTCGTCCCAGTTCGAAATGGGACAGGGCTCGTATAACGGGCTCGCGACGCTCGTCGCCGAAGAACTCGACGCCGACTGGTCAACCATTGATGTCCAGGGTGTCGCCGGCAACGTGAAGGCCTATGGCAATGTCGCCTTCGGCGGCGCCGTTCAGGGAACGGGCGGGTCCACCTCGATGGTCACCTCCTGGGAACGTTATCGCAAAGCGGGCGCGACGGCGCGCGCCATGCTGGTGGCTGCCGCGGCGTCCGAATGGAATGTCCAGCCGGCGGAAATCACCATCGAGAACGGCGTGCTAGCACATCCGTCCGGCAAGAGCGCCGGCTTCGGCGCATTTGCCGCAAAGGCAGCGGCGATGCCGGTGCCGACCGACGTGAAGCTCAAGCAACCGGCCGACTGGAAGCTGATCGGCAACGCCAAGCTGAAGCGCTTCGACAGCGCCCGCAAGACTAACGGAACCGAGAAGTATACGATCGACGTCAAGCTGCCTGGTATGTTGACGGCAGTGATGATCCACCCGCCAATGTTCGGCGCCAAGGTCAAATCCTTCGACGCCGCCGCCGTGCGTGCGATCAAGGGCGTTGTCGATGTGGTTGAGACGCCACGAGGCGTTGCCGTTGTCGCCGAGCACATGTGGGCCGCGATCAAGGGCCGTGACGCCGTCAGCGTCGTCTGGGACGAGACGGCAGCCGAGAAGCGCGGCACGCCCGAACTCATGGCAATGTACAAGGATCTTGCGGGGCAGGCTCCGAAAGCGGTCGCCCGCAAGGACGGCAATGCCGATGCGGCATTTGCGACGGCGGCCAAGGTCATCGAAGCAACCTTCGAGTTCCCATATCTGGCCCATTCGGCGATGGAACCGCTCAATGCCGTTGCACGCAGGAATAACGACGGCACGCTGGAAATCTGGGGCGGGCATCAGTTCCCTGATGTCTATCAGATGCTGGCCAGTCAGATCGTCGGCATCACGCCGGACAAGGTGAAATTGCACGTCATGAAGACGGGTGGCAGCTTCGGCCGTCGTGCTGTGTTCGATGGCGATGTTGTCGTCGAGTCCGTCTACGTTGCCAAGGCCATCGGATTCCGGGCACCGGTGAAGGTGCAGTGGACCCGCGAGGACGACATGCGCGCCGGTCGCTACCGCCCCTCATATGTGCACACGCTCAAGGCCGGGATCGATGGCGACGGAAAGCTGGTGGCCTGGAGTGATCACATTGTCGGCCAATCCATTATGGCGAAGACCATGTTTGAAGGCATGATTCAGAACGGCGTCGACCCCACTTCGGTCGAAGGAGCGAACAACCTGCCCTATGCCATTCCCAATCAGACCGTTGGCCTAACCACCACCGATGTCGGCGTTCCGGTTCTGTGGTGGCGTTCCGTGGGCTCGACCCATACCGCCTTCGCCGCGGAGGCGTTCATTGATGAAATCGCCGAAGCGGCAGGGCGCGACCCGATCGAGTACCGACTGTCGATGCTCGAACCGCAATCGCGTCACGCCGTCGTCCTCAAGCTCGCGGCTGAAAAGGCCGAATGGACCAAGCCGTTGCCGAAGGGCCGTTTCCGCGGTGTTTCCGTTGCGGAGAGCTTTGGATCGGTGGTTGCACAGATTGCGGAAGTCTCCACCGATGGCAGTGGCGGCATCAAGGTCGAGCGAGTCGTGGCCGCGGTCGATTGCGGCCTGGCGGTCAATCCGGATCAGATCCGCGCCCAGGTCGAGGGTGGGATCGGTTTCGGCCTCGGTGCGATCATGGGTGAGGAAATCACCTTGACCGGGGGCAAGGTTGATCAGGGCAACTTCGATATGTACACGCCGCTCCGGATCGATGCGATGCCCGTGGTTGAGGTCCACATCCTTGCCTCCGCCAATCCACCCTCGGGGATCGGCGAGCCCGGCGTTCCGCCGATCGGGCCGGCGGCTGCCAATGCAGTCTACAAGGCACTCGGCAAACGCATCCGCGTTATGCCCTTCGCCAAGACTCTGAATGCGTGATCCACGTCCCCGGTCGCGCAGGCGGCCGGGGATGCCATACCCAAACCGCTGAATTGACCGCCGCATTGTCGAAACAGGTGTCGTCGCGTAAGGCTGGTTCAACGAAGCAAAGCTTGGCTTGCGCTGAGGAGAGGTCTATAGGGCTGGCGCCAAACGGATGAGCAGGCTTAAAGGCGCTGAAGCGTCTACGCTCCTCGACCTTCTTCGATGGCCGCAATGAACGCACCGAATGTGTCGCCGAGCACCCGGACTTCGTTCTGCCACGGGCCCGCAAAGACGAAGGGAATCGAGACATAGTCTCTTCCGATCATTCCATAAGCAGTTGAACCGCCATTGGAGCCAATGAGAAAACGATCGGAGTGAAACTCGAAAATTTCATAGCCGTCAGCCCTGGAGAGTTCATCTACACTCCACAGAATCAGATATCCTTGGCCAAGTTCATCGTTGAAGCCATTAGATATCCGCAAAAACGCCTTGTATTCTTCGGGCGAGGAAACCTTAAGCGCGGTCTCACAAGCTGCGATTTCCGCAGCACTGGCGCCGGGCAACTGAAATCCGTGGCGCAGATTTTCGAACAATCCCAACGACGTCATTGTGCGAGACCGGCAATTGCCGTCAGGCCGCACGCAGCGGCGACGAGCACCACCAATGCGGCCAGAGCAAGCATGCGCCAGTTCCTCCGAGTGCCATCCCAGTCGTAATTCAATCGTTTCCCTCCGAAGAGCGACCGCGCATGCGTGAACCACCCGAATGTTGTACGTTTCAAAGCAGATAATCGATGAAACCCGCTTGCGGGGAAGGCCATCACCAGACACTGACATCTTAAGTCGTTCGCCCGAGCATACCCTGGTACTCGCTGTCATAGAACCAGCGGCCATGTATCCTCTTCAGATACCCATCATCTTTTTCCGGTGGTCATAAACGCCCATGGGGCATATTTTCGGCCCGCGATGGCAGCGTCCTCTTCCTCGACAAGAGGCACAGCCTGCATAGCTCGATCTTTTATTTAGCGACGTTTGAATTTTTGGCGCACCCGACAGGATTCGAACCTGTGACCTTTGGAATCGGAATCCAACACTCTATCCAGCTGAGCTACGGGTGCTTCGAGGTGGAAATTCAGGGGATTCCACCTTGCCGGTATCGGTCTCATAGCCTGTTCCTTGCACTTCTTCAATGCCTAATTGGCGTTGGCAACGCTTCCCTCGGAGAGGCGCGCCAGCGGGCTATCGGCACGACATCCAATTTGCCGCCGGCTCCCTAAACGCCTATGCTCACGCTTCCGCATTGTCCCTCAATCAGCTTGGCACCAGCTTTTTGGCAGACATGTAATCCTATGCAATTGCCGATGGCGGACGCCGGATAGGATATAGACATATGGATGGAGAAATCTTCTATTATCCGTCGAGAAATGAAGACCTGTTTTTTTCACGACTGGATGAGTTGATCAAAAAATACCCGCATGACATGCGGCATTATATCGACTTGTTCATGGTCTATGGCAGCCGCCGCAGCTTCATCCGGCAGCTTGCCCATTACGAGCTGTTCAAGCTGACCATGGATCTGCCGGGGCATTATCTCGATTTCGGCGTCTATTTTGGACGCTCGTATTTCAGCTGGCACAAGTTTCTTGAAGTGCTGACGCCCACCGCGACGCACAAGAAGGTCATCGGGTTCGATACGTTCTCGGGCTTTCCGGGCCTGACCGACGAAGACGGCGGAGAAGATGCCAGCGTTCAGAAGAAGGCCGGCGGCCTGAATGCAAAGAGCTTTCTTGAAGAATTCCGCGAACTTCTGGACCTGCACAACGCCGATGCGGTCATCCCCTCCAACCGGGGGCACCTGGTCGTCGGCAATATCGGCAAAACGCTTCCCGCATGGATCGCCGAAAATCCGGAAGTCCGGTTCTGCCTGATCAACATCGATGTCGATATCTACGAGCCGACCTCGGCGATCCTTGCCCACTGCTGGGACCGGCTGGTTCCCGGCGGCGTGCTCATACTCGACGAATATGCCACCAGCAAGTGGCCGGGTGAGACACGCGCCTGGGACGAATTCGCTGCCAACCAGGGCGTTTCACTTCCCGTCAAGCGGTTCCCTTGGGCGAACGCGCCCGGCGGCTATGTGGTTAAACCATAGTTCAGAGCGCCATCTCACGGCGCTCCTTGTCGGTGAGAAATGCAAGGTCGAGCGCCTTTTGCAGCGTAGCGGCGTGGCGGAAATCCGGCTCGCCGTTGGCGCCTGATTTCACCGCGTCGGCAAAACGCATATAGTTGGTCTGAACGGTGCCGGCGTCGATCTCTTCCCATTCGGCGCTCTCGGCATCCTCGCCGATGCAGACCCTGAGCGCCGAGCCCTTCGGCGTGTGCTGCACTTCGATGCCCCCCTTGTCGCCGTAAATCCTGAGACGCAAGTCGTTGTAATGGCCGGCGGCCCAGCGCGTGGCGTGGATCACGCCGAGCGCACCGTTCGAATAGTCCACCGACATGACGAAGCTGTCATTGGCGTCGAGCGTATATTCTCCGATCTTGCCCCCCTCGGCCTTGTCGTAGGTCTTCAGCCGGCCGAAGATATGACCGATCTCAAGACCCGCACCATAGGATGCAAAATCGAGGATGTGGATGCCGATATCGCCCAGCACGCCGTTCGAACCATGAGCGGTCGAGAGCCGCCACAGCCACTGGCTCTCCGTGCGCCAGTCGCCCCATTGCTTCGACACCAGCCAGCTCTGCAGATAAGACGCTTCCACATGCTTGACGAAGCCGATATCGCCCGAGCGCACCATCTCGCGCGCCCGTTGCAGCGGTGCGACGTTGCGATAGGTGAGGTTGACCATGTTGATGAGACCGGCGGCTTCCGCAGCCTCGGTCATTTCCATTGCCTGGGCATAGGTTTCCGCAAGCGGCTTCTCGCAGAACTGATGCTTGCCGGCTTCGATAAGACGCATCGTTGTCGGGTAGTGCGCGCGATCGGGCGTGACATTGGTCACCGCGTCGAATTCACCCCATGCGATCGCATCGTCGAGCGAGGTAAAGGTTCGCCCGATGCCGTGCTTTTCGGCAAAAAGCGCCGCCCGTGCGGGATCAACATCGACGGCCGCGACCATCTCCACGCCCTGGATATATTTGAAGTTTTCGGCATGGTTGTTGGCCATGCCGCCGGTGCCCAGAACGAGAAGGCGCATGTGATCTCTCCGAGGATTTGAGCTTACTTGTAGCCTTCTTCGCCCGGCGCATGAAGCTTGGGGCCGCGCTCGACGATCGGCTCCAGAGCCTTTTCAACCGGCACGTTCGGCGCGTCGTGAATGGCCTGGTAGGTGTTGAGCGGATTATACGCCCATTTGACAGCGTTCCGGAGCACATGCTGCACCGGCGCCTGGTGATAGGTCGGATAGGTCTCGTGGCCGGGGCGGAAATAGAAGATGTTACCGAGGCCACGGCGCCAGGTCATGCCGGACCGAAACACTTCCCCGCCCTGGAACCAGGAGATGAACACCGTTTCCAGCGGCTCAGGCACGGCGAAGTGCTCACCATACATTTCCTCGTATTCGATGACGAAATGGTCGCCCAGCCCACTCGCGATCGGATGGCCGGGATTGACGACCCAGAGCCGCTCGCGCTCGCCGGCCTCGCGCCATTTCAGCGAACACGGCGTGCCCATCAGGCGCTTGAATATCTTGGAGTAATGGCCGGAATGCAGCACGATCAGGCCCATGCCTTCCTGCACGCGGCGTGCCACGCGCTCGACGATCTCGTCATTGACCGCGCCATGGTCCTTGTGGCCCCACCAGATCAGCACGTCGGTATCATCGAGCCGCGCCTGCGGCAGGCCGTGTTCTTCTTGTTCTAACGTTGCAATGGTAGCGGAAATCGCGCCATCGGCGTTGAGCGCATCGGCAATCGTCGTATGCATCCCCTTGGGATAGATCTCGGCAACCACCTTGTTCACACGCTCGTGGATGTTCTCGCCCCAAACGACTGTCCGGATGGCCATAGCAATGTCTCCTGCTGTCTCTGCTGAAACACTTTCGAGAATTTGAAAGCGCTTTCAATTTTCGTTACAATAAAACCTTGCTGAGCAACTCGCAAGGTCTTCTCTCACTGCAAAAACCGCTGGCGAGCGGAATTGTTCGATCAGAGCCGCTTTCCAGTTTCGGGATCGAAGAGATGCACAAGCTCGGGGCGGATTTCGACGCGTAGCCTGTCGCCAGGCTTTACCCGTTCGCGGCCCTGCTCGACGAGCGTCAGTTCAGGGTTGCTACCCATGGCGATATAGGTCAGCGATCCTGTCGACTCGATCACGGTGACGGGCAACTCAAAACCGCCCTCGCCTGCGTGAACGACGGAGAGGTGCTCGGGTCGTAATCCTGCCACCACTTTGCGACCGGCATCGACCGCCTGCCCCACAGAGATCTTCGGCTTGCCGACGATGTCGAGCTCAATCGTTTCGCCGCCAGTCCCGACACCGTTGACGAAATTCATCGCCGGCGAGCCTATGAAGCCCGCGACAAACCGGTTGGCCGGGCGATCGTAAAGCTCCAGCGGCGCGCCCTGCTGCTCGATCACCCCTTCGCGCATCACGACGACATGGTCGGCCATGGTCATCGCCTCGATCTGGTCATGGGTGACATAGACGGACGTCGCGCCCAACCGGTCATGCAGCGAGCGGATCTCCTTGCGCATCGAGACACGCAGCGCCGCGTCGAGATTGGACAGCGGCTCGTCGAACAGGAAGGCCTTGGGATTGCGGATAATGGCGCGCCCCATGGCGACACGCTGGCGCTGGCCGCCCGAAAGCTGGCGCGGATAGCGGTCGAGAAGCCCCGTCAGGCCGGCGATCGCCGCCACTTCCTCGGCCTTGCGCCTGGCTTCGGGCTTGGCGACGTTCCGCATCCTCAGCGAATAGGTCAAGTTCTGTTCGACCGTCATATGCGGGTAAAGCGCATAGGACTGGAACACCATGGCGATGTCTCGCATGCGCGGCGGCACGTCGTTCATCACCTCGCCGGCGATTTTCATCGTGCCGCCGGTGATCCGTTCGAGCCCGGCCAACGAGCGCAGAAGCGTCGATTTCCCGCAACCCGACGGGCCGACCAGCGCCACGAACTGGCCCTTGGGAATGGTCAGGTTGATGTTCCTGAGCGCATGATAGGCGCCGTAATGCTTCTCGATCCCGGAGAGTTCGATCTGGAGGTTCTGGCTCATGCGCGTCGACCTGCGGTTGGAACAGAGAATGAATTTGCCCGGATCATTTCACCGCCCCTACCGCAATCCCGCGCGTCAGCGTGCGCTGGAAGATCAGGAAGAAGATCAGCGTCGGCGCGATGCCGAGCAGGGCTGCGGCGGCCGTCGTCGTCGGCGTCTGTACGAATTGTCCGTTGAGCACACCCATCGAGACGGAGACAGTCTGGTTGAAGTTCGATACGAGCAGCACGAGCGGCAGAAGAAACTCGTTCCAGGTCCAGATGAAGAAGAAGGTGGCGAGTACCGCAAGTGTCGGCATCAGCATCGGCACGACGATCGTCCACAGGATTTTCCACGGCGTCGCACCGTCCATCTCGGCCGCCTCGATGATTTCGCGGGGAAACGCGGTCATCACGGAGGAAAGCAGGTAGGTGCCGAAGGCGCTCTGCAACACCGAGAAAACAATGATGACCGACCAAATCGTGTCGAACAGGCCGATGGCCTTGGAGAGATAATAGATCGGATAGATCAGTGATTCATGCGGAATCATGATGCCGATGAGCAGGATCGTCAGCATCCATCGGTTGCCTTTGACGCGGCCAATGCCGAACGCATAGGCATTGAGCAGGCTGAGGAAAACGGCGATGACCGCCGTCGACGCACTGATGATCGTGCTGTTGATCAGCTTCCGGGTGAAATCGACATTGTTCCAGAACGTGCGAAGCGCAGTGAGGTCGAAGCTGCGCGGAAAGGCCAGCGGGCCATAGGTCCCGTAATCCTCCGGCGTCCGGATGGCATTGGTGAACGCCAGCACGAACGGGCACAGGAAGAGGATCAACGCGAAGGCAATGGCGGCGAGTACCCACCAGCGTGAGGACCCGTACATCGCCTCCGAAGACGATACACGACGCGCCTGGCCCGTCGCGCCGATAGAGATGGTCGCATCGCTCATCGATCATTCTCCGTATGGCGCGCCTGAATGCGGATGAAGATGAGGCAAATCACCAGCGTCATCAGCATCTGGGCGGTGGTGATGGCCGCGCCATAGCCGACGCGGTTGGTGGCGAAGAACTGGTGGTAGGACATTTGCGATGGCACCATCGTCGCATTATCGGGCCCCCCCGTGGTCAGTACGAAGACCGGGGCGAAGACCTTGAGCGCGGCGATCGTGGTGGTCAGCAGAACGACGAATATCTCCGGCTTCAGCATCGGCACGGTGATTGTCCAGAAGCGCTGCAGCCACGTGGCCCCGTCGAGCTCGGCCGCCTCCTGCATCGAAGGATCGACACGGGCGAGTCCCGACATGAAGACGACGAGGCAATAGCCGAGCTGCAGCCAGATCATGACGACCATCAGCGAGAGCAGAGCGAAATGGGGATCACCGAGCCAGTTCTGCTTCATGCCGTCAAGGCCGACAGCATCGAGTATGGCATTGACGGTGCCGAACGGGTTGAGCATCCAGCCCCACAGAATGCCCGCCGCCGAAACCGGCAGGATTTGCGGCAGATAGAAGCCTGCCCTGAAAAAGCTGGCAAGCGCACTCGAGAAGCGCGCGCTGATGTAATCGAAAAGAAGTGCGGCCAGCAGCACACCTATGGCGGTGGGGATAATGGCCATCGCGACGACGAAGGCGGCTGTGTTGAGCAGCGAATGCCAGAACGTATCGTCCGTCAGCAGGCGCTCATAGTTGCGCAGTCCGGCGAATTTCGGAATGCCGATGCCCTTCCACGTCGTGAAGCTGACTGCCAGGTTCATGACGAAGGGTATCAGAATGACGGCGACGAAACCGATCATTCCAGGGATCAGGTAGAGCCAATAGGCTCTACTTGGCTGTGCCTCCGAGGATGCGCCCGACATGTTTCCTCCAGCCTCATTATGAGAAGCCGGCAGAGCGGTGAAGCACCCTGCCGGTCCGCGATTAAGCCTTACTGGTCGCCCTGCACTTCGTCATAGGGTTCCTTCAGGCGCTCGGCGAATTCCTCCGGCGTCACGGTGCCGCCGATAACCGCCTGGGTCGCCTTCAGCACGACGTCGTAGTAGCCGGGGACCGGCCAGTCGGGATAGAAGCCCAGCCCGTTGTCGGCGCTGAGTTTGTTGAATAGCTCGACCGCCTTCTTGCCGACCGGGTCGGTCACGTCAGCCGGATCGGCTGCGATCGGAACACCGCCGGAATTGCCGAACAGCGCCTGGTTTTCCTTCGACAGCGTGATGTCGATGAATTCGTAGGCGAGGTCCTTGTTCTTGGCGTTCTTCGGCACGACCCAGATATTTCCGGTCGAGGCAGGCGAAATCACATTGCCCGGGAACAGGAACTGGCCCGCCTTGAAGTTCTTGATGTTGCCGAACTGGGTGCCATACCATGTGCCCGTCACCACCATCGGCGACTTGCCGGTTTCAAAGAGGTTGGCCATATCTGGCGCCTTGAGGCCGGTCGAGTCCTTGGAAATGTAGCCCTTCGAGACCCATTCCTGCAGCTTCTGCCCGGCATAGACGAACGGGGCCGTGTCGAGCGGAGCGCGCACCGCCTGGAAATCGCTGACCCATTTCGCATCGACCTTCGACAGCGCGAAAAGATACATCAGGTGCTGGGCCGGATAATCATTGGCGGCTTCCGCGATCGGGGTGATGCCTTTCTTGACGAAGACATCCATCACCTTCTCCATCTCCTCGAGCGTCTTGGGCACCTCGACCCCCTCGGCCTTGAACATGTCTTCATTGTAGAAGACGGAGACGAACTCGCCATAATTGGCAATACCGATTAGTGGGCCGTTGCCATAGATGCCGTTCTCGTCATAACGGCTCAGCTGGTTGCTGGCATCGGTCAGCACCTTGTCCCAGCCGCGCTCCTTGGCGATGTCATCGAGTTCGGTCAGCAGGCCCTGCGAAGCGGCGAGGCCGGCGACCGAATTGCCCTTGTTATACTCCATCAGATCCGGCGCTTCGGCCGAATTCAGGATCATCGTGCCGGATTTGGTGATCTGGTCGAACGTCTTCAGCTCAAACTGAACTTTGACATCGGGATGCTTTTCCTGGAATGTTTCCAGCGCCTTCTTCCAGGTGATTCCGGCTGCGCTATCCGCGGCTTCGTACCACCAGATCTTGAAGGTCTTTTCCTGCGCATGGAGCGCCGTGCTCATCAGCATGGACGCGCCAAGGGCCAGTGCAAGTCTTGACAAGGCTTTCATACTCTCCTCCCAAAAATGCGGCAGCGCCGCCCAAAAATATTTGTTCGGCTTCGGCCCACGGGTCTCCTCCCCGGCGCCTGGGCACGATAGGTCACTCAACCCGGATCGGCAACAAAATCCCCACCCCGGCAATGCTTCAGATAATTCAGCGCATGGACCTGACCGGTCATTTCAAGCGCATCGCGATAGACCGGATCGTGCCAGCCTTCGATGTCAATGGAGCCGCTCCAGCCGGCGAGCCGGAGTTCGGAAATCACGTCGGTCCAATTGGTATCGCCAAACCCCGGCGTGCGCATGAAGACGAACTTCTCACGGCCGAAAATCCCGTGTTCTCTGATCACGTCCCAGCGGATCGTGGCGTCCTTGCCGTGGACGTGAAAAATCTTCGACGCCCATTTGCGGATCTGCGGGATCGGGTCGATCAGATAAACCATCTGGTGGCAGGGTTCCCATTCGAGCCCGACATTGTCGAACGGCGTCTCGTTGAACATCAGTTCCCAGGCATCCGGATTGTGTGCGATGTTCCAGTCGCCGGTCTGCCAGTTGCCATCCATGGCGCAGTTTTCAAAGGCGATCTTCACGCCCTTGTCTGCGGCACGCTTGGCAAGCTCACTCCAGATCTCGCGGTAACGTGGAAGGCTCTCCGTCAGCGGACGGTTACGGATGCGGCCCGTGAATCCTGCGACACAGGTCGCGCCGAAATGGTGGGCGTTGTCGATGCAGTCCTTCCAGCCCTGAAGGGTCTGGAGGTCCATATCCGCTTCTTCCAGCGGATTGCCGAACATGCCGAGCGTCGAGATGGTAATGTCACGATCGCCGATCACCTCCACGCAGCGCTTGCCGAGATCGGCGAGATCCTGACCGTTGGTGGTCTGCCAGAAGAAGGGCTCGAAGCTCTCGAACCCCATGTCGGCGATCTGGCCGATCCGCTCGGCCGCCTTGCCGCCGCTGGCGCTGACCATGGTTCCGATGCGGATGGATTTTGCAGGATTGCTCACGGGCTCAATGTCCTTCGACTGAAATGCTGACGGGAAGTCCGGTCCGGGCGCTTTCGATTGCACCGAACACCATGGAAAGGCTCTTGATATTGTCATCGCTCGCCGTCTCCGGCCGACGCCCGGACTTGATCGCCTCGATGAAATCAGTCAGTACGCTGCGGTGGCCGTGGATCTCATTCTCGTCGGGCGCCGCCGGAACGGCCAGCACATGATGGCCTCGGAGCAACCCCTGCTCTTCGCCGGCGACAGTGGCTTCAAAGCTTTCTTCGCCATCCCAGGTGATCATGCCCTTCGAGCCCACCAGCCTCCACGCGCTCTCCCAGCTCGTCCGCCGCCCCTCGGCACACCACGAACCGCGATAGGTGAAGACGACATCACCCGAGAGCTTGAAGATCGCGTTGGCCGATGCGCCATGGGCGTACCAAGACCCGGGCGGATTGGTTTCGACGCAGTAGACAGAGAGCGGCTGCTTGCCCGAGACGAAACGTGCCGCATCGAAAGTGTGAATTGCCATGTCGAGCAGCAGGACATTGTCCATGGCTTCACGGAAACCACCGAAATGCGGTCCGATGAAGAAGTCGCAATGGATCCCGGACACGTCGCCGATCAATCCATCCTCGACGGCGCGGCGAAGGCGTCGAACACCCGAAATGAAGCGCCG
>Ga0164290_1001893_pt1 | contig 21249 bp, 20 predicted proteins | sample Micstemetagenome_FD_108782 | JGI IMG/M metagenome (GOLD analysis project Ga0164290, IMG submission 108782) | Contaminated culture microbial community from soil near Moab, Utah, USA - Microcoleus steenstrupii SON62 (Illumina Assembly) | ecosystem: Environmental > Terrestrial > Soil > Soil crust... | reverse complement strand
ATCCTATTGCTACGTTAATGTCGGCAATGAGGTCATCAATATCTTCAATACCTACGCTTAACCTGATAAGACTATCGCTTAAACCATTCTTGATGCGTTCTTCACGGGGTATAGATGCATGAGTCATGGAAGCGGGATGGTTAATGAGTGATTCTACGCCACCCAGACTTTCTGCCAGCGCAAATACTTTAGTGGATGATAATACCCTTCTGGCATTTTCTACGCTATCATCTTTCAAAGTGAAGCTCATCATACCTCCAAAACCACGCATTTGTTTGCTGGCAACAGCATAACCCGGGTGATCGGTAAAGCCACACCAGTATACCTGACTCACTTTCGGATGATTACGTAAAAAGGCAGCCATCTTTTCTCCGTTTTCACAATGCCGCTGCATACGTACATGCAATGTTTTGATACCTCTTAAAACCAGGAAGCAATCCATCGGCCCCGGTACAGCGCCACAGCTTTTCTGGATAAAGTATAATTTCTCTCTTAGTGTTGCATCATTCATTACCAGACAACCCTGTATTACATCGCTATGGCCACCTAAGTATTTGGTGGCAGAGTGCATTACAATATCTGCACCCAGATCGAGTGGGTTTTGCAGGTAAGGAGAGGCAAAAGTATTGTCTACACAAAGCAGGGCGCCGGCATTGTTTGCAATAGCAGCAACCGCTTTGATATCGGTAATATTCATCAGTGGATTGGTAGGTGTTTCAATCCAGATGAGTTTTGTTTGTGAAGAGATAACGGCTGAAATATTTTCTGGGTTAGTAGTATCTACATACCTGAACCGGATACCAAATTTCTCAAACACTTTTGTGAAAAGCCGGTAAGTGCCACCATACATATCATTTGCGGCAATTACTTCATCACCGGGTTCAAGGAGATTGATCACCGCATCGGTAGCAGCTACACCGCTACTGAAGGCAAGACCAAATTTTCCATTTTCAATCTGTGCATAAGCATCTTCCAGTGCTTTGCGGGTAGGGTTCTGGCTGCGGGCATATTCATACCCCTTGTTTACACCAGGTGCTTCCTGTACATAGGTGGAAGTCTGGTAAATAGGGGTCATAATTGCACCTGTAGACGGATCAGGCTCTGTGCCTGCATGAATGTATTTTGTGGCAAGTTTCATCGTACTATGTTTAAATCTCTCTGCAAAACCTCATTTATCTTATGTGCTCTGCGGTAGTCACCCTGCAAAGTAAGTAACCACTAAAGAACATGCGTTAGCAGCGTTTATGCAGGGAGTAATTAATTTCTTTTAGGCTTTGTTACAACATCTTCAATTACAGATATTGGTAATCCCGCTTTGAGGTCATCCCAGAGAATAACCAGTTGGGCGCCATTTTTTGTTTCTTCGAAAAAGATGGTAAAAGCTTCTGTGTTCTCCGCATTCCTGTTGATGTCAACATCTGTTCTCAACAAATCTTTTTTTGCATCATAACTGAAATTGCCCCAGCAGAAATTATCCTTGTTCAGTATGAGGGTCCATTTTTTTTCTGTAGGAATACAATACAGGGTATACCTGCCTTTGGGGATGCTTCTGCCATCGATCTTTACATTTTTAAAGAACTCTATTTCAGATGCTTCATTGGCACCCAGTCGCCATAATTCATTGTATTTAATGATTCCGCCAAAAATATCACGGCCACTTTTCAGGGGGCGACCATATATAACGCGGGCAACAGGTACATCCCTGACTTTACCGCTCATTTTGAGGATCGGATAATTGGCGGGCCAGTAGCTCATGTCCATAGGCGATTTATCCAGATCGGTAGGTTTTTGTTGTGCAGACAGGCAAACAGCTATGAATAAAGAAATACCCAACAGTAAACACTTCATGCAATAATTTTTTACAAAGATAACAGCACTTGCTTTTCATCGTTCATTCAGCAAATCAAGGGCCAGTTTTTTAACATCGGAGAAAACCTCACCATAATGCTGTTTAAACTGATCATAATGTACTTCAAATAAACGAAAAGCATCATTATCGGTGGAAAGATACGAGGCTCTTCTGGCAACGCCTTCAAAACTTCGCTCAATTCCCCAGGTAAAACGGTAATTATAGAGCCAGTTCTGTGTTTTCATATAGGGGAACAAACGAGCGAATTTTTCCGGGAAAAGATGGGTATATGGGTCGAGTAAACGATAGGTTCTGGTAGAAAATTCCATCCATGTATCGGCGCTGTGTATGGATGTATCTGTGGCCAGAAAATGATCATAGACCACATCAACGAAAGCACCGGAATAAGTTCCTACAGCAGGCTGCAGTAAAAGTTTTGCTTTTTTTGTGGCCGCATGCTGGTCGGTAAACACATCAATCATGCGATGTAAACGGATGCCTTTCTGTATACCCGCGGGGTAATCGTATTGCTTTTTGCCTTTTACAAAATCGCTGATCATATTACCCACCAGTATCTCGGGCTCATCAAACGACAGGTAAGCATGTGCCAGGTAATTCATGCTTTTTTATTCTTAAAGAACCGGTAAGAATAAATTGCCGGTATAATGACGATAATAAGTGTAATGGCCATAGTAATAAAAAAGGCGGTCATAAAGGGGAAAGCTATGGCAGATACAGCCATTAGTAAACCTGCAGGTATCCACAGCTTTGCTGCCAGTTGATGAGTTGCCGCCCAGTTTTCTTCGTCTTCCAGTGTCCAGGGTAAACGTAGACCGATAAAATAATTGGGTTTTATACTGCGCATGAAATAGCCCATTACAGCAATGAGTAAACCAACAGCGGGTAATACAATTTTCTGTATACCAAAATTGCCGAAAGTTTTGCTCATCGATAATACGATACCCGTACTGATTAATGAGATAAACAGTACTACTATTATGGCAATTGCTTTGTGTGTTTCTACAGAAACACCGGCTGATTTTTTAGGATCTATTTTATGAAGGTTACTCAATAATAAATAAACACCCAGGCCAACTACGAACAAAATACTTACATGTACCCATATGGAAGATTTAGCCCCAAACTTATCTGCTATTCCTTCCGCATTAAAGTGAACAGGAATGGTTTCGGGTAATCCACTATAAAGGATGGCCGTAATAATGGCCGGGATGAAGAGGAGTGCAATAGCCAGCAGCGGCGATGTAAAAAAACGTCTCATGTGTACGATTTTCTTAAAGATACAACAGCCTTTTCAACTAAGCTACAGTTCTTACCACTGCTAAAAATTAACCACACCATAACTGCTTTTATGTTTTTCTTATGAATTATTTTGTAATGCAGTACTGTATTGTGTTTGAGCCAATTATTAACGATCCTTAACATAGGAATTAACGCCACTCATACAACTCTAACCATACCCGCTTTCACTTAGTCACAATTACCCTGTGACCGATATACATCTGCTTAGCTTTGGTTTGTCATTGGGAAATAAAAAACTCAACATATCATCATTTAAAAAAAACAATCATGAAAAAGTTTATCCTTGCCACACTCATCACTGTTACTATCGGTAGCAGTGTGTTAGCAGCCGATGTAAGTAAAGTAAGTTTCCGCGTACTCAATGCATTTGAGACACAATTTGCCGGAGCAACAGATGTTAACTGGACGGTTACCGCCGATTACACCAAGGTGAAATTTACAATGGAGGGCGAAAAAGTAGAAGCGTTCTTCAGCAGTAACGGAGATGTAATTGGTACTTCCAGAAAAACAGAATTCAAGCGCCTTCCTTTATCTGCCATCCAGAAGATTAAAAAAGTGTATGCTAAGTACCAGGTAACAGAAACCATTGAGTTTGAACTGAACGGCGAAAGAAAATATTATGTATCTGTAGAAAGTGAAACAGACAGAAAAATCCTGGAAGTTTCTTTTTACGGACAGGTAAGCGTATTCGATAAGAATAACTAAGTTGGTGTTTGGTTAATCTGAAAAGCCCCAGGTAATGATTACCGGGGCTTTTTGTTGATATAATTATGTATGGAGATAAACTCGCCTTCTTTTTGTAAATACTGTATAGTTCTGTTGAGGCGCTCCAGTAATTGATCAATACACCATCTGCGCGTAAACATGGGTAATTGATAATGATTGATGTCTGTAAATTCCCACGGATGAAAATAGAGACAGAGATAGCCGTCTTTTTTAAGTGTTTGCAGGGCCAGGTATTTAAAAACCTGCCATGGCATATTTTTAAAACTGAGCCAGAAAAGTGGTATCCTTAAATTGGGAGAAACGGATGAAGGTATTCTGTATATGCCCGATTCGGAGTAGACGGTTCTGGGCAGATGAAGATTATTATACCTGCCGGGTAACCAGGTTGGGTTAACAGATGAATCGTATTGGTAACCCGCTTTTTTTACCTCATCCATGTCTACTGTCCTCATTCTTGGCATTCTTAACCCATAAACTGGGTGGCCTGTAATTTCTTCCAGTCTCTGTTTGGATAGTTGAAGGTCTTCATTTGCAAAACTCGAATGGTAATAGGTATGTGATGCAACTTCGTGTTGTATAGAAAGTTCCTTAACAGCTTGCGGAAAATGGTCAGCAAAATTTGCCGTGGTAAATAAGGTGGATTGAATATTGTGATCTGCTAAAATGGGAGAAATACTGTCTAAACCTTTTTTGCCAATGCTCAATTGCTCTTCTTTTGAAATCTGATAACCATATTCCAGCGGCATATCAAATTCTTCCACATCAAAACTCAATAATATAAATCGCTCTGTGCTCATAAATTCGATTCACGGATGATATAGTGAGGCTGGTTTTTACTTTGCATAAATAATTTCCCCAGATAAAGACCAATAATACCTAAAATCATGAGCTGAAGCCCACCAAAAAATGCGATGGTAGCTATGAGGGAAGTCCAGCCCGATATGGTTTTCTCAAAAAAATAGCTATAAATGATATAAGGAATATAGAGCAGCGATAACATAGAGAATGCAAAACCGAGATAGGCGGCTATGTACAGAGGTTTGGTACTGAAGGATGTGATACCCTGTAGTGCAAAACGGATCATTCTTTTGATGGTGTATTTCGATTCACCATTGCTTCTGCTACCTGCTGTATATTCAATAGCTACCTGACTGAATCCGACCCATTTCGATAAACCCCTTAAAAAAAGATCGCCTTCATTAAAATTCTTGAATACGGGAACTACTTTTTTATCGAGTAACCTGAAATCTGCTGCGCCCGTATCGAGTTCAATGTCTGATACTTTGTTGAGTAACTTATAAAAAAGACTGGAGGTTTTCTTTTTCAGGAGCGATATTCCTTTATCATCTTTCCGGATCGTATATACTACATCGTAGCCCTCTTCCCAGTTTTGCAACATCAGGGGTATGAGTTCGGGAGGGTGTTGCAAATCGCCATCCATCATAATTACAGCATCGGTATTTTCATCAACAGTATCAATTCCGGCTTTTAGTGCATTCTGGTGACCAAAATTTCTGGAAAGGCCAATATAAAAAACCTGTTCATCCGATGCCGCTGTTGTTTTTAAAACCGCAAGTGTATTATCTGTACTGCCATCATCAATAAATATAATAGAGTATGTATAAGGTACGGTTTGCATGATGTGTTTAACAGCATGGGTCACTGCAGGAATATTCTTCTCCTCATTACAAACCGGAATGACGATACAAATTTTCTTTTTCATATTCATTGGTTGTTTGTGGTAAAGAATGTTTTCCTCTTATCAGCTCTTTGATCATAATAAGCCAGATGATAAAACAGGGCAGTGCTTTCATGGAATACTTTACAAAAAAGCCATCTCTTATTGTTCTTGGAAATAGATCGGTTGGAAATAATATGGTGAACAAAAACAGAAAGAGTAGTAATAATATCTGTCTACTGTTTAATGGTAAATGAATGGCGAACCAGACAGCAATACCAGCTACAGCTATTATATATGTAGGCGATTCTGCAGATGAGCTGAATATTACTACAGCTACAAGGAGCATACAATAATAGGTAAGGGTGAATTTTTTTTCAGCAAACTGTTTATACCTGAGTAAAGGGAATAATAATAAGAGCGCTGCAGGAATAGTTATGAAATAATTGGGAAGGTTCTTCATATCAAATACTCTCCTGATCATTCCTCCTGCCGAAATATCCTGCATACCCGAAGCAACAGAAATATCTATATTGGTTTCATTCTTTTCTATTAAAGAATGAAACCAGTCTGTATACGACTGTATAATAAAATCGGGTGAGGAGATGAGCATGGGTAATGCAACCAGTAAAATCAGCCAGCCGATGAATGAAAACACAAATAGTTTTTTCTTGTCTGTAAACAGGAAAAGAACCAGTCCCGCCACACTGTACAGTTTAATAAGAAAACCCGCTGCAATTAAAAAAGTTGCCGGTACAATCTTATTATCTCTTACATATGTATAGGCCAGTAACATTGATCCTGCCAGCATGGGGTTAAACTGAACACTATGTGTTGCTGTCATTTGTTCGATACAGCAAATCAGCAGAACAGTATAAAACTGTGTAGTTGAAAGGTTGAGTTGTTTAAGTGCATAAAACAATACCCATGCATTTGCCAGGCACCATAACAAACATCCTGCAGCAACCGGGAGCCAGGTAAAAGGGGCAATCAGTATACTGAATAAGGGACCATAGTGGTTACTGTCTGCATATTCAGAAGGGTAGCTGAGGTATAAGTTTACCTGTTGAAGAGTGTGTTCATATACACCGCGGTAGATGAGGAAATTGTTGATTTCGCCATATCCCCTGCTTATTTCAAGCAGGGCGGCAAGCAGGGTTGCAGTAAACCATACTACAACGGGCAGGCCAATGGTAAACCTGCCGATGGTTTTTTCGGAGTAGAGAATTTTCATGCGGGGACTACAAGGATATTAAGATTTTGCTATAATTCGGGATTAGAATGAGATTAGAAATTGATCGTAAACATTTGAAAATCTTGCATATATGTTCAGAAAAGCTTGTTTTTAAAAGAATATATGTGTTATGCTGAATAGGATGGAATGGCCCAAAAAAATTACCTTTGCAGCCTTTAATAGAACCATTATGAACAAAGGCCCCGTTTCTCAGTTTATTCAACACCATTACCGCCATTTTAATGCGGCTGCTTTGGTAGATGCTGCCAAAGGTTATGAAACCCATTTGCTGGAAGGCGGTAAAATGCTGGTAAGTCTTGCCGGTGCCATGAGTACGGCTGAGCTTGGTATCAGTCTGGCAGAAATGATTCGTCAGGATAAGGTTGCCATCATTAGTTGCACCGGTGCCAACCTGGAAGAAGATGTAATGAACCTGGTGGCGCACAGTCATTATAAAAGAGTACCCAACTACCGCGATCTTACACCGCAGGATGAGTGGGATCTGCTGGAGAACCATTATAACCGAGTTACAGATACATGTATACCAGAGGAAGAAGCATTCCGTCGTTTGCAGAAACACCTGGTAAAACAATGGAAAGAAGCGGAAGCCAGGGGGGAAAGATATTTTCCGCATGAATTTTTATATAAAACTGTTCTCAGTGGTGAGCTGAAGCAGTATTATGAGATCGATCCAAAAAATAGCTGGATCGTTGCAGCGGCAGAGAAAAATCTGCCCATTGTTGTTCCGGGATGGGAAGACAGTACTACCGGTAATATCTTCGCGAGCTATGTAATCAAGAATGAACTGAAAGCCAGTACCGTAAAAAATGGTATTGAATATATGGTGTGGCTGGCCGACTGGTATCGGGAGAACAGCGGCGGTAAAGGTGTTGGGTTCTTCCAGATAGGCGGAGGTATTGCTGGCGATTTCCCGATTTGTGTGGTGCCAATGATGTACCAGGATTTAGAATGGCATGATGTTCCTTTCTGGGGTTATTTCTGCCAGATCAGTGATTCTACCACTTCTTATGGTTCCTATTCAGGTGCCGTTCCGAATGAAAAAATTACCTGGGGTAAACTCGATATCAATACGCCTAAATATATTGTGGAGAGTGATGCTACAATTGTAGTACCATTGATTTTTGCGTACTTATTAGGATGGTAACAGAGGTTAGGAAGAGAGAAATTAAAAAGTCAAAAGTCAAAAAAGGAGTATTCTTTTTTGACTTTTGACTTTTTAATTTTGAATTTATTTTATCTGGGAGGCATATTCAAAGGCATATCACGTTTTAACATGGTATCCTTATTGGCAATTACCCAGGCAGTGTGGTAAATAAGTCTTGCTCTTTTTTCCATCACATCAAAATTAATCTTCTCAACAGTATCAGTAGGGCGATGGTAATCGCGGTGGGTACCATTGAAGTAGAAAATTACAGGAACACCTTTATTGGCAAAATTGTAATGGTCGCTTCTGTAATAGAATCGGTTTACATCTTTAGGATCGTTGAATCTTCTGTCCAACTCCATGTTGATGTATTTGCTGTTTACTTCATTGGTAATAGGCGTAAGATCGCTGCTCAATTTATCATCACCAATTACATATACATAGTTCATGGAATCGCCTTTATAAGTAGGGTCAATTCTTCCCACCATATCAATATTCAGGTCAACAGAAGTTTTTTCCTGCGGGAAAATTGGGTGTTCTGAATAATAACGTGAACCTAGTAATCCTTTTTCTTCACCCGACACATTCATGAATACCATTGTTCTGCGTGGGCCATCACCTTTTTTCTTTGCAGCAACAAAAGCCTCAGCAATTTCCAGAACGCTTACAGTACCTGAACCATCATCATCTGCACCATAATAAATATCGCCGTTGATTACACCTTCATGATCATAATGGCTGGTGATGAAGACGTATTCATCGGCTTTATCTGTACCGGGTAAAACAGCGATTACATTACTGCTTTCCAGTTCATTTACTTTTTTGTCGGCAGTAATTTTCAGTTCTGAACGATACACACCTTTGTTCAGTTCACTCATTTGCTGAATGGTGAGTTTTGCAGTGCGGCCCAATAAAGCACTGGCTATTTCTTCAGAGATGGTAATGGCTGCAGCAGGTTCAGTCGTGGGTTTGCTTAAAGACATACCGCTTCTGGTTTGGCCGGGTGTTGTTTTTGGAAAATTTTTAGAAACGATCAATACACCTGCAGCACCTTTTGTTCTGGCTGCGCTCATTTTACCAAATACAGATCCGGCACCTCTTGGGTTAACAGGGCCGGTACTGCCGGGTGTTCCTTCGAGTACCAGAACAATTTTACCTTTTACATCGAGGTTGGCATAATCGTTACGGGTAGAGTCGCTGATGCCATAGCCTGCAAACACAACATCGGAATAAGTATTGCTGCCATTGGCAATGGTAGATACAGATGTACTATAGTCTTTGTCGGCTGCAAAGGGGCGTCCATTTACAGAGAGCTTACTGCTTACGAGTTCAAGCTGGTACAATGGGTACATAGCCTGGTAACTGTTTCCGTTACCGGGTTTTAATCCCATTCTTTTATACTCGGCTTCCAGGTAGGCTGCGGCTTTACGCTGGCCTTCCATGGCTGTTTCGCGACCTTCCATTTCTGGTCCGGCAACAATGGTGAGGTGTTTTTTAAGATCGCCCATGGTGATGCTTTTGGCATATGTGGCCGGATCACCTTTTTGTGCGATGCCCATTGTCGCAGACAACAGGAAGGCAGATAGTACAATAATTCGCATAGTTATAGTGGTGTTTAAAGATTATGAACAAGCAATTTTTCCAACACGTGTTGCATGACGACCGCCTTCGAAAGCAGTACTCATAAAAATTTCAATCATCTGCTGTGCCAGTGCTAAGGCAACAAACCTGGCCGGAATACAAATAATATTGGCATCATTGTGCAAACGGATGAGTGAAGCCACATCGTTCTGCCAGGCAAGTCCGGCACGCACCTGCTGGTGTTTATTGGCAGTAATGGCAACACCGTTAGCACTTCCGCAGAATAAAATACCAAAAGCTGATTCTCCGTTTTCAACGCTGCTGGCAGTGGGGTGGGCAAAATCGGGATAGTCTACAGAATCCAAAGAGGGCGCGCCAAAATCTTTTACATTGTAACCTTTGCCGATGAGCCAGTTTTTTATGGCTTCCTTGTACTCAAAACCGGCATGGTCTGAGCCAATGGCAATAGGTTTCGACGTATCAAAAACATAATTCATGTGTGTGAATTGAGGGATGAAATTAAAGGATTAGACCAAGAGCCGTATAAAAATATATAAACGGGTTGATGGTTTTATAATTTAGTCTTTAGGTATAATGGCTGTGAGCTTTGGGCTATGAGCCGCGAGTCTTTTGTAATAATGCTTAAGATATCATAATATATTTACTCATAGCTCACAGCTAACCGCAGGTATTGCGAACCTTAAAGAGTTCTAAAATATTTAGCTCCATTCTTCCTGGTCTCTTTTTTCCTGTTCTTTCGATACCCTTGCTGAAATAATAATACTCAACTCATACAAAAAGAACAGGGGAAGGAACACAATCAACTGGCTCATCCAGTCGGGGCTAGGTGTAATAATGGCGGCGGCAATTAATATAATCACCACTGCATATTTTCTGGTTCTGCGTAAATAGGAAGGAGAAATCAATCCAATTTTTGTAAGCAGGTATGCCAGTACGGGTAATTCAAAAGCTATACCACAACCAAGAATAAGATTGGTCAGGTTATCGAGGTAATCGGTTAATGTAGGACGGGTTACCAGTACACCTTTAGTACCGAGTTGAAAACCGGCGAGGAAGTTGAAAGTAAAAGGTCCCAGTAAAAAATACCCGAAAGCCGCACCACAAAAGAAAAAGAAGGATACCCAGAAAATGATAAAACGGGTGTTTTTCAGTTCTTTGTCTTTCAATGCAGGTTTAATAAAACGCCAGAATTCCCAGAAGATATAGGGAAAAGCGATGATGATACCTCCTACAAGCGACATGGTAATACTACTCAGAAACTGTCCGGCGAAAGTGGTGGTTTGCATATCAACTTTTACCGGTGGCATGCAAAGAACATCGCCAAGATGTGCCCAGTGACTAAAATCGCAAAGCGCCCGATAGCTGATAAAATCGGCATGAATAGGACCTGTAATGATATTGTCGAAAACCCAGTCGCGGTAAATAAAAATGGCTATGCCAAAAACTAAAATGGCCAGTATGGAACGAATGATATGTTTTCTCAGTTCCTCCAGATGGTCTATAAAACTCATCTCTGCCTGTTCTGTTCCATTGTTTCTTTTAAATAAGGCCATGCCCGTCAACTGCTTTAGGAGTGGGCAAAGTTAGGGGTAAGAGTAACACGAAAAATAGCCATTTCAGATTGCTGTATGTAATTCTTTTCTTATTTGATCTGCCAGATCCCCGGTATTCCCGTAAATAAAGCTTTTATGGGCAGCTCCAGCAACCGTGGTTGAATGTGGTGCATTTTGCGGGCGTAAATACCAAAGCTGTTTGCCCCTGCCTATTGCATAACCTGCTTCCAGTCCAACACCAATGGCTTTTTCAGAACATTCGGCTATCAGTAATCCGCAACGGTCTATTTCAATTAAGGCCTGTTGCATCATTTCTTTTTCTTGATGGGGAGAGAAATGGTAATGATCTACAAAAACAAATAGCTCAATACCATGCTCGGCTAACACTTGTTGAATGGTTTTTACTACGGGGTCAAGCGTTGTACGGAGAGAAAGGCTAATGGCCAGGTAGGCGCGCTTCATCAGCGTAAGATTTTCATCTTTACCGTATCAATCCTTGTTTCGCTCACGCTTAGTATATCGAAACGGTAATCGTCGATAATGATGGTTTCTTTATTGGTGGGAATGGATTCATGTTTCTGAATGATATAACCACTCAGTGTTTCTGAATCGTTCTCCGGAAACTCAAGGTTGTATTTTTCTTTGAGGTAGTCAAGTTCAAGTCGGCCACTGAAGATAAATTCATCTTCTGCCAGTTGCTTTTCTACAAATTCCTCCACATCATACTCATCATGAATTTCACCAAAAATTTCTTCCAGCAGGTCCTCCATGGTTACAATACCTGCTGTGCCACCAAATTCGTCTACCACCCAGGCAATGCTTTTCCTGTCCTTGGTAAATTTGTTGATGAGGTCGGCAGCACTCATACTCTCCGGTACTGCCAATATGGGATGTAATATCTGCTGAATAGAAGAGGGGCGTTTAAACAGATCGGTCTGGTGAACATAGCCCAGAATATTATCGATGTTCTCATCAAAGATCAACAGTTTGCTGAGTTTTGTATGTACAAAGCGCTGACGAAGTGCTTCGATGGAAATAGTTTTGTCCACTCCTTCAATTTCCGTTCGGGGAACCAGGCACTGTCTGATCTTCACCATCGGTAAGCTCAGCGCGTTTTCAAACAATTCTGTATTCAGTTCCTGGTTGTCTTCATCCTGTTCTTTTGTTTGCTGAAAAAAATGTTCGAGGTCTACTTTAGTAAAAGCTTCGGTTTTATCGTTTACCCGAACATTGAAAATATATTTCAATATCCACTGAGAAAGATTGACGAATAAGTTGGTAAGGGGTTCAAAGAGGGTATGAAAGAATTTGGCCAAGGGTGCAAAAAAACTCAGTAAGCTGTCGTTACGCGCACGAAATATGGCTTTGGGAATAAACTCACCGAAAATCATTACAATGATGGCTGAAATAATGGTATCGATGATGAGTTTAAGGTATTCGTTTTTAACATTCAGGGGGTTCCAGGCAATTCCTTTCAGGAATTCATCAAACAATAATCCATAGATAACGAGTACGGTATTGAGGCCAATAAGACAGGTACCTATAAACTTTGCGGGGTTTTCTACAAAGTTGGATAAAATAATTCCGCTTTGTTTACCCTGTTTTTTTTTCAGTTCAATGCTGAGGCGGTTAGCGCTCACGAAAGCAATTTCATAACCGGCAAAAAAACCGATCAGTATCAATGAGGCGATGATCCATACAATGGTATAGAGCTCTGTCATGGGAAAAAATTCTGGATGCTAAGATAAGTCAAATATGGGCATAGACCATGGTCTATAGTCTATGGTTATTAATCCCAAAAGCAAGTGCCCCGTGGAAACGGGGCACGAACCGATCGTTAACAACATGAGAAAATCGGCTGTGTGAGATATATAATGCACATGAAGAAACAAGCCATCGTTAAAAGTAGAAGAGCGGCCGGCAAGTGGCCGCTCTTCAGGGGGATATAGGTCCAAGGGACTCCTTGGGAGGCGTAATTGGTTATTTGAAATCAACGGTACAGTTCTGGCATTTCATTTCAATCTTTAAACCTTTGCCATCACCGGCTGTTCCTGTGAATTTTACAGGTGTGTTTGAACCACTTCGGTTAAGCAATAATGTTCCCGGTACAGTTGTTGCAGTAATTTTTCCCGTAACAGCCATTTGATTGTTTTGCTCAGGGGCTACGTTTCCGGAAACGGTACCAGCTGCAATAGTTCCCTGAGAAGGTTTTGTAGCTATAGTGAGAGGCATACTATGAAGAGTTCCAGCAGTGGTGTTTTTTGAAAGTGCTGTTATATCAGCTTCTGTTACTGCAACAGGTGTTTTTTCAAAATCAGCATATACTGTGCTGTAGCTACCCAGAAAATCAACAGCATAATTTTTTGTATCGCGAAGCGGGATACGGATATCAGCGTAGCGATTGTCTACTTTAATGAGTTTTACATTGCTGCCTACATTTCTTACTTTAATATCTGCATTACTGCCATCGAGTTCAAGAGAGCCGGATAAACGGGTGATGCGCAGGTTACCATAATTTTTCCGGCCTTTGATATCGGTTACGTCTTCTACCTCAAACTCATCGTTGGTGCTGATCATTTTTATTTTTTTGGCAGATGCCATTTCTATCGTGGCATATTTGCTTTCAATATCGAGGTCATCGATATTATTGGCACTGAAACGACCATTTGAAAATTCAATCTCTGCCTCTTTAATATCACGCACATTGGCGTTAGAATATTTGGAGCGCAGACGCAGTTTATTCAGGTTTTCTGCTTCGAGGTTGCCATTGGTAATATCTAATAATATATCACCTATTCCGGCGGGTAACTGCACATCTGAGAATTTTGTTTCAATATCCATTTTACTTCCTGCAGGAACATAAATGGTCAGCATTCTTTTTCCTATTTTGGCATTGTTGGCAGATAGCGTGGTAATTTTTGAGGGGTATCCGTTTACAACTACCGGGTCCATCGAATAACGAGAAGTAGCGGAAAAGGTAAAACCTGAACCTAATCTTGAATTAGTTGATTTGATTTTAACGGATGTGCCAAGTGCTTTCAGGCTGATGCCCATTCTTTCAAACCATTCTGCATCGGTAAACGTGCTTTCTTTTTCAAAATAAGCAGTGGTTACTACCTTTACCTTAGGCTGATCCCAGGTCTTTACCTGTATGGCTAAAGAACTGCTCTCAATATAAATTTCTCCGCCTTTGGGCATATTTATTTCCTGACTTATTTCTTTTGATTTCAGATCCTCCTGTTTAATGTTATGAGTCTCGAAAGTATAAGCATTTTGTGCAGCAAAAACTTCAACAGGAGAAGCAGCTCTTATGGTTGTTGCCTGTAGGTTTCCTTGGCCGGATATGTAAGTGGTACTCTGTGCAAAGCCAGCGGCAGCAAATAGCATACTCAGTATAGCACCGGTAATTTTAATAGTAGTAAATCGCATATAAAGGGTATTTAGATATTAATGAAATAAGTTTTAACGCTGTCAACCGGGCGGCTCATTTGTTTAACGCGGTTGTTGATTTTGTTCATTTCTGTTTGTAACTGTTTAAGTGTACTGAGTTTGATCTGGTAGAGATTGATCAGTTGATCAAGCAGGTCATCTGTAAGTCCGCGTTTTACGATTTCTGCTTTTACCGTTTTCTCATCTTTCTCCAGTTGCCTGATCTGTATTTTAAAATCTGAAAAATATTCAGCCGATTCAGCATACATAGGAATAGTACCTACTTTATTACGCTGCAGGTTGATGACCTGTTTAAAACTGTTTTCTACATTCTGTAAAGCAATAAGATCGGCACGTTCAGCAGTTGTTTTTTGTTCAGGAACAGTTTTCTTTTCCCGCGTAACAGAGGCCAGTACTTTATTTGTTTCCTCATTTATTTCAGGAACGGAGATAACCGGTTCTGTAGCCTGCTTTATTTCTTCTTGTATGGGTTCTGCTGAAGTTCTTGATGCTTGTAAAATTTCTTGTGTCTTACCTTCGTCTTCTTTCAACAGGCTCCAGGTGCCAATTCCTGCCAGTACCAGCACACAGGCCGCCACAGCCCAGCGGGTAATGGTTACCACAATGGCTGTTTTCTTTACCGGCTGTTGCACCTGTATGCGTTCCCAAACCATTGGCGAGGGCTCATCACTATCCAGTGCTTCGCGGTTTTGTTGCAGGTATTTTTTTAACTCATCCATGTACCTGAATTTGTTTTGTGATTCTTTCTTTTAATAATTGTCTGGCCCGGTGGTACTGACTCTTACTCGTTGACTCTGAAATACCGAGATGGGATGCAATGTCTTTATGACTGTAATCTTCAAGTACATAGAGATTGAAAACCTGTCGGCACCCATCGGGTAAGTTTTTTATTTCGCGGTGTACCATTTTAATATCTACTGTCTGCCACCATTCGGGTTCTTCGTTGCTAAGGGTCTCATCCCAATGTTCATCCCATGCTGTCTGGTAAGTATTTTTTTTACAGAAACGAATACATTCATTCACCACAATCCGTTTCAGCCATCCACCAAACTGGGCGGGTTCTTTGAGTTGTTTCAGGTTGCGAAACGCAATCATAAATGATTCCTGTAACAGGTCTTCTGCATCGCTGAGGTTACCCGTCATACGGGTGCAGATATTGAACATCGCCTTACTATATTGCCGGTACAGCCAGGCCTGTGATGGTTGATCTCCCAGGCAGGCTTTTCTCACAACAGCCGTTTGTATGGTAGTTTCCTGTTCCAATGAATAGTTCCGCTATTAAGAGTGTTGCAGGTGAAAAAGGTTGGAAAGAAGGTATAACTTTTTTCGTCCGGCAAATATCCGTCAATAAAAAAGCGGTAAACTGAAGAAGTTTACCGCTTTTAAGTATTTGTATATCAATTAGTTAAGCCGAATCCATCGTAGGCTTATTTTGAAGAATGGCTTCAATTTTTTCCATAACCTCACTGGTAAGCATCGGTAAAACATCCAGTGCTTTCAGGTTTTCTTCCAGTTGCTGTTTTTTGGTAGCACCCAGAATAGCTGTGGTTACATTCGGGTTCTTAATGGTCCAGGCAATAGCCATTTCAGCAAGACTCACATTCATTTCCTGTGCCAGTACCACTAGTTTTTTAGCTTTTTCAATCTTGGTATCCTGTACCCATCTGTCTTTAAGCCAGTCGAAACCCTCAATGGCTAGCCTTGAATCTGCCGGGATACCATTATTGTATTTACCCGTTAAGAAACCTGCGGCCAAAGGACTCCAGATGGTGGTTCCCAGTCCAACGTTTTTGAATACAGGTAAATAATCCTGCTCCATTTTAAACCGTTCGAACATATTGTATTGTGGTTGCTCTACACTGGGGCCAATCAAACCATATTGATGTGCCACTCTGTGTGCCTCCATAATTTCGGCGCCGCTCCACTGGCTGGTACCCCAGTATAAAATTTTACCCTGCTGTATCAGATTATGCATGGTCCATACCACTTCTTCGATGGGTACATTGGTATCGGGGCGATGGCAGAAATAGAGATCGAGATAATCGAGTTGTAAACGTTGAAGGGCTTCATGACAGGCTTCCATCAGGTGTTTACGGCTGAGTCCTGTTTGGTTGGGTTTATTCTCTTTACCTCTCCAACCAAAATAGGCTTTTGAGGAAACGGTATATGAGGTGCGGTCCCAGTTTTTCTTTTTCAGGATACGCCCCATCATTTTTTCACTCTCACCCAGTGCATAAGCTTCTGCGTTATCAAAAAAATTAATACCCTTATCATAGGCTATACCCATTAATTCATCGGCAATGCTGTCGTCAATCTGTTTGTGAAAAGTAACCCAGCTTCCATAACTCAAAACACTTAACTGCAAACCGGTTCGGCCCATTCTTCTGTATTCCATACGATATATTTTTATCTGTTGAGGAGAGTGGTTTCAATTTGATCATGAAACCGGCCTGCAATTTATTAAAAAAGAATCTTGCAGCTTTTATTGATTTACTTAACTTGTAAATATGTCGAACGATCTGCTTACTTCTTTGAACGCCATGCGCAGTTATTTTGCCTCTGGGGCCACACGTAGTTATGCTTTCCGCAAGCAACAACTGCTGGCATTGAAAAAAGCAGTAGCAGATTATGAGCAGGAAATCTATGATGCACTTTATTCCGATCTGAAAAAAAGCCCGGAAGAAGCATGGATAACAGAAAATGGTTTTTTACTGAATGAAATCAATTATACCATCAAATGGCTGAGTGCCTGGATGGAGCCAGAAAAGAAAAGTACCAATCTGTTAAACTTACCAAGTTCCAGTTATATAGTAAAAGAGCCATTGGGTGTGGTATTGATTATTGGTCCATGGAACTATCCTTTGCAGTTATTATTCATGCCATTGGTGGGTGCCATAGCCGCAGGTAATTGCGTGGTGCTTAAACCGAGTGAGTTTGCGCCTGCAACAGCAGCTGTTATGCAGAAAATAATTGAAGCTGTTTTTACCAAAGAATATGTGCTGTATGTGCCGGGTGATGGTGCTGCTGTTATTCCGGCAATGATGAACAACTTCTCTTTCGACCATGTTTTTTATACAGGTAGTACAGCAGTGGGTAAACTCATTTATAAAATGGCTGCAGAACGTCTGGTACCGGTTACATTGGAATTGGGAGGGAAAAGCCCCTGTGTGGTTACGGCAGATGCCAGTATAAAAGTGGCAGCCAACCGTATCGTCATCACAAAGTTTTCAAATGCCGGGCAAATGTGTGTGGCGCCCGATTATATATTGGTTCATACATCTGTTAAGGAAAAACTGGTAGAGGCGATGAAGAAAAAAATTCTTCAATTTTTTACAGAACAGCCGATAAACAGTGATGAGTATGGAAAGATTATTAATGAAAAACAGTTTAACCGCTTGCTGTCTTACCTCAGCAATGGAACCATACTTCATGGGGGAGACAATGATATAAATCGTTTGTATATGGGTCCTGCATTGCTTGGTAATATTACTGTTGACAGTGCCATTATGCAGGAAGAAATTTTTGGCCCCATATTGCCTGTAATTGGTTATGATACAAAAGAGGAGGCATTGGCTATTATAAACCGTAATCCAAACCCATTGGCTTTTTATATTTTTTCATCGAATGATAAAGAAGCAAGGAAGTGGGTGGAGAATGTACCATCAGGAGCCGCATGTATTAACAATGCAAGCTGGCATGTAACCAATCATCATCTACCCTTTGGTGGCAGGGGCTTCAGCGGAACGGGTCGGTATCATGGCAAATATTCTTTTGATACATTCAGCCATGAAAAAGCGGTTTTAAAAACACCCACCTGGTTTGATCCTGCTATGAAATACCCGCCTTTCAAAGGCAAGCTGAAACTGTTTAAGAAATTTATATAGTAACAGCAGATATCACATGAATAAAACCCCGTTTATCCGAAAACTAATCATTGCCTTTCTTGTTATACTCATTGTAGTATTATTACTTAAAAGAAAAGATATGACCTGGCGACAATCACTGTTAAAAACTTTTTACCCTGTTATTATGCTCCCGGGTAAATTATTTGGTGGATCATCAAAAGGTTTAGTAAATAAAAAACAAATGCAGCCAGTCAGCTCCTTTTATCAATTCCGGTTTACACTTAATAATGGTACAACCCTTTCAATGGAAACGTTCAGGGGTAAAAAAGTTTTATTGGTAAATACTGCAAGCGATTGTGGATATACAGGTCAGTATGCAGAACTGGAGGCACTATATAAGCAATACAAAGACGATGGCCTGGTAATTATTGGCTTCCCTGCCAATGATTTTAAACAACAGGAACAGCGCGATGATGCGGCTATTGCTGAATTCTGTAAAATAAATTATGGAGTAACGTTTTTACTCGCACAAAAGAGTAGTGTGATTAAAAGTGCAGAGCAGAATCCTGTGTTTCAATGGCTGAGTAGCCTTTCATTAAATGGCTGGAATGAGCAGGAGCCCACCTGGAATTTCTGTAAATACATCGTGAATGAAAATGGCGTACTTGAAGCTTTTTTCCCGCAAGGGGTTTCGCCGTTGGATGAATCACTGATAAAATACATTAAACCATAATCTGTGAATCTGTGGCTATTCTTTGCCACAGATTCACAGATTAATTATAACGGGCAGTTTTCATGATAATTTACCAACTCAATTGCCTGTCTCTCCATCACAAAATCTTTATAGTTAACAGCTACTTCATCTAATACTCCTTCCACTTCTTCCATGTTCTTTAAAGTAACCAGCCTGTTACGGTAATCTTTAATACCGGGCAGACCTTTCAGGTAATTGGCATAATGCCTTCGCATTTCATTGATGCCAACAATGGGGCCTTTCCACTCGATCGATTTACGCAAATGCTGGCGACAAACATTCACCCTTTCTTCTACTGTAGGGGCTGCCAGCAGTTCGCCGGTTTGCACAAAATGTTTAATCTCACGGAATATCCAGGGGTAACCAATGGCGGCACGACCAATCATAATGCCATCTACGCCGTATTTATTTTTATAGCTTAATGCTTTCTGCGGACTGTCAATATCACCATTCCCAAAAATGGGAATATGAATACGCGGGTTATTTTTTACTTTGGCAATCAGGGTCCAGTCGGCCTCACCTTTATACATCTGGGCACGAGTTCTTCCATGTATACTTAATGCTTTGATGCCTACATCCTGTAATCTTTCAGCTACTTCTTCTATATTTTTACTGTTGTCATCCCAGCCTAATCTTGTTTTAACGGTTACGGGCAGGCGGGTAGATTTTACAACAGCATCTGTAAGTCTAACCATCAGGTCGAGATCTTTCAGTACACCAGCGCCTGCACCCTTGCCCGCAACTTTTTTTACGGGGCAGCCAAAATTGATATCGAGCAGGTCTGGATTGGTAACATCTACAATTTTTGCCGCCAGTGCGAGGCTTTCTTCGTCACCCCCGAAAATCTGTATACCAATAGGGCGCTCATAATCGAAAATATCGAGTTTTCTTCTGCTTTTAATAGCATCACGAATTAATCCTTCGCTGCTGATGAATTCAGTGTACATCAGGTCGGCCCCGTTCTCCTTACAAACCATACGAAAGGGCGGGTCGCTTACATCTTCCATCGGTGCAAGTAAGAGCGGAAAATCTGGTAATTCTATCTTGTCAATTTTAACCATGATGCAACATTCTAGTTCTTTTCTCTGTTTCTTTGTCTGAACTGTTCATATCCGAAACCTGTATGGATATACGGATGGTCATTTACCCGTTTAACCGGAAGTAGGTATATGACCCGATACCTGTATCTTAGACATCGGCCCGAACAGGGTGCAAATTTACAAGCTTATTCTTCAACCACATGAATCAGAAGGCACAGATTAGTTTTCCTGTACAGTTTTTGCTTTTGCTCGGACTTGTAGGTATTGGTATGGTAATTGGCTCTCTGCTCATGGCAGCATTGGGTACCAGTTTGTTAGATGTTTCCCTTTTGGAAGTGCCCGATGCCATGAATAAACCCGAAAATGCCAATATTTCAAGGCTGTTGAATACAATGGCAACACTGATTGCTTTTCTGGTTCCATCTCTTGTATTTGCAAAAATTGTAAACCGTCAACCACTTAATTATCTCGGGTTTAACCTGAAAATGAGTACCAGACAGGTTGGACTGGTAATCTTAATCACTTTTGCGGGAATGATTTTAAGTGGCGCATTGGGTATGTTGAACCAGGATATTCCACTTTCTGAAGAATGGCTCAAAAAGGCAAAAGCACTGGAACAAACCTATAAAAATGCCATGCTCAACATGGCTTATATGAACAGTATCTCCGATTTTATACTGGCCATATTGGTGATGGCATTGGCTCCCGCTATTTTTGAAGAAGTATTGTTTCGGGGTGCTTTTCAGAAAATATTTATTCAATGGACCAAAAATGCATGGATCGGTATTATCATCACCAGTATTTTATTCAGCGCCATACATTTTTCCTATTTCGGGTTCCTGCCAAGAATTGCACTCGGAATGATATTGGGATTGATTTTTTATTATACCAATAATCTCTGGTTAAGTATACTGCAACATTTCCTCAATAATGCATTTATTGTTGCCCAATTATACATTGTTCAGTCGCAGGGAAAATCTGTTGAGAAAGCTATTGATGAAACCATGCCTGTTTGGTGGGGACTTGTTGGACT
>Ga0164290_1001892_pt1 | contig 21337 bp, 26 predicted proteins | sample Micstemetagenome_FD_108782 | JGI IMG/M metagenome (GOLD analysis project Ga0164290, IMG submission 108782) | Contaminated culture microbial community from soil near Moab, Utah, USA - Microcoleus steenstrupii SON62 (Illumina Assembly) | ecosystem: Environmental > Terrestrial > Soil > Soil crust... | reverse complement strand
TCGGCCTCGCCGACCGCAGCCAGACCATCGCCCTGTTCGAATCCATCATGGCCGGCCGCACGCCCGAGGCGCTGGAGCTGTTCCGCACCCTCTACGGCTACGGCGCCGATCCGGTGCAGATCACCAACGACCTGCTGGAGCACTGCCACGCCGCCTCGGTCGCCAAGATGCTGGGCCCCCAGGCGACCCGCCTGCCCAACGACCAGGCGCAGACGCTGACGGCCCTGGGCGCGGTCATCTCGGCCGGCACCCTGGCCCGGGTCTGGCAGATGCTGCTCAGGGCGCTGGACGAGGTGCGCCGCGCCCCCAATCCGGCCGACGCCGTCGAAATGGCCATCGTCCGCCTCGCCTACGCCGCCGACCTGCCGGGGCCGGAAGAGGCGCTGAAGGCCCTGCGCGACGGCGAGCCCATGCCCGGCGGCGCGGCCCCGCGCGGTCCGTCCGGCGGCGGGGGAGGCGGCGGCGCCTCGGCCCAGCTGGCGACCCGCCCCGTGCAGGCGCCCGCCTTGCCCGATCCGCAGTCCTTCGAGCAGGTCGTCGCCCTGATCGGCGAGAAGCGCGAGGTCGGTCTTCAGATGGACGTCCAGCGCTACGTCCGCCCGGTCGCCTTCAAGCCCGGCGCCATCACCTATGAGAGCATCGAGGGCGCGCCGATCGATCTGGCCCGCCGCCTGTCCTCGCGCCTGAAGGACTGGACCGGCCGCACCTGGCTGATCGCGGCCAACGGCCAGGGCGGCGGCGAGACCATGATCGAGGTCGATCGCCGCAAACGGTCGGAGGAAAGGGCCGAGATCGAGGCCGACCCCTTTGTCATGGCGGTGATGGAAGCCTTCCCCGGCGCGAAGATCGGCGAGATCAAGACGCTGGCCGCGCCGGTGGAGCTGCCGGTGATCCCGGACGAGGCGGGGGACGAGGACTAGGGCCGCCGCTGCGGAGGAGACACGCCATGGCGCGCAGAGATTTCGACCGGGCGACGGTCAAACCCGACGGACGCCCCGCGACCAGGGCCCGGCTCTTTGACGCCGCGAGCGGCGACCCGTGGCGGGGAGCCGTCGCCGGTCTGACGCTGGGCGGGCAAAACACGGTGCTGACCTATGGCACGGACACGATCGGCGCGGGTCCGCGGCTCCACGTCCACCCCTACGACGAGACCTTCATCATCACCGAGGGCCGCGCCCGGTTCTTCGTCGGTGAGACGACGGTGGACGCCGCTGCGGGCGAAGTCGTCTTCGGCCCCGCGGGCGTCCCGCACCGGTTCGAGAACCTCGGCCCGGGCCGCCTCCAGACGATCGACATCCACCATTCGCCGGAATGGATCCAGACGGACCTGGACGAGGATTGAGATGTCGCACGTCGCCCTTCGTTCGCTCAGCCTGACCGACGCGCCTGCGATGCTCGCCCTGATGCGCCGGGCCGAGGGCGGTCTTGGTCGCTTGCCTGAAGAGATGGACCTTCCATGGATGGAAGACGCCCTCACAGCGGCTCTGGTGGGTGGCCTCGCCATCGGCGCATGGGACGGGTCGCGTCTGGCCGGCCTGATAAAGGCGAGCCGCATGCCCTCTGAGCAATTCCAGCACGTGCTCTGGGATCTCACGGTGGCGGTGGACCCCGACTTCCAAGGCCGGGGCGTGGGCTACAGCCTGTTTTCAGAACTGCTGGACAGAGCGGCGACCCTGACACCGAGCATCCAGCGCGTGGAACTCGTCGTCAGGGAAGGTCTTACGCACGCCATCCGCCTCTACGAACGCATCGGCTTCCGGCAGGAAGGGCGCTTCGAGCGCCGCTTCCGGCTGGCCAGCGGGGCTTATGAGGCGGACCTTCCGATGGCGTTATTCCTCTAGCGGCCCCTCGTCTGCGCGATCGATCCGTCCAGCCCTACAGCACCACTGCCGCCTCCTCGAACGTGAACCGCGGCGACCGCGGGAACAGGTTCTCATCCGTCCCGTATCCTAGGTTGACGATGAAATCTGGCTCCACCGAGGTGCCGGCGAAGAACTCAGCCTTCACTCCCGCCGGATCGAACCCCGACATCGGCCCGACATCCAGCCCCAGAGCCCGCGCGGCGATCATGAAATAGCCGCCCTGCAGCGAGGCGTTGCGGAAGGCGCTCTCGCGCCGCGCGGCCTCGTCGGCGAACCAGTCCTTCGCGCCCGGCGCGTGCGGGAACAGTTTCGGCAAATGCTCGTGGAAATCGAGGTCCATGCCGATGATCACATTGACCGGCGCCTGCATCGACTTGGTCTGGTTGCCTTCGCTCATCAGCGGGATCAGCCGCGCCTTGGCCTCGGGCGACGTCACGAAGACGAAGCGCGCGGGCGTGTTGTTCACCGCGGTCGGCCCGAATTTGGTCAGGTCATACAGCTTGCGCAGCAGGTCTTCCGACACCGGCCGGTCCGTCCAGGCGTTGCGCGTACGCGCCTCGGTGAACAGTTGGGCGAGGACGCTGTCGGACAGGGGGTGGTCGCGCGCAGGGGCAGTATCAAAGGCCATGGGAAATCCCTCCGAAGGCAGATTAGTAACTCTAGTGATTACTAATTAGGGCCCGCGGGGGTGTGCGCAAGAGGATCGAGCACAAAAACTGTTGCGAATATGGCCGCGCTTGCGCCGCTCCCTTGCGGGGCCGGGGCGGCGAGGCCTATCTAGGGCCCATGAAAGACCTCAACGCCCTCATGCAACAGGCCCAGGCGATGCAGCAGAAGCTGCAGGACGCCCAGGCGAAAATGGCTGAAACCACCGCCTCCGGCACGTCGGGCGGCGGCCTCGTGACCGTGGCGCTGAAGGGCGCGGGCGAGATCACCGCCGTCACCATCGACGACAGCCTGCTGGTGTCCGGCGAAGGCGAGATCCTCGCCGATCTGATCGTGGCCGCCCATGCCGACGCCAAGCGCAAGCTGGACGACGCCAACGGCGCCCTGATGCGAGAGGCCGCCGGCCCCATGGCCGGGATGAACATCCCCGGCATGCCCAAGCTGTTCTGAACCGGCGGCGCCGCGGTGGGGCGGCTCGGGGCCGGAAGGTTCATCAGAAAGGCCACCAGGGATTCACCAAGGACGCGAAGGGTCCGGTGGACCCGCGGCGCCCGCCAGGGCGATAGATGCGTTGCGGGCAAGGGCCCGCGGACGGCCGCGACCCGCTCCCTCCCTTCGTGTTCTTCGGGCCCTTCTTCGTGTCCTTCGTGATGAACCAGCCCTCCCGGGGCAGGGGCGCCGAGCGCCCCGTCGGACCCTACGCAGAGATAGGCAACCGCTCAGCCCCCATGGTATGCGCGGATCATGGCTGCCTCCGCCGGACCCGAAATCGAACGGCTGATCAGCCTCCTCGCCAAACTTCCCGGCCTCGGCCCGCGTTCGGCCCGGCGCGCGGCGCTCGCCCTGCTGAAGAGACGCGAACAGCTGCTCGTCCCGCTGGCGGCTTCCCTGGCCGAGACGGCGGCCAAGGTGACCTCGTGCAGCGTCTGCGGCGCCCCCGACACCCGCGACCCCTGTTCCATCTGTTCGAACAGCGCCCGCGACAACGCCCTGATCTGCGTGGTCGAGGAGGCCGGAGCCCTTTGGGCCATGGAGCGCTCGGGCGCCTTCCGCGGCAAATACCATGTGCTGGGCGGCCTGCTCTCGGCCCTGGACGGCGTCGGTCCCGACGCGCTCAGGGTCGCCGAACTGGTCGGACGCGTGCGGGGCGGCGAGGTCAAGGAGGTGGTGCTGGCCCTTCCGGCCACGGTCGACGGCCAGACCACCGCCCACTACATCGCCGAACGCCTTTCGGGTTCAGGGGTCGAGATCACCTCGCTGGCCCGCGGCGTTCCGGTCGGCGGCGAGCTGGACTGGCTGGACGACGGCACCATCATTCAGGCCATGCGCCAGCGCCGCCCGACCTGAGGGGCCGGCAGGCGGCAAGGTCAGGCCTTGCCGGCGACCGCACTGAAAGCGGATCTTCTGAACGTCCGCTATGGGTGGGAAGCGGACGTTCAGTCGTCAGTGCTGGTCTAAATTTTAGTTCATTTGATGATGCCGCTGTTCGTGTTCAGGCTTCTTCGGCGAAGCTGGGGAGCAGGATGAAGCGGATTCTGATGGCGACGGCGATGGTGATGGCGCTCGCAACGCCTGTGCTGCCGCAGGACTTGGCCCCTGTTTCGGACAACCCCGAGATGGCAGCAATTTTGGCTGCGGACCAAGTCGTGCGGCAGGACCTTGCCGCAGTACTGGCCGGTGGCCGGGAAGGAGCTCTCCGCATTCACGCAGCTGACGCAGTCCGTCGCCAGCAGGTGCGTGCGCTCCTTGAGGCCGGCGCGCTGCGTACAGCGACGGACTTCTACTCCGCCGCGTTGGTGTTTCAGCACGGGGACACGCCAGAGGACTATCTGATGGCCCACACACTCGCCGTCGTGGCGTTGGGCGAGGGATCGACTGAATCGCCCTGGCTCGCGGCGGCGACGCTGGACCGATATCTTCAAGCGGTGGGGCAGCCCCAGATCTACGGCACCCAGACCATGATGCGACGGGGCCAACAGCCGACACGCGAGCCTTTCAATCACGCCCTCATACCCGACAGCATCAGGAGAGTGCTCGCTGTATCTACCCGCGCTGCCGAGGAAGCGCGTCTGGCCGCGCAGACCGCAACCGACGGCTCCCCGCCACCCTGATAGGGGTCCAAGACAGCGCCCGCTAAGGGCCGGGAGCCGACCATCGCCCCGGGGTGGGGGAGGGTCCCTCACGGCCCGAGCACAGCGGTTGCGAGGACGCCCAGGCTGTTCGCAGCGAAGTGGATGCTCACATTGAGCCAGAAGCCGACTTTCCCTTGACCGCGGTCCATCCAGTTGTGCTGGATCGCGGCCATAAGGGCGAAGAACGGAGCCACCAGCACCGAGTACGCGCTCAGCCCGTGCAGGGGTATGGCCAGGGCCGCACACACGAGAGCGGTGGACCACACGGGCCAACGGCGCCGGCCCTGTCTCGCCAGCAGCCAAACCACGCCCAGAACGGCCAGCGATTCCAACAGAGGCGCAAAAACCAGGGCGGCGAAGATGAACTCGAGGCTGAGCGCGCCGGGCGCGCCGCTGAATCGCTCCTGATCCTCAGCCCCCAGTGACTGAACCGCCATGGCGACGAGCGTCATGGACAACTTCCCGAACACGAGACCAAGGAAGAACGTCCGCACCCACCGGGGGCTTCGGCCTGTCAGATCATTCCACAAGGTTGCGAAGCCGGTCGGAAGGGCTGGCATTGTCATGTTGTCAGTGAACCACATGCCGCGGAGCTGCAAAGCCGTAAGTTGCAGAATGCGCCCGCAAGGGCCGGGAGCCGACCGTCGCCTGAGGGCGAAATCCAGCCCTCGATCCCGGTCTGCGTCCGGGATTGGCGCACCGGTCGCCCAGCCTGTCTCTCGACGCCATCGGATGGTTTGAAAAAGGGCCGCGAAATGCGCACGGAATCTGCACTCCGGCTGGAGTCACCCGCCCGCCCGCAGGGCGATTCCGCGAATTTGTGCACCATGTGCACTCGAAAATTCGCCACCGCGCGCCGTCGTGGCGCCGGGCTCCGACTCCCGCTAAGGAACGGAGCATGAACGCCTCCCTCGCCGCCTTCCTCGCCGCCGCGGTCGTCGCCGTCATCGCTCTCGCCTGGGCCCTGATGGAGCGCCGCCGCGCGGCCCTCGCCGAGGCGCGCGCCTGGGACCTCCACGCCCGCCATGCCGAGACCGAGGCGCGGATGCGGCTGTTCGAGGACCAGGCCGCCACCTCGACGGAACTGCTCCGCGCCCAAGCCGCCCAGTCGGCCAGCACCGTCGCCGAGGAACTGCTGAAGCGCACCGACGAGACCTTCCGCAACCGCGAACTGATGTCCCAGCAGCGGATGGAGGCCCAGCTCAAGCCCGTCGCCGAGACGCTGAAACTGTTCCAGGAACACGTCGCGGCGCTGGAGAAGACCCGCAACGAGGAGACCGGCGGGCTCAAGGAGCAGCTGGCCCTGCTGATGACGGCCTCGACCGCCACCCGCGACGAGGCGCGGCGCCTGACCGAGGCCCTGCGCGGCAACACGGGCCGGCGCGGCCGGTGGGGCGAACAGACCTGCCGCAATGTGCTGGAGGCCGCCGGCATGGCCGGCCGGTTCGACTTCGAGGAACAGTCGTCCAGCGCCGACGACGCCGGCCGCCAGCAGCGCCCCGACTTCGTCGTCCGCCTGCCCGGCGGCGGGATGTTCGTGATCGACGCCAAGGTCTCCCTGGCCTTCGGCGACGCCGCCGACGGCGACGAGGAGGCCCAGGCCCGCGCCGCCTCGCTGCGCACGGCGACCAGCATGAAGACCCACGTGCGCCAGCTGTCCTCCAAGGCCTATCAGGACCAATTCAGGCCCAGCCCGGACTTCGTCGCCATGTTCGTGCCTGGCGACGCCTTCCTCGCCGCCGCCCTGGATCATGAGCCCGACCTGATGACCACGGCCATGGCCTCGCGCGTGGTCATCGTCACCCCCACCACCCTGTTCGCCCTGTGCAAGGCCGTCGCCTACGGCTGGCGCGCCGAGGAGCAGGCGAAGAACGCGGAGGACGTCGCGAAACTGGGCAAGGAGCTCTACAAGCGCCTGTCGGTCATGGGCGGTCACGCCGCCGCCGTCGGTCGCGCGCTCGACACGGCCGTGGGCAAATACAACCAGTTCGTGGGCTCCCTCGAGAGTCAGGTCATGGTCTCGGCCCGCCGCTTCGAGGACCTTCAGGTGGATCATGAAGGCAAGGACCTGCCCGAACTGACCCCGGTCGACCAGTCGCCTCGCGTCCTGAGCCGACCTGAACTCATCGCGGCCCCGCCGCCTTCAGCCCTGTCCGGGACCTGACAGGCCGCGACAAGGGTGCTTGACAGGCTTCCGCGGTGTTGTAAAACGTCCTTGTCAAATCGACAGGTGGACTTGTCATGAATCAGCCGGGCAGACGCCCCTCAGTCCCTGCGCCCGCACGCTTCGCCATCTCGGCGCTCGTGGTGCTGATCGTGGCCCTGGCCGCCGGCGTCGGCGCGGGCCATCTGGCGGACCAGGACGGACCCGTCGCCATGGCGGGCGCCGCAATCCTGTTCACGGCGATCCTGGCCGCCTCCATCGGAACGGGCCTGTGGTGGTGGGTGAAACTGGATGAGGCCGCCCGCGAGGCGCACAAATGGGCCTTCTGGTGGGGCGGTTCGGCCGGCATGGCCCTCGGGGCGGTGCTGTTGCTGACGCTGACCGCCTGGAGCGAGACGGTCCTGACCTCGGGCTGGATCGGCGAGACGCCGACGGACGCTTTCAAGGCCGGCGTTGTCGCCATCCTGCTCTTCCAGGTCATCGGCTACGCGATCGCCTGGGCCGCCTGGTGGCTGCGGCGGCGATGAGACGACCCATGAAGCAAGCGCCCATGAAACCCCGCGCCATCATCGCCCTGTGTCTCGGCGGTCTCGCCCTCGTCGTTCTCCTTCCGCTGCTCGTCGCCTTCGTCGCCGGCTATCTTCAGGGATATTCGGGGCGGGAGCCGGACTTCGCTTCGGCCGTGCCCTGGATTCTGGCGCCGATGATCATCGGCATGATGGTCGCCCTTCTGGTGGTGACCCTGGTCTGGATGCGGACCATCGATGAAGCGGCCCGCGAGGCGCACCAGGTCGCCTGGTTCTGGGGCGGTCTGACCGGATTGGCCATGGGCGGCGTCGCGGTGATCCTCGCGACCCTGCCGCAGGCGGCGGCCTTCGAGCCGCAGGCCTTCTTCGCGGTCCGCGACGACCCGGCGGCCTATATGGCTCTGGGGGCCGGCCTGCTCGCCCTGATCATGGCCGTCGGACATCTTGTGGCCTGGGCCTGGTGGTGGCTGTCGAGGCGATGACCCCATGAACAACCGCCTCAAGGTGCTGCGCGCCGAGCGCGACTGGAGCCAGGCCGATCTTGCGCACGCCCTTGGCGTCTCGCGCCAGACCGTCAATGCGCTGGAGACCGGGCGCTACGACCCCTCGCTGCCGCTGGCCTTCAAGATCGCCCAGGTCTTCGGGCAACCGATCGAATCCATTTTTTCCCAGTAAGGACGTCTCATGGCCATCGCCCACACGCTGAAAACCGCCCACCGCACCCTTCTGGCCGCTGTGCTCGGCCTCGGCCTCGCCGCGACCGTAGCGCTGCAGCCCGGCCACGCCTTCGCCCAGGCGGCTGAAGCCGCGCCCGCGCCCGCCGTCGCGCCGCGGGCCGTGCCGCAGGCCGAAGGCGCCGGCCCCGCCCTCTGGGTGGTCCGCGACGCCGATACGACCCTGTATCTCTTCGGCACGGTCCACGTCCTGCGCCCGACCACGGCCTGGGGCTCGCCCCGCGTCGACGCGGCCTTCGACAGCGCCGATCAGATCTGGTTCGAGATTTCCAACCCCGACGACCAGGCCGCGATCGTGCCGTTGATCCAGCAGCACGGGCTTTCGCCGGACCGCCCGCTTTCCAGCCTGCTGACGGCCGAGGAGATGGCCGACCTGAACGCCGCCGCCGCCGCCGCCGGCCTGCCCGCGGGACAGATTGACGTCTTCCGCCCCTGGTTCGCGGGCATCGCCCTGTCGATGGCTCCGCTCGTCAAGGCCGGCTACGATCCCCAATCGGGCGTCGAACTGGTCCTCAAGGCGCGCGCCGTGGCCGCGGGCAAGCCGGTTCAGGGTCTTGAGACGCTCGACAAGCAGGTCGGCATCCTCGCGGGCATGCCCGAGGCTGAACAGCTCGCCTTCCTCAGGTCGCTGCTCGAGTCCTGGGAAGAGGCGACGGTCGAACTGGACCGTATGGTCGGGGCCTGGGCGGCCGGCGACATTGCGACGCTTGAGGCTGTGGCGGTCGAAGAAATGCGGTCCGACAGCCCGGCCCTGTACGAGGCCCTGCTGGTTCGCCGGAACACCGACTGGGCCGGCCAGATCCAGACCATGATGGAAGGCTCCGGAACCATCTTCATCGCCGTCGGCGCGGCCCATCTGGTCGGCGACGACAGCGTTCAGGAAATCCTCGAGGCCCGGGGCCTGACCGTCACGCAGGAGTAAGGGCGCCGGCCGACCGTTTCCAGGGACCCCCTGGTAAGCGGGCGCTGACTCCCCCCGCCGCTACTCTTCCGCGGAGGTGTGGACGGGGGCGGCGGCCCGGGCGGAGATGAGATCGGCCAGGGCGGCGTAGTGTGAGGCGATCAGGAGGTCGGAGGCCCGCTCCCGCGGATCTCCGGCCTCGGCCGCCCGTCGACGCCAGGCCTCGGCGCGATCCCTGAGTGTGTCTTCGTCCATCGGCGGCCAACGCGGGCGGCGCGGGAGAAGCCCCGCCTCCCGACAACGACGGAGCGTGGCCTGTTCATCCCGCACGGGATGGAATCAGTTCCATCCGGCGTCGCGGGCGCGCGCTTCGGCGGCTGCGTCGAGCGGGTCTTCGGCGAGGACCGCGTCGACGGCGGCCAGAACGGCGGCGGGGAGGTCGGCGGAGGCTGTGCGCAGGTCGTCGGAGGCCGGCTGGAACGGCGCGAGAGCCCGGAGTCGCCAGACGTCGGCCTCACGGCAGGCCAAGCCGGCGACGCCCGCCTGACCGGACTGGAAGGTGCGGCACCAGCGGTGGTCGGCGTCGCGGAAGGTCAGGCCGACGGAACGGCCCTGTTCATCGGCGCCGTCCGCCGTGACGCGCGTGTCGAGTACACGGACCAGGGCGGCGTCGGCGAGGGTTCCTTCCGGACCGACGGCGAATCCGGCGCCCGGGGCCCTGGCGCCCAGCCAGCCCACGGACAGCCCGAGCACGAAGCTGGCGGCGGCGAGACCGGCCCACAGCGGGGCGTACCGGGGAGTGAAGGCGCCCCGCAGCGCCCCGATCAGCCCCGCCGCGCCGCCAAGTCGGGACGGGGGGGCGGCGGCTATGAGGCGCGCCAGATCACGGTCGCGCGGATCGGGGGCCAGCGGCAGGGCCTCACGGGCGAGCGTCCGCAGCGACCGCAGCGCCTCCAGCCGGGCGGCCAGCGCCGGATCGGCGGTCGCGGCGTCGTCGATGGCGGCCGCGGCGGCGAAGGTGAGTTCACCGTCGACACGACGCATCAAGGTCTCGTCGTCGTAGCGGGTGTCGGGGCTCATGCGCTCACGCCTTGCTTGGCCAGTGTCTGGATCAGGGTCTGGCGGCCGCGCACCAGGCGACTGGTCAGGGTTCCCGGGGGGACCCCCATGACGGCGGCGGCCTCGGCGTAGGACAGGCCGTCGATCAGGACCAGGGCCACGGCGAGGCGCTGGTCCTCGGGCAGGCCCTGCAGAGCCTCCCGCAGGGCCAGGGCGTCGGCGCGCAGGTCTTCGCCGGCCATGGCCGGGTCGGCGACGTCCGGCGTACGCTCGTCCGCCGGGGAAACCACCCGGGCCCAGCGTGCGCCGGACCGGGTCTGATCGATGAATATCCGCCTCATGATGGTGAACGCCCAACTGTCGAGCCGGGAGCCGGGGCGAAAGCCGGATCGTTTGACAAGGGCGCGCTCGACAGTCTCCTGCACCAGGTCATGAGCATCGGCGTCCGAGTGCGTGAGAACCCGCGCGAAGCGGCGCAGCCTCGGCAGAAGGTCCACCAGCCCCGTCTGAAACTCATCCAAGCTGAAAACCTCGTCATGGGGATGGAACGTCCCGCCCCCGTCGTTTCATCCCTTGCCACGCGTTCGCCAAAGGCATTTGAACAGGAGACGTTCCGGGAATGAAGCCGATGTCGATACGTCTGCTGTTGTCGAGCATTTTCGGCATACTGGCCATAGCGGCGCCTGGCGGGCCTGCCGTGGCCCAGGTCGGCCTGCCGGGCGGAATCGGCCGCGGGCTGCCGCAGACGCCCCGCCTGCCGACACTGCCGGTTGATCCGGAATCGCTGCCCGAGGCGGTGCGCGAAGGCGTGCAAAGGGGACTGGAGGCGCCGGTGCGGCTGCGCCGGCTGGTCGGTCGATCCGGCGGCGCGCTTGAGGCCGATCCCCGGGGCTGGCCGGTGGTGCGCGGCGAGGTCGTGGCTGTGGACCTGTCGGCCGAAGGGCGGCGGCGGGCGCTGCAGGCGGGCTTCGCTGTTCTGCGCGAGGAGCGGCTGGCCGCGCTGGATATGGCGACGACCGTTTTGGCCCCGCCACGGCGGATGTCTCTGGCCCGGGCGGTGGAGCGTCTGCGCGAGCTCGATCCACAGGGCAGCTATGCCTTCAACCATGTGCATTCTCCGGCCGGGGACCTGGCGGCTGCCGACGCTGCGTCGGGCGTCCCGGGCGCGCCGCAGGGCGGACGCGGACGGATCGGGTTGATCGACACCGGAGTGGATACGCGCCACCCGGCCGTGGCCGAGGCGCGGCTTGTGCAGCGCGGCTTCGCCGGGCCGGCGCGCGCGGCCCCGCACGGCACCGCCGTGGCCTCGCTCATGATCGGTCGCTCGGGCGGGTTTTCGGGCGCAGCGCCGGGGGCGGAATTGTATGCCGCCGATGTCTATGGCGGCGCGGCCGCGGGCGGGTCGTCGACGGGCCTGGCCCACGCCCTGGCCTGGATGGTCGAAAATGGGGTTCCGGTGGTGAATGTCAGCCTCGTCGGTCCGCGCAACGCCGTGGTCGAGGCCGCCGTACGCCGCGCGAGCAGCCGTGGCGTACTGATCGTGGCCGCGGTCGGCAATGACGGCCCCTCGGCTCCGCCCCTGTTTCCGGCGGCCTATCCGGATGTGGTCGGGGTGACCGCGGTGAACGGACGCGGCCGGGTCTTGCCCGAGGCAGGGCGAGGGTCCCACGTCGATTTCGCGGCGCCGGGAACTGATATGGCCGCGGCAGGGCCGGGGGAGGGCTACGTCACCGTTCGAGGGTCATCCTTCGCGGCTCCGCTGGTCGCCGGTCTGTTGTCCGGTCGGGTGGCGCGCCCGGACCGGGCCGGGGCGGAAGCCGCTCTGGCGGGGCTGGCCAGGACGGCGACGGACGCCGGCGCTCCCGGCCGGGACCCGATCTACGGTGCGGGCGTCGTGGCCATGGAGCGGCGGGTCGAACCCCGCACGGTGGGCGCCCGGGGACAGCTGAGGCGATAAAATCCGTCCTCCCCGGATGAATTCCTGGCCGGCGGTCGTTGGCTGGAACGAGGGCGACGTTCGCCCTGTGAAACTCCAGGAGACATCCTCATGCGCAAGACCTTGATGCTGATCACCACAGCCGCCTTCAGCCTCGCCGTGGCGGGCGCCGCCAACGCCCAGGTGCTGGGCGGCTCGGGCGGGCTCGGCGGCGGTCTGGGCGGGCAGGTCGGCGGCCTCGGCGGCCAGCTCGGCGGGAACGCCACCGGCAGCCTGACCGGCTCGGTTGACGGCGCCGTCGCCCGCGACCGGCTGAACGACGCCACCACCCGCGCCGAGCGGCTGCGCGAGCGTGCCGAGCGGCGCGCCGCCGCAGCCCGGGACCGCGCCGTGGCCGCCGAAGAACGCGCACGGGCTCGCGCCGTCGACACCGCCCGGTCGGCCTATGGGGCGGCGCAAGGCGCCGAGGCTTCGGCCTCCGGCGCGCTGAATGGCGCCGTCAACGGTGCGGCCGGGGCCGGATCGGGCGCTCTGTCGGGCGACGTGGGAGCCACCGGCTCCGGCTCGGCCTCGAACGACCGCGACGGCGAACGGCCCCGCCGCTCGCGCCGGGCCAACGCCGACGCCAGCGGCTCGGCCTCGGCCTCGGCCGACCGCAGCGGCGCCTCGGCCGAGGTCGGGGTCAACGCCGGCGCCGGAACCGGTCGCGACGACTGAGTTCAATCCTGTCGGGTTGAGCAGGGCTCCGCCGGCTTCCGCCGACGGAGCCCTTTCGTTCACCGCCGACCTGGGTCAGTCCCGGATGAAGTGCGGCACGAACCGGGAGGTGTTGCGGGTGATGCGGCCCGGGTCCTCGCGCAAGGCGATCCCGGCCGGCTCGTCGCCGACCAGCCACGAGCCAACGATCACATGCTGGCCGTCGAACAGCGGCGGCGCGTGCAGGGCCTGACGGATGTGGCGGCCCTCGCCATACCCCGCGTCCAGCCCCTCTTCGCGCGACGCGCCCTCGACGATCGAGATGTTGGCGCCCTCGCGCGAGAACAGCGGCTTGCGCACATACTGGTCGCCCAGCGTCGCGTGGGCCGGGTCGCTCTCGAAGAAGGACGGCAACAGGTTGGGATGGCCCTGATGCCGCTCCCACAGCAACGGCAGCAGCCCCTTGTTCGACAGCAGGGCCTTCCAGGCCGGCTCCAGCACCGTGACGTCCGCCTTCGGCAGGGGCTCGGCGTAGTCGTCGCGCAGCATCTGCTCCCACGGATAGAGTTTGAACATGGCCCCGATCAGCCAGTTCTCGTCGTCGACGAACCGGCCGTCGGCGTTCAGCCCGATCTGGTCGATGGCGACGAATTTCGGGTCCAGCCCCGCCTGCCGGGCCAGGTCCTCGAGGAACCGCACCGTCTGCCGGTCCTCGACGAACTCGGGGTCCGACGAGAAATGCACGAAGCCGCCCTCGGGGAAGATGGCGCGGAAGCGATTGACCAGCTTTTCATACAGGCTGTTGAACTGGTCGGCGTCGGGCGGCAGCACGCCGCTGGCGATGCCGTCCTCCAGCCACAGCCACTGGAACACCGCCGTCTCGAACACGCTGGTCGGGGTGTCGGCGTTGTATTCGTACAGCTTGGCCGGCCCCGTCCCGTCATAGGCGAAGTCGAACCGGCCATACAGCGACGGCTCGCCGCGTTTCCAGCTGTCGGCGACATAGTCGCGCGACGCCTCGGGGATCTCCAGCAGCGACATCAGCCGCTCCGAGCCCGAGGCCTCGTCGACCAGGTCCAGACACATCTGGTGCAGCTCGGCCGTCGGCGCCTCCAGCCCCTCCTCGACCTCGCTCAGGGACAGGGCGTAGGCGGCGCTTTCGTCCCAGTACCGCTCGCCGGAATCATGGTGCCAGGTGAAGCCGACGGCCTCGGCCCGCGCCTGCCAGTCGGGGCGCGGCACCAGCGACAGACGTTCCATCCTGGGTCAGGCCGGGTCTTTGGAAGCGGGGACGGATGTGCCGATCTGCGGCGTCACGATCCTGACCTCCTGGGGCGCGCTCAGGCGGGCCAGGACGTCGTCGGCCGAGGCGTGGCCGGGCAGGATGCCGGCGTCGCGCAGCTTGGCGTCCAGATCGGCGCCGGTGCGCTTGTCCTCCAGCTCCTGACCGACGCGCAGCCGCTCTTCCTGAACCGCCTGGCGCTGTTTGATACGCTGCAGGCTGTCGGCGGCCGAGCCGATGCGGGAGTGCGCGCCCTGAGACTGCAGGGCGACCGAGGTCTGGGCCTTCTGGACCGAGTCATTGACCTTCACGATGTCGATCTCGCGCCGCAGCGTCTCGATCTTCTGGTCGGTGGTCGAGATGGCGGTGCGCAGGCGGGCCTCGGCCTCCTTCATGCCCTCGATCATCGGGCCGCGGGTGCCGATCTCGGTCTCCAGTTCGGCGATCCGGCCGGCGACCTCGCGGGCCAGGTCCTCCTTGCCCTGCGACAGGGCGGCGCGGACCGAGCTTTCATATTTGGCGATCTGGTCGGCGAAGCTCTTCAGTTCATTCTCGGCCATCCGGCGGCGCGCCACCAGACCGGCCAGGTCGTCGCGGGCCTTGCCCTGGGCGGTGTCGGCGTCGCGGATTTCCTGATCGAGGATCTTCAGGGCGTTGGCGTCGACCACGGCCTGGCCGGCTTCGCGGGCCGTGCCGCGGAACAGGGCGGAGAGTTTGGCGAGCATGGACATGAGTTTCTCTCCCGGATCAGGCGGCGTCGGCGCCGAAGGTTTCGCGCAGGTCGGTCGCGTCGATGGCGTTTTCGGCGAGGGTGCGCAGTTCGATCAATATGGTCTGAAGCGTCGTCTTGCACGACAGTTCACCCATGAGTTCGTAGACGTCCTCGTTGTTCACCGAGGTGATGGCGAAATTCGACAGCGGCACGACCCGCTGGGCCTTGAGCAGGAATTCGTTGAAGGCGTGACGGTCGGCCTGTTCGGCCACCGGCCACAGCAGCACCGAACAGACGATCTGCGCTCCGCCGACGCTGAGATAGATCGGCAGGTCGCCATATTCATGCATGGTCGCCAGCAGCACCGGCTCGGCGCCTTCCAGCACCCTTGTGGTCAGTTCGCCCTCGCGGACCAGCTCGGACGCGTCCAGCGCGGCCTTGATGGACGGGACGGTCCAGGCGGTTTCGATCACGGCGTCCATGGGGGAATTTGCTCCAGAAAGATCGGTTGAAAGGCTTCGACGCGGGCGTCTGACGATGTCGGGGCCGCGCGTGGACTCGGTGACGATGGCGTGAACCGCCGCCCTGACATCGTCGCGGGCCGCATTTGGAACCCAGAACTCCAGCTTGACCATGCCCGCCTCGCGACGGGCCTTGCGCCACGAACGTATGCGCTCGCTGGCCGGCGACAAGGAGGGAGAGGCAGGATTACGCATGTTTCATGTAACGCGTAACAGGTACGCTTGACTTTGGCCACTCCGACGCCGAATTCCAGACCTGACGATCTCTTTACCACCAGACGCTCGCGAGCGACCTCGCGGACGCGTAAGGGAGGCGAATGTTCAAGCGGCTCTTCGGGCAACGCGACGCCGAACCGGTCAGCCAGCTGGCCGTGGTGCGCAACATCACGGTCGGCCGCACCGTGGCGCTGGACCCGCTGGCCTGGCGCCGGCTCGGCGACGAAACCCATTTCAGCCTCGACCGCGATGCGCTGGAGATCACGGCCCAGGGCGTGGTCCAGCTGGACGACGGCCCGTTCGTGCATCGCTTCTACACCGACGACCACGTCATGCTGCAGGCCATGAGCGACGACGCCGAAGGCGCCGCGGCCTATGATTTCACCCTGTTCACGCCCTGGTCCTCGGCCTATCCGCCCAATGACGGCGCGCGCCGGGCGTGGGCGGACCGGCTGTCCGAGCCGGTGTTCAGGGGCGCGCCGGAGGGCCTGCCGGAATACCCGCGCTTCTGGTTCTCCGAGAGCGACGAACGCCAGCCGCCGGTGAAGCTGTGGGAGACCGTCTACGACGACCGCGCCGCGACCGAGCCCTATGCCAAAATCTACCAGACCTGCATGCTGTACGCGCGGGATCTGGCCGGCGGCCGCGAACTGATGATCGCCCTTGAGCAGGAGCCCGAGGGCGGCGAAGCGACCCATGAGATCATGATCGGCATCCCGCTGGACATGGCCGAGTTCCGCGCCTGAGGGGAGAAGAAGACGATGTTCGACTGGTTTGCATTTCAGACGGGGGCGACGGCCTTCCTCATCGCCTTCGTGGCGGCGATCGCCTTCTTCTCGGCGTTCAAATTCCTCTACCAGATGGCCACGCCCTACAGCGAACGCGAGCTGATCCGGCAGGGCAACACGGCGGCGGCCATCGCGCTGGGCGGGGCCCTGATCGGCTATGTCCTGCCGCTGGCCTCGGCCCTGTCGCAGACGGTCAGCCTGGCCGAGTTCGCCGCCTGGGCCCTGCTGGCCGGCGTCATCCAGATCCTCGCCTTCATCGTCGTCAGCCGGGTGCTGTACAAGGCGCTGGCCTCCCGCATCGTCGCCGGAGAGACGGCGGCGGGCGTCTATCTGGCCTCCATCTCCATCGGCGTGGGCCTGCTCAACGCCGCCTGCATGACGGCCTGATCCGATGATCGATCCCACTCTCCCCCAGACGACCACGATGCGCCAGCTGAAGCGATCGCGTACGCTGCAGGTGACCAGCCTGATGGCGACCGTCAGCTTCTCCATGGCGGCCTGCAGTTCGCCGCAGCCCGCCGTCCCGGTCGCAGAAGCCGACCCGGCCCTGGCCTACACCTCGCTGGTGGAATGCAAGGCCGCCAACGACGTCTCCGACGCCGAGTGCGACACCGCCCACGCCGAGGCCCAGCGCCAGGCCGCCGAAAGCGCGCCGCGCTATGCGACGCGGGAAGAGTGCGAAGGCCAGTGGGGCCCGGAGCAGTGCCGCCCCCTGAGCAACAGCGGCGGCGGCTCCTTCTTTGGCCCCCTCGCAACCGGCTTCATCATCGGCCAGCTGATGAACGGCGGCTATCGCGGCGGCGGTCCCCTGTATCGAGACCGCGACGGCCAGTTCTCCAACGGCTACGGCGGCGGCTATCTGTCCCGCGACTACCGGACGGGGCGCACCGTCGCCAACCGCAACGACGTCGACGTGGCGCGCAAGGCTCCGGTCCGGGCCCAGAGCCGCACCGCCGTCGTATCCCGCGGCGGTTTCGGCGGCGGGGGTCGCGGCTACGGCGGGTGACCCGGCCGTTAGCTGGAGCGGGCGGCGGGAATCGAACCCGCACGAAAAGCTTGGGAAGCTTTCAGGCTACCACTACATCACGCCCGCGGAGCCGGACGCAGCCTTAGGGCCAACGGCCGGCCGCATCAAGCGGGAGGCTCACTCCGCGCGGTAGACGACGACGCCGTCGACCACCGTAAGGGTCGCGCGTCCCCTGGGGATGTCGGCCGCCGGCGCGGTCATCAGGTCGACGGAGAAGGCGGTGAAGTCCGCCCGCTTGCCGACCTCGATGGTGCCCAGTTCGTCTTCGCGGAAGCTGGCGTAGGCCGGCCAGAGGGTGAACATCTTCAGGGCCGTGGCGCGATCGACGGCCTCGCCGGGCCGCCAGTCGGGCCCTTGGAAGCCCTCCAGGTCGGCGCGGGCGACGGCGGCGTAGAATTCGATCAGCGGCGCGCCGCGCTCCACCGGCGTATCCGACCCGCCGACCACGATCACGCCGAGATCGACCAGGCTGTGCCAGGCGTAGGCGCCGTCCAGCCGGGCGTCGCCCAACCGGGCGGGGGCGAAATGCAGATCGCCGATGGCGTGGCTGGGCTGCATCGAGGCGATGATCGGCAGGTCCTTGAACCAGTGATAGTGGGATGGCCGCAGGATCTGGGCGTGTTCGATTCGCCAGCGCACGTCCTCGCCATTGGGCCGGTCGGCCGGGGCCACGCCGGCCAGCGCCTGCTGGTACCATTCCGCCACCGAGGCGTTGCCGCGGTCGCCGATGGCGTGGGTGGCGACCTGGATGCCGCCGCGCAGGGCGGCCTGGTACAGGGGCACGATCTCCTGCTCGGTGATCTGCATCAGGCCGGTGGTGTCGGGCCGGTCGGCGTAGGGCTCGAACAGCGCCGCGCCGCGGGAACCCAGCGCCCCGTCGGCATAGTATTTGATCGCCCGGGTGATGACCCGACCGTCGGCGGCGCTGCGCGGTCCGCCTGCGATCAGCTCGGCCGCGCCGTCCGGCGTGATGCTGTTGTAGACCCGCAGCGGCGCCTCTCCGGCCTCGGCCATGGCCTCGAGCAGGGGGATGTCCTTCCACGGCGCGCTCATGAAGTGGACCCCCGTCCAGCCGTAGGCGGCCTCGACCCGGAAACCGGCGCGATAGGCCGCGCGCAGGGATTCGGCGTCCGACCGGGGCATGAGGTCGGCGACCAGCTGTTCAGCGGCGTCGACCAGCAGACCGGTCGGGCGGCCATCGGGGCCCTTCAGGATTTCGCCGCCCGCGGGTGCGACGGTCGAGGCGTCAATGCCGGCGGCGGCGAGAGCGGCCGAGGAGGCCACAACGGCATGGCCGTCGGCCCGGCCCAGCAGCACCACGCGTCCCGGGGCGGCGGCGTCGAGGTCGGCGGCGGTCAGGAAGCGGGCCTCGGGCCAGCGGGTCTCGATCCAGCCGCGGCCGACGATCGGTCCGCCGGGATGGGCCTCGGCCCAGGCCGCCAGCCGGGCCATGGCGTCTGCGACGGAGGTCGAGCCCTCCAGATTGAGGGTCAGCTCACGCCAGCCGACGCCGTCGAGGTGGGCGTGGCCGTCGGTGAAACCGGGAAACATCGTCGCGCCGCGGAGGTCCAGCGTCTCGACGTATTCGACCTCGGGCGCGCCCGCGGCGGGGCCGACGTAGGCGATGCGCCCGTCCTGGACCAGGACCACCTCGGCAGTCGGTTGTTCGGCGACGCCGGTGTAGATCGTGCCGCCGCGGATAAGCAGTTCCTGGGCAGGGGCGGTCGTGGCGGCCGAGGCGAGCAGGAGGGCAAGGGCGGCGAGGCGGGTCATCGGCGAGCTCCGGAGAGTGCCACTGCAGGCGTGGCGGGCGCCGGGCCGGGGGTCAAGACCGGGACGGGTCCGGAAGGAAAAAACCCGTCCGAAGCGTCCGAAGCGTCCACTCGGTCGGCGCTGGTCACGACAGGCCACGGTGAATAGCGCCGTCGAAAGCGTCCACGCAGCGCCCTCCAAAGGTCGAACCGGGCTGACGACGTGTCGTAGCGCAACCCTGCGTCAGACGTAGTGGCGAGCGGGCCCGCATTCCCCATCTTGGGAGAATGAAACTCTATACGATTGGTTATGAGGGCGAGCCGCAGGCCGCCGTGATCGACCGGCTGAGGGCGGCGGGCGTGACCGTGCTGGCCGATGTGCGTGCGGTGGCGGCGTCGCGGCGGGCGGGGTTCTCGAAGACCATTCTCGGGTCGAGCCTCGCCGACGCCGGGATCGAATATGTCCATCTGCGCGACCTCGGCACGCCCAAGGCGGGACGGGATGCTGCGCGCAAGGGCCGGATCGGCGAGATGCGCGAGATCTTCGCGGACCATATGGGGGAGCCGGCGTCGCAGCTGGCCTTTGAACGGCTGCGGGAGATCGCGAAGGATCGGCCGACGGCGCTGCTGTGTTTCGAGGCCGACCATGCGGGGTGTCACCGGGCGGTGCTGGCAGAGCGGCTGGCGGCCGAGGAGGGGTTCGAGGTGGTCAATCTCTAGGCCGGAATGAAGCTGACCCCCAACGGGCCATGAGACCCGAAAATCCCCCACAGCGCCGCGACAACGATCAGGGCGAACAGCCACGAAGCCGGAAATCGCCACGGCGCGACGTCGCCCTTGAGCGCCACCCAGATACAGAGGGGCGAGAAGGTCGTCGCCATCAGCGTCAGCAACACCGCCGCGGCGAGGGCGCCCGGGACCACGGCCGCGACGGCGAAACCGCCGGCCATGAACAGCAGCATCACCGTGGCCATATGCCAAGTGAAATAGTTCAGCCAGCGGCTCGCCTTGTGGAAGTCATGCGCCGCCAGCAGGGGCCGGGCCGCGAACCTGCCGCCGACGAAGGTGTGGACCCCGAAAGTGATCAGGGACAGGACGGCCGCCGCGGCGAACCCCGGATTGACCGCCCCGATCTCCATCGGCCTTACGCCGCCGCTCTCTGCTTGCCTTCGAAGTTTCCGTAGAAGGTCTCGCCCTTCGCGGCCATGTCGCGCAGCAGCTGCGGGACCTTGAACCGGTCGCCGTAGCGTTCCGCATAGACGTCGGCCTGGGCGACGAAGGCCTTCAGCCCGGTCTGGTCGATCAGGGTGATCGGACCGCCGGTCCAGGGGGCGAAGCCCCAGGCGAGGATGGCGCCGACGTCGGCCTCGCGCGGGTCGTCGATGACCCCCTCTTCCCAGCAACGCGCCACCTCGACGGCCTGGCGGTAGAGCAGGCGGCGCTTCTGGTCCTCGACCAGTTCGGGCGTGGAGTCGTTGATCGTCACCGGGGCCAGTTCGGACAGGCCGGACCAGAGCTTCTTCGGCTTGGTCTCGTAGTCGTAGAAGCCTTTGCCGTTCTTGCGGCCGTAGCGGCCGAGGTCCTCGACCATGGTCTTGACGATCTTCCAGCCCGGCAGGGGCTCATAGGCGTCGCCGAGGTCCTCCTGGGTCTGTTTGGCGATCTTGACCGACAGGTCCAGGGCCACGTCGTCGTGCATCTCCAGCGGGCCGCGCGGCATGCCGGTCATGCGGCCGATGTTGTCGATCAGGGCGGGGGCGTAGCCCTCTTCCAGCATGGCCAGACCCTCGGCGACATAGGTGCCGAAGCAGCGCGAGGTGTAGAAGCCGCGGCCGTCGTTGACGACGATCGGGGTCTTCTTGATCTTCATCACATAGTCCAGCGACTTGGCGATCGCGGCCTCGCCGGTCTTCTCGCCGAGGATGATCTCGACCAGCATCATCTTGTCGACGGGCGAGAAGAAATGGATGCCGATGAAGTCTTCGGGGCGGACCGAGGCTTCGGCCAGGCCGGTGATCGGCAGGGTCGAGGTGTTGGAGCCGAACACGGCGCCGGGGGCCAGCTGGGCCTCGGCGCGTTTGGTAACGTCGGCCTTGATCTCGCGGTTCTCGAACACGGCCTCGATGACCAGGTCCGAGCCCTTGATCAGGTCGTAGTCGGTGGTGGCGGTGACGGAGCCGAGCAGGGCGTCAAACTTCTCCTGGGTGATCTGGCCGCGCGACAGGCGTTTCTTCAGCAGGTCGGCGACGTGGGCCTTGCCCTTGTCGGCGTCCTCCTGGGTGCGGTCGATCAGGATGGTCTCGATGCCGGCGAGGGCCTGCACATAGGCGATGCCGGCGCCCATCATGCCGGCGCCGATGACG
>Ga0164290_1001891_pt1 | contig 21372 bp, 21 predicted proteins | sample Micstemetagenome_FD_108782 | JGI IMG/M metagenome (GOLD analysis project Ga0164290, IMG submission 108782) | Contaminated culture microbial community from soil near Moab, Utah, USA - Microcoleus steenstrupii SON62 (Illumina Assembly) | ecosystem: Environmental > Terrestrial > Soil > Soil crust... | reverse complement strand
CGGGCAGTTGGCCCACGCTCTGTCCCGATCTTCGAGATCATGGGGATTTCGGGCTTGGCTGCCATTGTCCTCCTGGTGCGCTCCAAGAGGGCACAAATCCAAGTTACAAGGGGGGCGCCTCGCACTGACCGATTCCAGTCAACCGCAACGCGCTCTGGAGACCTGGAGCATTTCACGATTCACAGAATCGCGAAAATGCTCCAGACGCGAATTCATTCACTGTCGGCAAATACGGCAGGATTGGTCCGGGAAAACGCCTCGATCTCCTCGAGCACGGAATCGAGGTGCGCATTCATCGCCGCACGTGCTGCGAGCGGATCGCCGTCGGCGATGGAGCGGACAATGACGACGTGCTCCGAATGGCTGAGCTCGATGCGCCGCGGCGTGATCAGCAGCCGGCGCGCCCGGTCGAGCGAAAGCCGCGCGCCCTCCACCGTCGAGCGCACCCGCTTGTAGCCCACGGCCGTGACCAGGATGTCGTGGAACTCCAGATCCAGCCGGTGAAAACCCGGCCGGTCGTCGGCGTCGAGCGCCGCCTTCTGGTAGCGCATGTTGCGGTTGAGTTCGGCGAGCAGGGGTTCGGAGTTGCGGGCTGCGTGGAAGGCAGCCGCTTCGGCTTCCAGCGCGCGGCGCAGGAACATGTTTTCGCGCGCGTCCGCCAGCCGGATGCGCGAGACGGCAGAGCCGCTCTGCGGGCGGATCTCGACCAGGCCCTCCGCCTTGAGCCGGTTCAGCGCCTCGGCGATGGGAAAGCGGGAGACGCCGAAGCGCTTCGTCAGCTCCGATTTGTCGAGCATCGCGCCAGGACGCAGCTCCAGCGTGACGATCGCATCCCGCAGCGCTTCGACCACGCGTTCCGTGGCGCCGGTCGGCCCGCCTTTGGCGGCGGCGGCAGTGATTCTCTCGATTGATTCCATGCTAACATGTTAGTAGCGTGAGCCCTCGCTGCCAAGGACAACGCTCGAGGTGAGGAGAGGGGCATCGTCCGGGCATGCGAGGAAACCCGGGCCAGCCGGCCGGGTCACCCAGCAGGGAGGAAATGATGAGGAAAGCATTTGCAGGAATTCTTGCCGCCGGGCTCGTCGCCGCGGCAGGCGCCGCTCAGGCCGATACGTCCGACAAGCGGATCGCGCTCTCCAACAACTACGCCGGCAATTCCTGGCGGCAGGCGATGTTGAAGAGCTGGGACAAGGTCACCTCGCAGGCAGTGACCGACAAGATCGTCGCCGCGGCGGACCCCTTCACCACGGCCGAGAACCAGGTGACGGAGCAGGCGGCGCAGATCCAGAACATGATCCTGGAAGGGTATGACGCCATCGTGCTCAACGCCGCTTCGCCCGACGCCCTCAACGGCGCCGTGAAGGAGGCCTGCGATGCCGGCATCATCGTCGTCTCCTTCGACGGCATCGTTACCGAGCCTTGCGCCTGGCGCATCGCCGTCGATTTCAAGCAGATGGGCAAGGACCAGGTCCTCTACCTCAAGGACAAGATGCCGGCCGGCGGCAATCTGCTCGAGATCCGCGGGCTTGCGGGGGTGTTCGTGGACGACGCGATCTCGTCCGGCATCCATGAGGGCGTCGGCGAGAACGCGCAGTTCAAGATCGTCGGCTCCGTGCATGGCGACTGGGCCCAGGACGTGGCGCAAAAGGCGGTTGCCGGCATCCTGCCGTCATTGCCGGAGGTGGCGGCGGTCGTGACCCAGGGCGGCGACGGTTATGGTGCGGCGCAGGCCTTCAAGGCCGCTGGGCGCCCGATGCCGCTGATCATCATGGGCAACCGGCAGGACGAGCTTGCCTGGTGGAAGGAGCAGAAGGACGCCAATGGCTACGAGACGATGTCGGTCTCGATCGCGCCGGGCGTGTCGACCTTGGCTTTCTGGGTCGCCCAGCAGATACTCGACGGCAAGGATGTGCCGAAGGACCTGACCGTGCCGTTCCTGCGCATCGATCAGGATACGCTCGAGGCCAATCTGGCGAGCACGGAAGTCGGTGGTGTCGCGAACACGGAATACTCGCTTGAGGATGCCCAGAAGGTCATCGCCGGAAAGTAAGATTTCGACTGCGCGGTCAGTGACCGCGACCATTGGCTGATGCACGAACGCGGCGAAATCCTCGTTCGCCTGGACGGCGTCGAAAAGAGTTTCGGCGCCGTCCGCGCGCTTTCCAGCGTCAGCATGGAACTGGCGAAGGGCACCTGTCTCGGCCTGGTCGGACACAATGGCGCCGGCAAGTCCACTTTCATGAACATCCTCGCCGGCACGCTTTCGGCGTCGGCGGGCAGCATATCGATTGACGGCGTCGACGTGACCTCGCGCTACGACGTTTCGGCGGCAAGCCGGCTCGGCATTCGCTGCGTGTTCCAGGAACTGTCGCTCTGCCCCAACCTCTCCGTCGCCGAGAACGCCAGGATCATGCACCCCTCGCTGCGCGGCGCGCGCTGGCGGAGCCGGGCGTCGGCCCTGATCGCCGCCCAGCTCGACGCGATCTTCCCGGGCCACGGAATCGAGCCGGACGCCATCGTCGGAAACCTGTCGATCGCCAGGCGGCAGATGGTCGAGGTGGCGCGCGCCTTCTCGGCAACCGATCGTCCGGCGCGCGTGGTCATCCTCGACGAGCCGACATCGTCGCTCGATGCCCTGCTCGCCGGCCAGCTGCTTGCCTTCGTGCGCCGCTTCGTGGCCAACGGCGGCGCCGTGATCCTGATCTCGCATCTTCTCAACGAGATCTTGTCCACGACCGACCGCGTCGTGGTGATGCGCGACGGCCGCATCGTGGCCGACCGGCCCGTCTCCGGCTTCTCGCGCAATTCGCTCGTCGAGAGCATGGGCAGCATGGTCGGCGCCGAGGTCTCGGAAGGGACCCGGCGCAGCACGCCGGATGCCGAAAGGAAGATCACGGCAGCGCCGGCCGCGCAGCAGGACGGCAGGTCGATCGTGGCGGCACGCGGCGAGATCGTCGGCCTCGCCGGCCTCGGCGGACATGGCCAGACCGAGATGCTGATCCGCATGTTCGAAGCGGCGCGGACAACCGCGCCCGGCGTCGCGGTTTCGGGCAAGGCCGCGATGGTCGCCGGCGACCGCCAGACCGACGGCGTGTTTCCGCTGTGGTCGATCGAAAAGAACACCACGATCGCATCGCTCAGGCGCTTCCTGCGCCGCGGCCTGATCGATCGGCAAGCCGAGGCGCGGATGGCTGAGGAATGGAAGGAAAGGATGGCGATCCGCACGCCGGACACCAAGAATCCGATCCTGTCGCTTTCGGGCGGCAACCAGCAGAAGGTGTTGTTCGCCAGAGCGCTCGGCTCCGACGCCGACATCATCCTCATGGACGATCCGATGCGCGGCGTCGATTTCGGCACCAAGCAGGAAGTCTACGCCATGGTCCGGCGCGAGGTCGAGGCCGGCCGCACCTTCCTCTGGTACACGACCGAGATGGACGAGCTGAAGCACTGCGACCGCGTCTACGTGTTCCGCAACGGCCGCATCGTCGCCGAGCTCGAAAAGGGCGAGATCACCGAGGAACGCGTGCTGCAATCCTCCTTCGAGGCGACGGCCTGACGATGCCGCTCGCATTCCTGGCCCGCAACGCCCGTCTCGCGCTGCCTGCGCTTTCCTTCGTCGTCATCCTGCTCGCCGTCTTCTGGCTGCAGCCGCGGGCGATGAGTTACGTCGGACTGAACCTCTTGCTCAACCTTGCCCTGCCGATCGCCTTTGCGACGATCGCGCAGATGTTCGTGATCACGGTCAACGACCTCGATCTGTCGCTCGGCGCCTTTGTCGGCTTCGTCGCCTGCGTCGGCGCCACGTGGCTTGCCGACGAACCGTTGCTTGGAGTGGCGGCGCTTGCCGGCGGCATCGTCGTCTATGCGGCGGTCGGAGCGCTCATCCATCTGCGCGACCTGCCCTCGATCGTGGTCACGCTCGGCATGTCCTTCGTCTGGCTCGGGCTGGCCATCCTGGTTCTGCCGACGCCGGGCGGCAAGGCACCGGAATGGCTGCGCGGGCTGATGAGCTGGAAGACGCCGTTCGTGCCCCTCGCCGTCTACGGCCTGCTGCTGCTGGCGCTCGTCGTGCATTTCGGCCTGATGCGCTCGGCCTACGGCGCCGTGCTACGCGGCGCGGGGGGCAATCCACGCTCGATCGAACGGGCAGGCTGGTCGCTGCTCAAGACCAAAATCACCATGTTCGCGCTGGCAGGCCTGTTCGGGACCTTTGCGGGCTTGTCACTCGTCGGCCTCACCACCTCGGGCGACGCCAACATCGCGCTGCGCTACACGCTGCTTTCGATTGCCGGGGTCATTCTCGGCGGCGGCGAGTTCACCGGCGGCCGCATCTCGCCGGTCGGCGCGGTCATCGGCGCGATGACGCTGACGCTCGCCGGCTCTTTCCTGTCCTTCCTGCGGCTCGATCCCGACTGGCAGATCGGCGCGCAGGGCGCGATCCTCATCATCGTGCTGGCGCTGCGCGTCCTGATCAACCGGGCGGAGGCGCGGCTGTGACACCGCTCCGCCGCCTGCTGCAGCAACCCTGGCTCGGGGCCTATGCCGGGGCGCTCGCCATCTGGCTGGCGACGATCGCCTTCACCGAAGGCCAGGGCGGCGGCGCCGTCATCACCGCCGGACTTTCCTTCGCGACCTTCTCGGTGCTGGTGGCGATCGGGCAGATGTATGTGATCACGCTCGGCCCGGGCAACGTCGATCTGTCGATCCCGGCGGCGATGACGCTTGCCGGCGCGGTGTCGATGAAGATCATGGACGGCCATGACCCGATGATCGTGCCCGGCCTGCTGATTGCGCTCGGCTGCGGGGTGGGCGTCGGCATCTTCAATTACGGGCTGATCCGGCTCCTGCGCATCCCGCCGATCATCGCGACGCTTTCCTCGAGCTTCCTCGTGCTTTCCGCCGCGATCTCCTACAGCCGCGGGATCCGGATCAAGCCGCCGCCGCTGCTCGCCGAATTCACCACCTGGGTTTTTTGGGGCGTGCCGGTGCTGGCGGTTGCGGGAATGGTGCTTACCGCGCTGATGGCTGTCGTGCTCAACCGCACCGTCTTCGGCCGAACCGTCACGGCGATCGGGCAGAACCCGCGCGCGGCGCGGCTGGCCGGCCTGCCGGTCGACCGTGTCCGCTTCCTCACCTACGTGATGTGCGGCCTGTTCGCCGGGCTGACCGGCTACCTCGTCGCAGGCTTTTCCGGCGGTGCTGCGCTCAACATGGGCTCGGAATATCTGCTCGCCTCGATCGCCGTGGTCGTGATCGGCGGCACCTCGGTCGCCGGCGGCTTCGCCAATCTGCCGGGCCTCTGGGGCGCGGCGATGCTGCTCTTCCTGCTGGTGACGATGCTCAACACCTACGGTTTTGGCGCCGGCATCCGGCTGGTGCTGACGGGCGTGATCATCATCGCCGTGATCACGCTTGCCAGCGGCCGCGGCAGGGTGCGGTAGAGCAAATCCAGTAAAGTGGGCACCGGTTTTCCGCGCGGGTCGAACAGAACCTTAAAGTGTACCGCAGACAACTGGAATCGGTTGCGCGAGGCGCCCCCCTCCGTCCTGCCGGACATCTCCCCCACAACAAGGGGGGAGATTGGCTGTCACCACGACCTTCGCCAATCGCCAACGTTGCAGTTTGGCGAAAGTAGAGCGGCCGTCTGATCTCCCCCCTCGTGGGGGAGATGGCCGGCAGGCCAGAGGGGGGCGCGAAGGATCGCTGCCTCAACCGGAAAGCAGAACGCTCCAGGCGGCTCAAGCGCGCGGCTTGAACTGGTCCCGCAAGGTCCGGCGCAGCACCTTGCCGTAGGCGCTCTTCGGCAATTCGTCGAGGAAGAGCACGTGCTTCGGCTTCTTGAAGCTCGCCAGATTGTCCCTGCAGAAGGCGACGACGTCGCTTTCGGTGAGGGCGCCGTGCCGCACGATCGCCACTGCGACGCTCTCGCCCCATTCCGGATCCGGCACGCCGAAGGCGATGACCTCGTGCACGGCGGGGTGCGCCGCGATCACGTCTTCGATCTCCTTGGGATAGATGTTGCTGCCGCCGCTGATGATCGTGTCGTGGCGGCGGTCGAGCACGCGCAGCCGCCCGCCTGAATCGAAGCGGCCGATGTCGCCCGTGTGCAGCCAGCCGCCGCGCAGCGTCTTTTCCGTCGCCGCCGGGTTGCGCCAATAGCCTTGCATGACGACGTCGCCGCGCACGCAGATCTCGCCGTCTGCGCCGGCCGGCACGTCCTGATCCTCTTCGTCGAGCAGCCGCACTTCGACGCCCGAGCGCACATAGCCGGCCGAGAGCAGCGTCTCGTCACTCGCGTCGAGATGGGCGTGGGCGGGAAGGTAAGAAATCGTCATCGGTGCTTCGCCCTGGCCATAGAGCTGGGCGAAGATCGGGCCGAAGCGTTTCACCGCCGCCCTGACGTGCTCGAGATGGATGGTGGCGCCGCCATAGATGACACCGCGCAGCGAGCCGATGTCGTCGCGCGGCCGCGCTTCCAGCATGCGCACGATCATGGTCGGCGCGACAAACGCGAAGGCGGTGATCTTTTCGCGCGCCACGAGGTCGAAGATTTCGTCCGGCTGAAAGCCCGGCCGGTCGGAGATGATGTTTTCAGCGCCCCGCGCAAGCGACGGGACCAGATAGATGCCGCTGCCGTGCGACAGCGGCGCGACATGCAGCACGCGATCGTCGGAGCGAAAATCGAAAATGTCGGCGAGGCAGTTGGTGGTGGCTGCGATCAGATTGCGATGCGTAAGCGTGGCGCCTTTCGGCTTGCCGGTGGTGCCTGAGGTGTAGAACAGCCATGCCGGCTCATCGGGCGACACGTCCGCGACCGGCGTCTCGCCGGTTGACGGCAACGTGAAATCTTCGATCGCGACGAGGTGCGGGAGCGGACCTTCGATCGCCGCACGCAGCGGTTCGATCATGTCGCGATGGGTGACGACAAGTTTCGGCTCGGCGTCGCCGCACATGAAGGCGACCTCGCGCGGATGCAGCTTGGCATTGACCGGCACGACAATGAGCCCCGCGCGGATCGCCGCCAGCAGGAGCACTGGATATTCAAAACCATTCTTCAGGTAGAGCAGCACGCGGTCGCCCGGCTTGCAGCCATGCCCGGCATACCAGCCGCCGACTGCGGATGCGGCACGGTCGAACTCGGCATAGGTCAGGCTGCGCTCGCCGCAACGCAACGCCACCCGCTCAGGTAGGCGGCGGATGGGATCGGCGAGCATGGAGTAGAGGTTCATAGTTGATCGCTGCGAATGAGGGCTGCGAAATTGCGGTAGGCGAAGCGTGCAGTCGGCAACGTTGCGCCCCCTCCACCACGCTGCGCGTGGTCCCCCTTCCCCGTAAACGGGGGAGAATCAAGGGTGCGGCCGGCCTCGGCCTCGGATCCTCCCCTGCGAAGCGGGGGAGGGGGACCACGCGCAGCGTGGTGGAGGGGGCGCTGCTGGCTCGAACCCGACTACTGTTTCGTCAGCACCCGGTTGCGCAAAATCCCGATGCCCTCGACCTCGAGCTCCACCACGTCGCCGTGCTTCAAAAACTTCATGCGCTCGAGCCCGCAGCCATTGCCGACCGTGCCGGAGCCGAAGAATTCGCCGGGATGGAGAGTCTCCGAGCGCGAGACGTGCGCGATCAGATCCTCGAACTTCCAGTGCATGCTGGATGAGCTGCCGCGGCCCCACTCCTCGCCGTTGACGCGGCAGATCATGGTCAGCTTGTAGGGGTCCTTCAGCTCGTCGGCGGTGACCAGGCAGGGGCCCATCGCGTTGCCGGTATCGAAATCCTTGCCCTTGGCCGGCCCGAGCTGGCCGCCCATCTCGGCAGTCTGCGCGTCGCGCGCGGAAAAATCGTTGAAGATGGTGTAGCCGTAAATGTAGTCGCGCGCCTTGTCCCTGGCGATGTCGACGCCTTTCTTGCGCACGTAGAAACCGAACTCGAGCTCGAAATCCATGAGCTTCGAATAGCCCGGCCAGGTCACGTCATGGTCGGTGCCGATTACCGAAAAGCGGTTCGCCTTGTAGTAGATCGGCTGCTCGTAAAAAGTCTTCGGCACGGCGAGCACGCCGGTGCGCTCGAACTCCTTCATCGCCGCCTCCGGATCCGGCGTCGCATTGGCGCGCACGCGCCTTGCCGCGGCGAAGGACTGCTTCAAATGCAGCTCGAAGCACAGGCAATCGCGCATCTGGATCGGCACCGGCACGGGCGCCAGCATCCTGACGCCTTTCTTGGCGAATGCGCCCTTGCGGCCCTTCTTGACCGTCGCATAGGCGCGCTCGAGACCCGCGTCGCCGGCTTCGATCAGGGCCTGCACCGAAGCGAATGCCGAATAACTCTTGCCGAAAGCTTCCTTGTGCGCCTCGGCCAGGTCGACGATCTTGCGGTCCCCGTCGACCAGCGCACCCGCGCGCGCCTTGCCTTTGCGTTCGTAGCTGACGAGCTTCATCACTCTCCTCCATTGATGGCTCTGCCGACGAAGTCCCGCCGGCTAGGTGTTTTCGATTTTCGGCACCCGGCTGTAGAGCAGCGCCGCCTTCATCAGCGCCACGAGGTGGGTCGCCGTCGCCAGTTCGTCCTCCGGGTCGCAGCGGCCGTCCGACAGCCGGCTGATGCGGCCGGTGTCAGCCATGGTGTAGACCATCACGCCGAGCATCGCCTGATAACCCCAGTTGATCTCCTCGATCGTCCGGTCGGGCATGGCGTTGCGCAGCGCCTCGATCACCCGATAGGCGATCGGGTCGAAGAACTCGGCGATGACCTTGCGATTGTGCGACTTCGGATCGGCCACCTCGCGCGCCAGGATGCGCGAATAGCTGGAATTCTTCTCGGTGCTGCGCATATGCAAATTCGGCACCAGCACCGCCTTCACGATCATCTCGACTTTACGCTCGCGCTCCGGCTCCATCTCGGCCAGCCGCAGGCCGGCAATGCGCTGGTCGATGATCATCGGCGCGCGCATTTCGAAGATGGCCCGGTAGAGGCCCTCCTTGCTGCCGAAATGGTAGTTGATGAGGGCCACCGGCACCTCGGCACGCATCGCGATCTGGCGTACCGACACGCCGTCGAAACCGTGGTCGGCGAACTCGGCTTCGGCCGCCTGCAGGATTTTCCCGCGCGTCAAAGCGGCGTTCCGCTGCGTCGCTTCGATCATGACAACCTTCTGTTCCTGCTCAGCTTTTCTTGGTCCGGCCATGAACTTTCCGCGGCTTTCCGGCCGCCCTTTGCTGGTTGAGTTGAACAGTATGACAAAGTTCTTGTCAACTTGTTCAAACGCCGATACGGTCTTCGCCACTGACGGATTTGGCAGGAGTGAGCCGCCGTCTGTTATGGGAGGATTTTCATGCATCGCAACGCTCTCTGGGGCGGGGTCGCCGCCTTTGCATTCGCGCTCGGCGCCAATGCCGCCTGGTCGCAGGAAACCGTGCGGCTGACGATCGCCGCCGGCCATCCGGAGATCTTTCTCTGGGTGAAGCATATCAAGGAAACCTTCATCCCGACGCTCGACGCCGAGCTCGCCAAGCACAACGAGATCAAGATCGAGTGGACGCAAGGTTATGGCGGCACCATCGTGAAGCTCGGCAGCGAGGTCGAGGCGTTCCAGCAGGGCATCATGGATGTCGGCCAGATGAGCGGCGTGTTCAATCCCGGCCCGATGGGCCTGCTCAACCTGACCTATGCCATGCCCTTCGGCCCGACCGATGCGCGTGGCGTGACGGCGGCAGTCGAGCAGGCATTGCAGGAGACCAACTCTCTCGACGCGCTCGCCGAGGCGACGGGCGTCGTCTATATCGGCGGCGGCATCGCCATCGACGACTACAATATCGGCGCGACCAAAGCCTTCACCAAGGTGGCCGACCTGGAAGGCGTGAAGATCGGCGGCGCCGGCCCGAACCTCGCCTGGCTGAACGGCACCGGCGCCGTCGGCGTGCAGGGCAGCTTCGTGAGCTTCTACAACGACATCAAGACCGGCGTTTACGACGGTTACATCGGCTGGATGACGGCCGGCGTTCCTGCCAAGCTCTACGAGGTGGCGCCGAACTGGAACCATGTCGGCTTCGGCGCGATGTATATCGGCGGCTGGGGCGTGGCGAAGCCCGTCTGGGACGGCTTTTCCGACAACACCAAGGCTGCCTTCCGCACCGCCGCGGCTGCTTACACGAAAGCCTATTTCGACGAGCAGGAAGCGCGCTACGAGAGCGCCAGGAAGACCATGCTCGACAATGGCGGCAAGTGGGTCGATTTCGACCCGGCCGAGCGCGAGGCCTGGATCGGCAAGCTTCCCAACCCGAGCAAGGCCTGGATGGCGGCATCCGAGGCGCGCGGCGAGCCCGCCCGCAAGGTGCTCGAGGTCTATGTCGCCAAGCTGAAGGAGCAGGGCTTCACCTTCATCCGCGACTATCTCGCGGAATAATGCTGCACGGGCTCCGGCGCGGATCGCCCGCCGGGGCCAACTCTTTCCGCGGCAGGTAGGGAGCTCCCATGGCTGACGAAGCTGCGATACCGCGCGACGACGCGCCACCGCCGCGCCTGTCCGAGAGCTGGTTCGGGCGCATCATCGGGGCGATGAACGCGCTGGGCACGATCTGGATCATCGGCCTTATGGTGCTGATCAACTCCGACATCATCGGGCGCGGCGCCTTCAATTCCCCGATCGCCGGCGCGCCGGAGCTGGTCGCATTTTCCATCGTCGGCATCGTCTTCCTGCAGCTCGCCCACACGCTGAAATCCGGCGCGATGACACGCTCCGACGTGCTGCTCACGGTGCTCGAACGCAAGGCGCCGCGCGTGCGGCACCTTCTGCTTGCGCTCTTCCACCTCGTCGGTGGGCTGCTGATGGCGCTGGTCGCCTGGAAATTCTTTCCGAGCGTGGCCCAGGCCTGGGCAGCGCCGGAGCGTCATTTCATGGGCAATCCCGGCTTCTTCACCATCGCGCAATGGCCGCTCTTTGCGCTGATGCTGGCGGGCATCGCCGCCGTCGCCATCCAGTTCCTGATCATGACGATAGACCATTTCAACATGGCGCGGAGGCAGCCGGCATGAGCGGCGTCGAGATCGCTTTTGCCTCGATCGTGCTGATGCTGGTGCTGATCTACACCGGCCTGCACGTGTCGATCGCGCTGATGCTGCTCTCCTTCCTCGGCGTCTGGCTGCTCAAGGGCAATTTCGACGTCGCGTCGAACATGATGGTGCTGGCGTTCAAGGATGCCATCTCCGACTATCTGTTCGGCGTCGTGCCGCTGTTCGTGCTGATGGGCCTGCTGGTCGCGGTGGCCGGCATCGGCCGTGACACCTTCGAGGTGGCGGCGCAGGTCTTCCGCCGCATCCTTGGCGGCCTCGGCATCGCCACCGTCGCCGCCAACGCGGTCTTCGCTGCGATCACCGGCATCTCGATCGCCTCGGCCGCAGTCTTCACCAAGGTGGCGGTGCCGGAGATGATCCGTCATGGCTACACGCCGCGCTTTGCCGTCGGCGTCGTCGCCGGCTCCTCCGTGCTCGGCATGCTCATCCCGCCGAGCCTGCTCTTCATCCTCTACGGCGTGCTCACCGAGCAGTCGGTCGGCTCGCTCTTCATCGCCGGCGTGCTGCCCGGTATCCTGCTCTCGCTGGTCTACTGCGCCGGCATCTTCCTCATGGGCCGCTTCACGCCCAGCTTCATCGGCGGCGGCGCAAAGCATGCGGCAACGGACATCCCGCTGATGAGCGTCGGCGAGATGGCCAACAAGCTGGCGCCGATCGTCATCCTGGTGGCTCTCGTGCTGGGCGGCATCTATGGCGGCTTCTTCACGCCGACCGAAGCGGGCGCGGCCGGCGCGCTCGGCGCGCTGCTCATCTCGCTCGCCAAGCGGCGGCTCTCGCTCGCGAGCTTCTGGCAGGTGCTGGTGCAGACCGGCCACACAACGTCGTCGATCTGCTTCCTGATCATCGGCGCCAGCCTCTATTCGCGCATGCTGGCCATGTCCGGAATGCCGGGCTGGCTCGGCTCGTGGGTGGTCGAGTCCGGCATGGGCGCGACCGGCATCATCATTGCGCTGATGGTGGTGATCATCCTGCTCGGCACCATCCTCGACTCCGCCTCGATCATGCTGCTGACCCTGCCGATCGCCGTCCCCATCCTGATGGGCTTGCAGGTCGACCTGATCTGGCTCGGCGTGCTCACCGTGCTCGCGGTCGAGATCGGGCTGCTCACGCCGCCCTTCGGCATCGCCGTCTTTGTGGTCAAGGCGACATTGGGACCCGACAGCAGGATCACATTAGGCGAGATCTTCGCCGGCGCCCTGCCCTTCGCGGCGATGATGTTCCTCGTGCTGGTCGTCGTCTTCCTCTTCCCGTGGCTGGCGACAGCCCTGATCTAAGGAGAACAAAATGGCCAAGTGGCAATTCAAGAAAGGCCTGCAGGATCTCGGCAATGGCTGCTACGCCTATCTCTTGCCCGACGGCAGCTGGGGCTGGTCGAATGCCGGCCTGGTCGTCGACGGTGATGCCACCCTCATGGTCGACACGCTGTTCGACCTGAAGCTCACCGCCGAGATGCTCGCCAGCTATCGCGCATCGATCCCGGCGGCCGAAAAGATCGGCATCCTGGTCAACACCCACGCCGACGGCGACCACACCTTCGGCAACCAGCTGGTCGAGGGCGCGCGCATCATCGGCACGCAGGGCACGGTCACCGACTTCGCCCGCTTCGACCCGGCGGTGGTGCAGAAGATCGTCACCAATGCCGAGCAGTTCGGCAGCTCCGGCGTGTTCATGCGCGAGTGCTTTGCGCCCTTCGATTTCTCCGGCATCGTGCTCACCCCGCCGACTGAAACTTTTTCCGGCACGCTCGATTTGATGGTCGGCTCAAAGAAGGTGCAGCTGATCGAGGTCGGCCCGTCGCATTCGCTCGGCGATGCGCTGATCTACGTGCCGGACGACAAGGTGATCTACACCGGCGACATCCTCTTCAACGAGGGCACGCCGATCGCCTGGTACGGCCCGGTCTTCCGCTGGATCAAGGTCTGCGACATGGTGCTGGAGATGGACGTCGAGACGGTCGTCTCCGGCCACGGACCGATCGCCACCAAGAAGGAAGTCCGCAGGATGCGCGACTATCTGCAATACGTGACCGACAACGCCCGGCCGCTCTGGGAAGCCGGCATGGATTACCTCGAAGCCGCCTACAGAATAGATCTCGGCGAATACCGCGACTGGAACGATGCCGAGCGTGTGGTCGTCACCATGCAGACGCTGTTCGACGATTTCGCCAACGCGCCGGAGCGTCCGGTGCGCCCGCCGATCCCCTATTTCGCCGAGATGAAAAGTTTCCGCCACCACCTCGGTCGCGGCATGGTGCACGCGGCCTGGTGCGAAGCCTGCGGCATCGAGCATGGGTTCAGGGCGAGGCGGACCGGGTGACGGTTGGCGCCGACAGCCTGGAGCGTTCTGCTTTGTGGCGGACGCGGCGCTCTACGTTGCCCCCCTCTGTCCTGCCGGACATCTCCCCCTCAAGGGGGGAGACTGGACGGCCGCTATGATTTCGCCAACCCTGCAGCGCCGGCGATTGGCGAAAGTCGAGATGACAGCCAATCTCCCCCCACGAGGGGGAGATGTCCGGCAGGACAGAGGGGGGCGCCTCGCACTGACCCATTCCAGTCAGCGGCAACGCGCTCTAAGTTATTCGGTGAATGCGAGCAGGTGCCAGGCACGGCTCGGCACGCGCCGGTCAGCCGTCGGCGCGTTTCTCCAAGCCGATCCAATCATTTGCGGCACGCCCTATTCGCCACCCATGCTGATCGACTTCTCGAACGCCGCCTCCAGCCCCTTGCGCACCGCCTCGTCGAATCCCGCAGCCCGCATCGCCTCGATGCCGGCGGCAGTCGTGCCGCGATAGGCGAGGAAGGCTTGCACCGTCTTATCGAGCGGTTCGCCGCGCCGTTCGATCAGCGGGCCGGCGCCGGCCAGCACCATCTTCGCTGCGCGCTGTGCGATCTCCGGCGGCAGGCCGTGGGCAATCGCCGCCCTCATCATCGCCGCGCCGAGCAGGGCGGGGAAGGCTGGGCCCGATCCGGCAAGCCCGGTGAGATAGTCGATGTCGCGCTCGCTGCCGACCTCGTCCTGCTGGCCGCAGGCGTCGAAGATGGCACGCACGACGCCGCGGTCCTCCGCACTTGTCTCGGCCGTCGCCACCCATGGCGTGTAGGATTTTCCCAGCTCCGCCGCAGCGTTCGGCATGGTGCGGACCGCTCGGCTGGTCCCGTGATGATCCGCGATCGCCGCAAGCCGTATGCCGGCCATCATCGAGATGACCAGCTTGCCGTGCGCATCGACGGCCAGCGAGGGCCAGTCGGCCGGGCGAACCGACACGATGATGACGTCCGAGCGGTCGGCGAGCGCCTGGCTGTCCATGGTCCAGAAGGCGCCTGGAAACCGGTCCGGCCGCACCGACCGATAGGACAGACTGACGTCTTCGGCGCGCACCAGCCCGGCATCGAGCACCGCGCCGACGATCGCGCCGCCCAGCCATCCGCCGCCGCCGATCACCCCAAGCCGCATTGCACCACGCATTCGTCGCTCTCGTCCGTGTTCAGCTGGTGCTGTCGCCCGACATCACCACGAAGTCGCGGCCGCTGCGGCTGCCCGGATGCAGCGGCGCGTCGGTCAGCACCATCAGCATGCCGGGGTGAAGCTTCGCCTTCATCGCCGCGGAGAAATCGTTGGAGGTGGTGAGCCGCGCCAGCAGCCCGGCATCGTTCGCGCCGGAGCCGCCGATGGCGGCCCATTGCAGTGTGCCGGAGCCATCCGTGCTCTGCAGCACGAACACGCGGTTGCCGATGGATTTGCCGCCGGAGATGGAGAGCGGGCCTTCGGCCACCTGCTCGTCATTCTCGATCAGCAGCACCCGCTTGTCCGCCGAAGACGCGATGACCGAAGCGACCGGATAGGTTTCCGCATTCGCCCAGTCGTCTGGATGTTTCTTGGAATCCTTGCTGGCGACGATGTCGGCGAACTGTCCGGCCTGGTACGCATCGAGCACCATGCCCGGATGCGTCATGTCGAAGGGGTCGCCCTCGCCGGCGATGATCACCGGCGTGCCGAGATGCGTGATCGAGAACAGATCGTCCGAGAACGCCAGCGGCAGCCGCACGCAGCCATGCGAGGCCGGGTAGCCCGGCAGATTGCCGGCATGCAGCGCAATGCCGGACCAGGTGAGCCGGTTCATGTTGGGCATCGGCGCGTCGCTATAGGTGCTCGACTTGTGGTGCCGATCCTTCTCCAGGATGACGAATACGCCGCTCGGCGTCTCGTGCCCGGGCTTGCCGCTGGAGCAGGTCGAGACGGCGATGCGGATGCCGTTGCGATAGACGTGCACGCGCTGCTGCGGCAGTGAGACGATGACCGCCACCGGCCCCTTGGCCGCGCGCTCCGGGTGCCAGGTGAATTCGCCCGGCTTCATGTCCTCGATCGCCTCGAGCCCGGTGATCGCGAATGCCGGGCGTGCCAGCGCCAGCGCGCCCGCTGCCAGGATCAGGGTTCTGCGATCGATTGACATTTGCCGGTCCTCCTCTGGGACAACTCTAACAAATGCATCGAGAGAACCAAGGCGTTGATTGCGGCGCCAACGGCGTGTGCGAGGTCAAGTAGCGCGTCGCAAAGCAGGGCTTGGCCTGCCGGCCCGCGCCGGCGGCCTAAAACGTGTCGCGTGAAAAAGGATTCACGCGACACGTTTTAGGCTGTTGATTTTACGCATGTCTTTATCCCGAAACCGCGGACACTTTCGGGAGACATGCTTTAGTCCTTGCCGTCGGCTTCCGCCCGAGCAGGCTTTGGCCGCTAGCCGCGGCGTGACGATTTCACCGCGATCATGACGCCGGAGGCCGCCACCACACACATGCCGAGGATTGTGAGGCCGTCCGCAATGTGTGCGAAGACCGCCCAGCTCAGCAGCCCCGCCCAGACCAGCTGCAGGTAGTTGACCGGCGCCAGCAGCGAGGCGGGCGCGTCGCGGTGGGCGGCGGTCAGCATGAAATGCCCGACGCCGGCGGTCACGCCGAGGCTGAGGAAGAGCGCCACCTCGAGCATTCCCGGCGCGGCGCCGGTCCATGTCCAGGGGAGGAATATGCCGAAGCAGATTGAGCCGGCCAGCGCCGTATAAAAAAGCATCGCCATGGTTCGCTCGGTGCTGGCGAGCACCCGTGACAGGAGATAGTAGACGACCGTCGCGGCCATCGCGCCGAGTACATAGACGATGCCGAGCGGGTCGAGGCCGCTGCCCGGCCGCAAGATGATCAGCAGGCCGGCGAAGCCGAGCAGCACGGAAATCCAGCCAAGCCGGTCGATCGTTTCCCCGAGGATGGGCCGCGCGACGATGACGAGCACCAGCGGCGCCAGGTAGACCAGCGATGTGGCTTCGGCGACCGGCATGCGCTGCAACCCGAGCCCCATGCAAAGCGATGCCCCGACCAGGCAGAGCGCACGCACCGTCACCCACCCGGTGCGCCGGGTCGCCACCAGCTGCCGGCCGTGCCGCGGCGCCAGGATCGCGACCATCAGCAGGCAGTTGACGATGTAGCGGATGGCCGCCACCAGCGGCACCTGATAGTGCCCGACCAGATATTTGATGGCCGAGTCGTGGCAGGCAAACAGCGCCACCGCCCCCACCATGAGCAGCACCCCGCGCAGCGGCCGCTCGACCGGCTCGGCGGGCTGGTGCGGCGCGGATTCTTCTTCGCTGTGCGATCCGGTGCCTGTCATCTTCCTGGAGAGCGCTGCCCGCGAACGTTGAGAGGCTTGGCGATGGAGGGTTACCCTCCGGTACCGAACGGTGACCGCGAACGTCAGCGCCACATCGCCTTCATGCGCTGGCCAAGGTCGACCCTGACGCCCGGCCGCGCCGCTTCCGCCCTGGCGCCCGCGACCGAGCTCCACGAGCGCAGCGCAAAGCTCGGGAGCGTGTGGTCGGGGATGAAGCGGGTGCGCGCGGCGTAGACGTGGCGGTCGCCGCGCGGGCTCTGGCCGCCGGTGTAGAAACGCTGCGGCACGATCAAATGCAGCGCATCCTTCGCCCGCGTCATCGCCACGTAGAGCAGCCGCCGCTCCTCCTCGATGTCCTCCTTCTCGCCGGCGCCGAGGCAGGCCGGGATGCAGCCGTCGACCACGTTGAGCACGAAGACGTTTTTCCACTCCTGCCCTTTGGCCGAATGGATGGTGGAGAGGTTGAGATAGTCCTCATCGCGGTGCGGCGGGCCGGCATGATCGCTGGTCGCGCCGGGCGGGTCGAGCGTGAGCTCGGTCAAAAAACGCTCGCGCGAGGCAAAGCCGGAAGCGATCTGCTCGAGCTGCAGGAGGTCGGCGCGGCGTGCCTCGGCATCGGCGTGGATGCGCGTCAGATGCGGCTCGTACCAGAGCCGCACGCGCTCCATGTCCGACGGCCAGGCCGCCTGGCGCGAACGCAGGCCGGCAAACATCTCCACGAAGGCCGGCCAGTCGCCGTCCGTGCGGGCGGGCACGCGTGCTGCCTGCAAGCCCATCACCGGGTCGAGCGCGCCGGCCATGGTGTCGGCCACCTGGCCGGCGAAGGAAGGGCCGATCCCCGGCAGGAGTTGCAGCACGCGAAAGGCGGCCACGCGGTCGCGGAAATTCTCGGCGAAGCGCAACACGGCGAGCAGGTCCTTCACATGTGCTGCCTCGAGGAATTTCAGGCCGCCGAATTTCACGAAGGGGATGTTGCGGCGGGTGAGTTCCACCTCGAGCGGGCCCGAATGATGCGAGGTGCGGAAGAGCACCGCCTGCTCGATCAACCGCGTGCCCTGCTCGCGCGCCGCAAGCACATGCTCGCAGACATAGGCCGCCTGCTCGGCATCGTCGCGCACGGTCGACAGAAGCGGCCGCTCGCTTGAACGGCGCTCGGTCCACAGATCCTTGGTGAAGCGTTCTTCGGCCTCGCCGATCACCGCATTGGCGGCGGCGAGAATCGTATCGGTCGAACGATAGTTGCGGTCGAGCGTGACCATTTCTGCGGCGGTCGAGAAGGTCTGCGGGAAGTCGAGGATGTTGCGCACTTCCGCCGCGCGGAAGGAATAGATCGACTGGGCATCGTCGCCGACGACGGTCACGCCGCGCCCGTCGGGCTTGAGCGCGAGCAGGATCGCCGCCTGCAGCCGGTTGGTGTCCTGGTATTCATCGACGAGGATGTGGTCGAAGCGGCCGCCCATGTGCCCGGCAAGTGCTGCCTCGCGCGCCATCTCCGACCAGTAAAGCAGCAGGTCGTCGTAATCGAGCACGTTCTGCGCCTGCTTCGCCTCGACATAAGCCGCAAACAGGCGGCCGAGCTCGTCCTTCCAGCCGCGGCACCACGGAAAGGCCTTTGCCAGCACATCGTCGAGCGGCAGCTGCGCGTTCACCGCGCGCGAATAGATGGCAAGGCAGGTCGCCTTGGTCGGGAAGCGGCTCTCGGTGTGCGACAGGCCGAGTTCGTGCCGCACCAGATTCATCAGATCGGCCGAATCCTCGCGATCATGGATGGTGAAGGCCGGATCGAGACCGATGTCGGGTGCATAGTCGCGCAGGAGCCGTGCGCCGAGCGCGTGAAAAGTGCCGGCCCAGACCAGGCCGTCGGTCAGCACGCCGGCCTTTTCCTTCAGCACCTCGGCCGCGATCCGCTCGACGCGCCGCGTCATCTCGGCGGCGGCGCGGCGGGTGAAGGTCATCAGCAGGATGCGGCGCGGGTCGGCGCCCTTGACGATCAGATGCGCGACGCGATGCGCCAGCGTGTTGGTCTTGCCCGAGCCGGCACCGGCGATGATGAGCAGCGGCCCCGCCGCCGCGCCGTCGCCATGCATGACGGCAGTGCGTTGCTGGTCGTTGAGCTTGGCGAGATAGGCGGGCGAATCATGCATGGCGGCGTCCATGGTTCCACGAACACCGTTTCCGTTTCGTTCGCAATGGCGGCCAATGTCACCGTTACCGATAGCGGCGGATGGCTGCTGTGCTAGGCTCGCCCGATAGCGGAGAAAATCGGGCCATGCTCAAAGCTGTCATCGCCAGTTTCATCGGCACGTTCCTGGCGCTCGCGGCGGTCGGAATCGTCGCGGCAATCGTCGTGGACAGGACCATCGACCGGGTCGCCGGCGAGATTTCGAGCCGGATCGAAGCAAAGGTGGCGGCAGTCCGGGAGCAGGCTGCGTCGGTGGTGGCGCGGGTGCGCGAGCGCGCCGGCGCCAACAGGACGGCGCTGGCCGCCGCGCTCGAAGCCGGGCGCGGCAAGCGCGACCTGCTCGTCGCCTTCGGCGAGTGCGTTGCAACCTATGCGGACAATGGCGATCGCCCGGCGGGTGCGGTCGAACGATGCCTGCAGGATTATGCGTGGGTCGAACCGTAGGCGCCTAAACCAGCGCGATTTTGATTTCGCCCTCAGGGCTTGCCGTCCGGATTCGGAGCCGGCGCGTCCCTCGTGTCGCGCGGTGCGTCGGTCCGTTTCGGTCTGTTCGGATCGCGCGGCGCGGGCTCGGTGAGGCCGATCCCGTGCGGCGGCTTCTTGTTCGCGGCCGCATCCTGGGAAAAATCGTCGTTCGGGTAAGGCCCGGTTCTGGGCGTCAGCTTGCGGGCGCCGTGCTCGTATGCGGGTTCGGTGGCCATGGCGTTCACTCCATTCAGAGCGAACAACCGGCACCGGGCTATCCAGGTTCCGCTGGAGGCGGTTCGTGCTGCAGCGCTTGCCTACCCTGAAAGCTGGCAACTGGCGGAGAGAAAGGGATTCGAACCCTTGATACGGTTTCCCGTATACACGCGTTCCAGGCGTGCGCCTTCAACCACTCGGCCACCTCTCCGCTGAACACCCGATCGGCCCAGGCCCAAACGGACGCGGCTGTCATCTAGTCGATCAGCCGCCAAATGCCAAGCCGTTTGCCGCATATCGTTTTGGGGGGCGGTTTCAGGTTTCCAGGTTGGTGAGGCAGCGCCCTCCACAATATCGCCCCAACGAGCGGCTCTTTACCCTCGGGCTCAATTTCCCGTGTCGGTTGTTGCGGTTGGCGCGCTCGCGCCATATTTGAAGGGTCGCCGGGCAACCGGCCGGATTTTCGGCAAAGTCGAATGTTGCGTTTCCTGTTCCGCATGCTTGGCATGATCGCGCTGGCGGTGGCCGTCATCATGATGGTGATCGACGCCACGCGCACGATCGCGGCGGGCAGGTTCGTGGCCACGCCGCTGATCGAAAGCTGGCAGGCGGTGGCGCCGCAGACGCTTTCGGCGATGCGCGCGCTGGTCGAGGCCGGCATGGGGCCGGCGATCTGGGAGGCGCTGTCGGGCTATCTGCTCGGCCTGCCGGGCTTCGCCATCTTCACCGTGCTGGCGCTCTTGTTTTTCTTCTTCGGGCGGCGACCCGACCGGCGGCTCGGACGTTTTGCCGTCGAAGGGTAACAAAGGCCTCCCCTGCTGCGAATGACTGGCAGTCATTCGAGAAAGGACGAAAAGACATGTTTTCGCTGAACGACTTCCTGGGCGGCAAGAAGACCAGGATGCCGGAGCCCGGCGAGGCGCTGCCCGGCCGCGACAGCCCGATCCGGACCGCGGCCAGGAATTTTGTTTCGGGACGCCCGCTCAAGGGCCCCTATCCCGAGGGTCTGGAGACTGCGATGTTCGGGCTCGGCTGCTTCTGGGGTGCCGAGCGCCTGTTCTGGCAGACCGAAGGCGTGGTGGAGACGGCCGTCGGCTATTCCGGCGGCTTCACCCCGAACCCGACCTATCACGAAACCTGCACGGGCATGACCGGCCACGCCGAGGTGGTGCAGGTGGTGTTCGATCCGAAGATCGTCTCCTACCAGGATCTGCTCAAGATCTTCTGGGAGGCGCACGACCCGACGCAGGGCATGCGGCAGGGCAACGATGTCGGCACCACCTACCGCTCGGCCATCTACACCTTCGGCGAGGCACAGCAGCAGGCGGCACTCGCCTCGCGCGGCGCCTACGAGGCGGCGCTGAAGCAGGCCGGCCGCGGGAAGATCACGACGGAGATCGCGCCGGCGGCGGAGTTCTATTTCGCCGAGGAGGAGCATCAGCAGTACCTGGCGAAGAACCCGTACGGGTATTGCGGGCTCAGGGGCACCGGGGTGGAGTGCCCCGAGCCGGCGAACGCTTGAGCGCCACGGTGGCGACTGCGCCCCGTCCTTACGGGGAGCGGTGCGGTGAGGGACTACGGCGAAGGCGGCCGACCTTCACGAAACTCCCATTATCCTGATGTGACGGAGGCATTCTCCAGGCCCCTCACCTGTATCCTCTCCCCGCTCGCGGCAGGGCAATCGCATATGGCGGATTGAGGCGAAGCACCCCCACTCCGTCACGCTTCGCGTGCCACCTCTCCCCCTGCCCGGGGGAGAGGAATGGCGCCAAGCTTGCGGCCGTTCTTCCTCT
>Ga0164290_1001889_pt1 | contig 21377 bp, 27 predicted proteins | sample Micstemetagenome_FD_108782 | JGI IMG/M metagenome (GOLD analysis project Ga0164290, IMG submission 108782) | Contaminated culture microbial community from soil near Moab, Utah, USA - Microcoleus steenstrupii SON62 (Illumina Assembly) | ecosystem: Environmental > Terrestrial > Soil > Soil crust... | reverse complement strand
GTCGCTGCTCCTGGCCGCGACCGCGGTGGCGGTTATGCTGCTGCTCGTGCTGCGCCGGATCGTCCAGGAGCGGCTGGCCCGCCGCCGCGAGGCGCTGCGCGCGGCGACCTCGGCCGCGCTGCTGCGACATCTCGACGGCTCGGCCGGCGCGGCGGACGTCTTGCGCGCCGCCGCCGGCCGCGCCGACCTCGTCGTCGACCTCGTGTTCCAGATGCGCGAGCTGGTGCGCGGCCAGGACGCCGAGCGCCTCGTGGCGGCGGCGCGCGCCGTCGGCGGGTTCGAGCGCGCGCTCGCGCGCCTGCGAAAGCGCAACCCGCCCGTCCGGGCGGACGCCGTCCGCCGGCTGGCGATGTTCGGCCCCGACGCGATCCCCCTGCTCCGGGCGCGGCTCCGCGACCCGAGCATGGGCGTGCGGATCGCGGCGGCGATCGAGCTCACCGGGATGGGCGCCCCGCCGTCGCTCGAGGCGCTCGGCGACGCGATGCAGGTGGGCGACGCCGCCTATTCGGAGGATCTGCGCCGGATCTTCCGGCCGGCGGTGGCCGCCGACCCGGACCGCGCGATCGGCATGCTCGAGGACGACTGGACGCCCGAGGCGATGCGCCCGATGCTGCTCGACGGGCTCGCGCAGGCCGGCGCGCTGCGCGCGCTCCCCGTCGTCGGCGCCCAGGCCCAAACCGGTTCGCCTGCGGTGCGGGCGGAAGCGCTCCGCGCGCTCGCCGCGCTCGGCCACCCGGGTGGCGCGCCGATCGTCGTCGAGGCGATGGACGACCCGCACTGGTGGGTGCGCGCGCAGGCCGCGAACGCGGCGCGCCGGATCGGCCTCGCGGACGCGGTCGAACCGCTGCGGCGGCTGCTCGACGACGAGCAGTGGTGGGTGCGGTTCCGCGCCGCCGAGGCGCTCTGCGACCTGGGCGAGCCCGGCCGCCGGGCGCTGGCGACGGCCGCCGCGAACGAGGACCGCGCGGGCGAGGTCTCGCAGCTCGTGCTCGCGGAAAAGGGTCTGTCGTGAGCGTCGACTGGGCGGCCCTCTGGCCCTATCTCGGCGGGATCGCGCAGTGGGTGGCGCTGTTCGTCATCGTCACCGGGCTGCTCCAGAACGCCATCTCGCTGTTCCAGCTCGGCTACGCCTACCGCGCGCTGCGGCGCCGCCACGTCGAGCCGCGGACCGACACGCTCTACGGGCGCCTGTCCGAGGTAGCGATGCCGATATCGCTGCTCGCGCCCGCCTTCAACGAGGAGGCGACGATCTCGGAGAGCATCCGCTCGCTGCTCGCGCTCCAGTATCCGAACTTCGAGGTGATCGTGATCAACGACGGCTCGAAGGACCGCACGCTCGAGGTGCTGATCGAGGCGTTCGAGCTCCGGCCCATCGTCCGCGCCTTCGAAAGCGCGGTGCCGCACAAGCTGGTGCGCGGCCTCTACGGCTCGCCGCGCTACCCTCGCCTGCTCGTCGTCGACAAGCTCAACGGCGGCAAGGCCGATGCGCTCAACGCCGGCATGAGCGTCTGCCGCACGCCGCTGTTCTGCGCGATCGACGCCGACTCGATCCTCGAGCCCGACGCGCTGCTCCGCGTCGTCCAGCCGTTCGTGGACGATCCGATCAACACGATCGCCGCGGGCGGGACGATCCGCATCGCCAACGGCTGCAAGGTGCGCGCGGGCCGCATCGTGGAGGTCGGACTGCCGACGAAGCTCCTGCCGCTCCTCCAGGTCATGGAGTATCTGCGCGCCTTCCTCATGGCGCGGCTGGCGTGGAGCGAGCTCAACGCGCTCATCCTCATCTCGGGCGCGTTCGGAATCTTCCGTCGCGCCGAGGCCGTCGAAGTCGGCGGCTACACGCTCGGCACTGTCGGCGAGGACCTCGAAATCATCGTCAAGCTCCACCGGCTGATGCGCGAGAAGGGGCGGGCCTACCGCATCGCCTTCATCCCGGAGCCGGTGTGCTGGACCGAGGCGCCCGAGACGCTCGCGGTGCTGGGACGCCAGCGGTCGCGCTGGCAGCGCGGGGCGCTCGAGACCTTCGCGAAGCACAAGGACATGATGCTCAGGCGGCGCTACGGCCGCATCGGCGCCGTCGGCATGGGCAACATGCTGCTGGTCGACGTGCTCGGCCCCCTCGTCGAGGTGCTCGGTTACCTGCTCGTGCCGGCGTTCTGGGCGCTGGGGCTGCTTAACACCGCCTACTTCGTCGCCTTCGTGGCGGTCACCTTCGCGTTCGGCATCGCGGTGAGCGCCGGCTCGCTCATCCTCGAGGAGCTCGAGCTGCGGCGCGTGACCGGTCCGACCGGGCTGATGGCGCTGCTGCTCGCCGCGATCGTCGAGAACTTCGGATACCGCCAGCTCAACAACCTCTGGCGCGTCCGCGGCTGGTGGCAGTTCCTGCGCAAGTCGGAGGCCTGGGGCACGATGACCCGGCGCGGCTTCGCGACGGCCAATTGAGGGGACGCCGCCGTGGAGCTCCGCAAGATCCTGTACGTCGAGGACGACGACGACATCCGCGCCGTCACCGTGATGGCGCTGGAGATGCTCGGCGACTTCGTGGTCGAGGCCTGTGCCTCCGGCGCGGACGCCGTCGGCAAGGCCGGCGCCTTTGCGCCCGACCTCCTGCTGCTCGACGTCATGATGCCGGGCATGGACGGCCCGGAAACGCTCGCGCGCCTCCGCGCGACGCCCGGCTTCGAAGAAGTGCCCGCGGTGTTCTTCACCGCCAAGGCGCAGCCCGACGAGGTGAAGCGCCTCCGCGCGGCGGGCGCGCGGGACGTGCTCGCCAAACCGTTCGATCCGGCGCGCCTGCCCGCCGAGCTCCACCGCATCTGGGCGGCGGCGCGTGCCGGCTGACGCCTTCGCCGAGAAGCTCGTGGAGCTGGGGCGCGCGTTCCGGGCGCAGCTCCCCGCGCGACTCGCCGAGATCGAGCACCTCGCGAACGCCGGACCCGAGGGTCTCGTCGAGCTGCGCGGCATAGCGCACAAGCTCGCGGGCCAGGGCGGCACCTTCGGCGCCCCGGCGCTCAGCCGCGCGGCGAGCGAGGTCGAAGAGGCCGAACCCGCCCGGCTGGCGGCGGCGATCGCCGAGCTGGCCCGCGCCGTGCGCGAGGAAGGCTGACGCGATGCGGCGGATGTCCGACGTGACGATCCGCGCCTGGGCGGGCTTCGCGCTCGTCGTGGCGCTCGTGACGAGCAGCGCGTTCGCGGTCCACAAGCGTCTCGCCGCGGCCGACGACGCCCGCCTGGCGGTCGAGGCCACCGCCGAGCGGATCGATCGGTTGAACCTGTTCCTCGTCCGGATGCTCGACGTCGAGGTCGGGCAGCGCGGCTACATCATCACCGGCGACGCCGCGTTTCTCGAGCCATATCGCGCCGGCGTCGCGCGGATCGCCGACACGCTCGCGCAGATCGAGCGCGACGCCCGCACCGACGGCGACGAGCGGCGCTTCGCGCGGCTCCGCGCGCTTGTCGACGCCAAGCTGGCCTACGCGGGCGCGACGATCCGTCTGCGCGACGCGCGCGGCCTCGACGCGGCCGCCGCCGAGATCGGCCGCAGCGAAGGCAAGCGGCTGATGGACGGCATCCGGACGGAGGTGGCGCGGATGGTCCGCCACGAGCGCGCGCGCCTCGCCGCCCGGTCGGCGGCTTTCGAGGCGCAGGAGCGGCGCAGCCAGCGCGCGATCGACGCCTCGCTTGTCGGCGCGCTGGTGCTGACCCTCGGCATCGGGCTCATGCTGCTGTTCCAGCTCCGCCGCCGCCTGACCGCCGAGCGGGAGGTGAGGCGGTCCGCGCGGCTGCTGCAATCGACGCTCGACAACATCGGTGCCGGCGTCGCGGTCGTCGACGCGGACGGGGCCGTCGTCGCGCGCAACGCCGAGCTGGTGCGGATGCTGCCGGGTTCCGAGGCAGGCGGGGAGCCAGAGACGCTTCGGGAGGAGCTGGCGCTCGCGCGCGCGGGCGGGCCGTTTATGTTCGAGCGGCCGCTCGGCGACGCGACCGCGATCGTGCGCGGCCTGCCGCTGCCCGGCGACCGCTTCCTGCTGACCTTCCTCGACGTGACCGAGGCCCGGCGCGCGGAGCGGGTCAAGAGCGAGTTCGTCTCGACGGTCAGCCACGAACTGCGGACGCCCGTCACGTCGATCCGCGGGTCGCTCGGGATGCTCGCCGGTCCGCTCGCGGCGGGGCTGCCGGACAAGCACCGCTCGCTCGTCGAGCTGGCGTTGCGCAACGCCGAGCGGCTCACCCTGCTGGTGAACGACATCCTCGACATCGAGAAGATCGAATCCGGCCGCATGGCGTTCGAGTTCGAGGCCTGCGACGTGAACCGCCTGCTCCGCGACGCGGCGGAGACCAACCTCGCCTACGCGGACGCGCGCGGCGTGACACTGGCGCTCGGCACGCTGCCGCGGCCGCTGCTCGTCTGGGCGGATCCCCACCGCGTCCAGCAGGTGATGGCGAATCTTATATCGAACGCCGTCAAATTTTCCGAACCCGGGGGGATCGTGACCGTGACCGCGGAAGCCGGGGCCGACCGCGCGCGCATCCTGGTCAACGACCGCGGCCCCGGCGTGCCCGAGCACTTCCGGCACCGGATCTTCGAACGCTTCGCGCAGGCCGACGCCACCGACGCGCGGGCCAAGGCGGGCACGGGTCTGGGCCTCAGCATCGCCAAGGCCATCGTCGAGAAGCACGGCGGCGCGCTCGGCTTCGAGAGCCGACCCGGCGATACCAGCTTCGGCTTCACCATACCCCTCTGCAGCAGCGACCCCGGCGCGCCCGATGCTGTGCTCCCCGACCGTGCGCAGGGAGAAGCGCCGTGCCGATAAAGTCCTTCACCGTCGCGGAGGCACCCGCCGACGAGGCCGAGCGGCTCGCCGCGGTCGAGAGTCTCGGCGTGCTCGACACGCCGCCCGAGCCCGCCTTCGACGCTATCGTCCGGGAAGCGGCGAGCGCCTTCGGCGTGCCGACGGCCCTGATCTCGCTGGTCGCGGCCGAGCGGCAGTGGTTCAAGGCGCGGGTCGGCCTCGACGTGCCCGAGACGCCGCGCGCGCCGTCCTTCTGCGCGCACGCGATCCACGGGGACGACCCGTTCGTGATCCCCGATGCCGCCGCCGACGAGCGCTTCGCCGGCAACCCGCTGGTGATCGACGGCCCGCGCATCCGCTTCTACGCCGGCGTGCCGCTGGTGGTGGCACCGGGCCACCGCATCGGCACGCTGTGCCTCATCGATCAGAAGCCCCGCGCCCCGCTGACCGCGGCGGAGGTGGCGCTGCTTCGATCGCTCGCCGGCAGGGTGGTGGCGTTGCTCGAGGCGCGCCGCCCGACCTAGGCGCCGCGTTGCGCCCGCTCGCGCGTCGCCGCGTGGGCGAGATAGCCCCTCGCGAGGAGGACGAGCTCGTCCTCGAAGGTCCGGTCGAGCAGGAAGTCGACGCCCTCGAGCACGGCCGAGCGCATCGCGCCGAGAAGCGCGCGGCTGAGCACGAAGGCCCGCACCCGTCCCGGAACCCGCCCCTCGCCGTCGGCCAGCCCGGCTTCGATCCGGGCGAAGGCCGCGGCCAGCTCGGCCGCGTCGAGGTGCGGCAGCAATGCGGCGACGACGGCGCGACGCGCCCGCGTCCGGCCGCCGAACGCGTGCAGGAACGCCCGGATCGCCGCCCGGTCCGGGGCGACGCCGGGGGCTGCGGACGCCATGGCGTCGGTCACGGCGCGCCCGACGCGTTCCATCTCGGACCGGCCGAGCGCGACGAGGATCGCGCGCTTGTCCGGGAAGTACCGGTAGAGCGAGCCGACGCCGACGCCCGCGCGCTCGGCGACCGCGTTGGTGTTGAACCCGGCCTCGCCGGACGCCTCCAGAACCTGAGCCGCGGCCTCGAGGATCGCGTCGACGGTGGCGCGCGAGCGGCGCTGGCGCGGAGTTGCGCGCGCGTTCTCAACGACTTTCCCGTCCGTCATCGGCCCCGTCTCCGGCTTTCCGAACGCGAGTAACAGAAATCGAGCTTTGCTCATATCCTGCGCATCGGTGAGCGATGGAGACGGCGGTGATGACATGGGCGACGGACAGGCTCGAGGCACTGAGGCTCGGAACGGCGGCGGCGCCACCCGTAGTCGAAACCCTGCGGCTCGGCACGTTCGACGCGTGGGGCGAGGGCTGGATCCGGAAGCGGTGGGAGCCGGCGCCCGAGCTCCTGAACGGCGACGGGACGATGTTCGGCGGGTATCTCGCGGCGCTCGCGGACCAAGCGCTCGCCTTCGCCGCGATGACGGTGGTCCCGGCGGACGCGGCTTTCCGGACCACGAACCTCCAGCTCAACTTCGTCCGCATCGGCCGCGCCGAGCCGCTCCTGATCGACGCGCGGGTCGCCGCCGCCACCCGGCAGATGATCACCTGCCGCGCGGACATCCGGCGCGCCGACGGCGAGCTCGTGTCCGAGGCGTCGGCGCAGCAGCTCGTCGTGGCGCTCGCGCGGTGAGCCGGTCGCGGGCCGCGGCGCTCAAACCCGTCGGCGTTCGGGCGAGCCGGTCCGTTCGGCCGCCACCGCGAGGGCCGTGGCGGCCAGGAGCATCGCGGCCGCTCCATAGAGCGCCGGCGCCGGCACGACGGGCAGGAGGATGCCGGCGAGCAAGGGCCCCAGGCCGGCGCCGATGTCGCGCCACGTCGCGAGCCTCGCGAGCGCGGGCACGCGCGCCGGCCCGGGGCTCGCGGCGGCGGCGACCGGCGCCGACAGCGGGTTGAGGAGGCCGCGCAGCAGCGCCACGCCGGCGGCGCCGACCCACAGCGGCCCGGCGCCCACGAGCGCGAGTCCGGCGGCGGACGCGAGCGACAGCGCCACGAGGACGCGCTTCGGCCCGTGCCGCTCCGCGACCGCGCCGCCGACGGGCGAAAGGAAGATCTCCGACGCGTAGCGCAGGGCCATGGCCGAACCCGCGGCGAGCGCCGCCTCGCCGGGGAACGCCTCGCCCGCCAGCACCCCGAGGCCCACGACGAACAGGCCGTCGAGCGTCGCCCCTTGCGCGAAGGACCAGAGGTCGAGCCGGGTCGGTCGCGCGAGACGCGGCCCGACGGGCAGGTCCGCACCCCCCGCCTCCGGCCCCGGCAGCCGCCGCGCGAACGGCACCGCCGCGAGCGCCGCGAGAGCGAGGACGAAGAAGGGCGCTCGCGGCCCGGCCGCTTCGGCGACGATCGTCCCGACGATCAGGCCGGTCACGAGGCAAAGCGAGGTCACCGAACGGGCGCGGCCGCTGCGCCGCGACGCGCCCGCGAGCTCCGCGGTCGGCAGCGCCTGCGCGGCGATGTTGAAGGCGGCGAAGCACAGCCCCCAGACCAGCCGCGCGACGAGCAGCGCCCACACGCCCGAAAGCACCGCGTAGCCGAGCGCGGCGACCGCCGCGGCCGAGGCGGCGAGGACGCAGGCGACCCTCGGGCCGCGGCGGGCGTAGAGTCGGGCCACCCGGCCGTAGCCGGCGATCCGAACGAGGCGGTTCGCGGCGAGCAGGAGCCCCGCCTCGGCCAGGCTCACGCCGAACGTCTCGTGATGGAGGGGCAGCAGCACGTAGAGCAGCACGTCGGCCGAGCCCGCCAGGCCGAGCGTCAACGCGGCGTCGCGCGACGCGCGGTCGACGACGTTCACGACCGACCGATCCGACATCGCCCCACCTCCGTCCGCCCTCGGCTCTGCCACAGCGATCGGGCGGGGCAAAGCGGCCGGCGCTCGCGAGCCGAGCCTAACCGTCGACGGCGGGTTCCGGACCGGTCCGATCGTCGAACGAGGGATAGCGTCCGAGCGTGAGGAGCAGCGCGGCGCAGGTGGCGAGCGCCGCCGCGGAGCCGATCAGCGCCGGCTCGTAGGATCCGGCGCGGTCGAAGGCGAAGCCGTAGAGCGCTGGCGCCGCGCCGCCGCCGAGCGCGATCGTCGCCGACTGGGCAGCGTAGATCTGCCCGAAGTCGCGCACGCCGAAGTAGCGCGAAGCGAGGTAGGCGGCGAGGTCGTATTCCGCGCCCGTCGCGAGCCCCACCAGCACGATCGCCGCGACCGGCAGCCACGCGGCCGCGCCGCCGCCCGCCAGCGCCGCGCAGCCCAGCGCGGCGGGCAGCAGGAAGCCCGCCGCCACCGCCGGGCCCCAGACGCGATCGACGAGCCAGCCGACCGCGACGCGCCCGCCGACCACCGTCAGGCCGAACAGCCCCGCGGTGCGCGCCGCTTCGTCGGCGCCCATACCCGAGTCGCGCAAGAGCGGGACGGTCGCCGAGATGAAGCCCGTCACCGCCGCCGACGCGAGCAGGAACGCGAGGTTCAGCGTCCAGAAGCGGCGCGACGCCCAGGCCTCGCGCACGGGGATTCCGGCCGTGCCGGATGTCCGCCCCGCGACGGGGTCCGGCGCGGGGTCGCGCAGCAGCAGCCACGAGGCCGGGAGCGCGACGAACAGCGGCAGCGCCCCCAACGCCACGTAGGCCGCCCGCCAGCCGTAGGCCTCGAGAACCGCGGTCGCGTAGGCCGGTACGGCGAGCGCGCACAGCCCCGACCCCGCGAGCGCGAGCCCGATCGCGAGCCCGCGCCGGCGCTCGAAGCGCCGGGCGATCGCCTTGGTGAAGCTGACGGAGAGCGTGCCGGCGCCCGCCACCGCCATCGCCGCGTAGAGCGCGTAAAAGCTCGGCAGATCGCGCGTGAACAGCCCGAGCGCCGCGAAGGACAGGCCGAACGCGGCTTGGCTGACGATAACCAGCCGCCGCACCCCGCGCTTGTCGGCGATGCGTCCGATCGCGAAGCCGAGGGGGACCGCGATCGCGCTCAGGATCAGCGGCACGGTCATGATCTGCCCGCGCGTCCAGCCGAACTCCGCCTCCAACGCGGCCACGAACACGCCGAGCGAGTAGCCCGCGCCCAGGATCGGCAGGCTGAAGGCGACGCCGAGGAAGGCCGCGAGCACGAGCGGCCACCCGCGGCCGAACTCGCCGGCGGTCATTGGCCTTCCCTGAACTCGACGAGCTCGTAGGTGGTGCCGATCTCGCCGCCGACCTCGGCGCGGAGCAGCACGAGCGTGCCGGCGAGCGCCCACATGTCCTCGGTCGGGTGGCCGTGGCCGGCGGAGCCGTCGTCGCCGGGGAAGCGCCAATGGTCCGCCTCGAAGCGGCCGGCAGGCGTGTCGAGCGCCTCGCGCCCGACATATTCGACGTCGAGCGTCACCGGCGACAGCATCGGTCCGGTCCGGCCGAAATGGTCGGCGGAGGACAGGAACATGTTCGGCGGGCGCTGGACGCCGCCCGCCGCGCGGTCGTAGCCGGCGCACAGCAGCAGGTCCGTCGTCACCGGGTGCAGGCCGAAGCCGCGGACCCGGCCGTTGAGCGACAGACGCTGCGACAGGCGCCCGGCCGCCGCGTTGAAGCATTCGGCCTCGGCTAAGCCGTCGCCGAAGCGGAACCAGGCGCTCCCGACGTAGGCGTCCGCGACGTGGACCCGCGAATAGGCGTCCTCGGGCGCGCCGTCGGGACCCAGCGTGCAGACCACCTCGCGCACGACGCGCCGGTCGAAGTTCTCGCTCGAGGCGTGGAGCGTCGATCGGCCGTCGGGGTGGAGGCGGTAGAGCGCGCGTTCGCGACCGCGTTCGTAGGGAGCCCCGTCGCGGTCGCCGACGAAGCGGATGACGGCGCTGAACTCGCGGCTGCTCATGGGATGCTCTCGCCTGCCGATCCTGTCGGGACAAAGCACGCGAGCGGGTCCGGAGCAAGGCCGATACCGGTAGGCGGGACCTTCGCTAGAGCGAAGCCGACCGTTCGCGCGCGGCGTCGGCGATCTTGTCGCGCACCCACGCCGGCGCGCCGGCGGCCTCGGACATCGCGAGCCAGCGGACCATCATGCGCGCGACGGCGCCGCGCGCGGCCGCCGCGGTCCGGTCGAGGTAGGCGCGACCGCGCGGACAGACGCTTTCGGCCTCGGTGGCGGGCAGGCGCGCGCAGGCGTCGGCGAGGTCGGCCCCGAGGTCCCGATCCTCGGCCGCGGCGAAAAAGACGGTGCCGTAGGTGGACAGGTGCACCGCCTCGACCGGCGTGACGAGCGGGTTCTCGCTCGCGTCCTGCGCGATGCGTCCGGCCTGCCGGTAGTCGCCGTCGGCCGCGCTCGCGAGCGCCTCGCCGACGGCGGTACGGTAGATTTCGGTGGTGCGCTGCGAGGGCCCCGCCTGGAACTCTCCGGGGGCCGCCGCCTCCCGGGTCATCGCCGAGCCGGAGCAAGCCAGGAGGACGGCCGCCGCGGCGACCTTCGGGACACGCATGGTGGAACTCCGACGCAACGAACCTGTGCGGCCGCAGATGCCCGACCGCGGGCGATCAACAAAGTTCGGGCATTGCCGTTCCAGCGGGCCGCAGGCCCGTCATCCTCGGGCCTTACGCGCGGCCCGGCGCAGGGGCACGCGGAGCCGGGCCGTCAGCCCCTCGGGGCCGAAATCGAATCCGATGCGCCCGCCGAGCTGACGCGCGGCGATCGCCTCGACCATCGGCAGCCCGAAGCCGCGGCGGCGGACGGCCGCCGGGGCCGGGCCGTCGCGCTCCGCCCAGTCGAGCACGAGGTCGCCGTCGGCGAGCGCCCATTCGACGGCGAGGCGGCCCGACTTCGCGCCGAGGCTGCCGTGCTTGACGGCGTTGCAGACCATCTCGTGGAGCAGGAGCGCCACCGGCTGGACGAGGCCCGGCGGCAGGGCGATGTCGGCGCCCGAGACCGATGCCTCCCCCGGGTGGAGGTCGCGCGCGAGCTCGGCGTCGACCAGTCGCTTGAGGGCGACGTGGCGCCAGCCGGTCTCGGAGAGCAGCGCGTGAGCGGTCGCCAGCGCATCGACGCGGCCCTGCACCGCATGAGCGTAGCTCGCCGCGTCGTCGGCGTGCGTCAGCCGGACGATGCCCTGGACGAGCGCGAGCGCGTTCTTCGCGCGGTGGTCGACCTCGCGGGCGAGCCGCCGCTGGACCTCGGCCGCTTCGCGCTCGGCCGTGACGTCCCGCTGCACCGACAGCCAGCCGGTGAGCGCGCCCTCCTCGTCGCGCAGCGCCTTGATCCGCCATTCGACCGCGAACGGCGTGCCGTCCTTCCGGTAGTTGACCGCGCGTCCGACGAAACGGCCGTCCGTCTCGAGGTCGCGGCGCAGGCGGTCGAGCTCGGCGCGATCGGTTCCGGCCCCCTGCAGGAAGCGGGGCGAACGCCCGATCGCTTCCTCGGGCGCGTAGCCGGTCATGCGTTCGAAGGCGGCGTTCACATACTCAATGCGGGGTCCCGGCGGGTCGAGATCGGCCGAGGTCACGACGACCGTGTCGTCGATCATGTCGATGAGCTCGGGCAGCAGCGCGGATCCGAGCCGCGGCCCAGCGAGGCTCCCGCCGGCGCCCTCGGACGACGCCACGCGCCGCTATCTCCCCCCGCCCGCCCCGGCGCACGCCGGGTCGGACGCGTCGAGATGTATCGGCGACTTGTCCATCTGCTCCTCGGGACGACGTGGCCGAAAGGGCCCATCCGACCGACAACCAGCCTGGGTCGGTGTCGTTCCCGCGCGGCGTGGCTCCGCTTCGTCGACGCGACGGGGCTTTCGGGGCTGCCGCGAGGCCGGGGTTCGAGCCGGGCGGCGAGTCGCCGCCCGACGGCGGTTTTCCCCTATGGTTACGCCTGCTCTGGTGCGAACGGCGCCCGGCGCCTAAGTAGGGGCTATCAATCGTCGCCAAAAAGGGCCGCTGCCGGTGACAAGCTACAACGACGTCCAGGCCTTCGTCCGCGCGGTGCGCGAGGCATCGGACGTCGACGCCATCGGCTCGCTGCTGGCCGACGCCACGCGCGAGTTCGGCTTCGATCACTACGGCCTCACCCACGTCGACCGCACGGGCACGCGTCCCGCGCCGGCCTACCTCACGAACTTTCCGCAGGGCTGGCTGTCGCGCGTCAGCGATCCCGAGGTCTACGTCCACGACCCGGTGCTTCTCGCGAGCGAGCGCTCGGCCGCACCCTTCGCCTGGTCGGAGCTGTCGCAGATCCTGTCGAACCTCACCGACCACCAGCGCCGCTACATGGAACTCGCCGAGGAGGAGGGGCTGTCGCACGGCTACACGGTGCCGCTCCACATCCCCGGCTAGGCCTCGGGCGTCTGCTCGTTCGTGACCGCCACGGGCCGCGACCTGCCTCGCGAGGCGCTGCCGGCCGTCTACTATCTCAGCGCCTTCGCCTTCGAGGCGCTGCGGCGCAAGCTCATGGCGGAACCGGGCGCCGCCCCGGAGGGAGCGCTGCCGAAGCTCACCCAGCGCCAGACCGACTGCGTGCTCCTCGTGGCGCAGGGCAAGAGCGCGTGGGTCGCAGGCAAGCTCCTGGGCATCAGCCCCGAGACGGTCCGCATGCACCTCGACATGGCGAAGCGCCGCTTCGGCGTCGCCTCGCAGACCCAACTCGTCGTCCGCGCGCTCTATTACGGGCAGCTCTCCTTCACCGACGTGATGCGCCACTAGGGTCCGCCAGTACCCCAGGTTTGGGGTATACCGCGCCGCCGCCCCCCGCCCCATCATGACCTCGCTCCCGAAGGAGAGAGATTCATGTTGAGCGTCATCACCAACGGCAACCGCAGCGTCCACCGGAACGTCATCTCGGCCATGCACGTCGACCGCAAGCGCGTGTTCGTCGACCGGCTGAAGTGGAACGTGCCCGTCGTCGACGGCAAGTACGAGATCGACCAGTTCGACACCGAGGACGCGGTCTACCTCGTCGCCGCCGATCCCGAGACCGGCGCCCACTGGGGCTCGGTGCGCCTGCTCCCGTCGACGAAGCCGCACATCCTCGGCTCGCTCTACCCGCATCTCTGCGACGGCGACGTGCCGGTGGGCGAGGCCGTGTGGGAGATCACGCGCCTGTGCACCAGCCCGGACCTCAACGGGTCGTGGCAGCAGGTGCGAGTCTGGCGGGGCCTCGCGCTCGGCTGCATCGAATACGGCCTCGCCGCCGGGATCGAGCGCTACACGCTGGTCACGCACATGAAGCTCGTGCCGACCGTGCTTTCGGCGATGTGGAACTGCACCCCGCTCGGCCTGCCGCGGCCCGACGCCGGCGTCGATCTCTGCGCGCTCGCCATCGACGTCGACGAGCCGACGCTGCACCGCATGCGCGAGAGCTACCGCGCCGACCAGCCGCTCGCGGGCTTCGCGGACCGGCCGCGGCAGAAGGCGGCCTGAACGGCCCGGAGCGCGGATTGGACGATCGCCCCAGGCTGGCCGTCGTCGCCGACGACGCCGCGGCAGGAGACCGCCTCGTCGCCCTCGCGCGCGCCGCCGGCTGCCGCGCGCTCGCGATCGATCCCGTCTCCGCGCGCTCGCTCGAGCTCCGCGGCATCCGTTGCCTCCTGATCGATCTTCGGTCGGGGCGGCACGACCCGCTCGAGCTCCTGGGGGCGATCCAGCTCCCGGCCGCATCGGTGCCGACGGTGCTCGTCGTCGGCCGTGGCGACGTCGCCACGGCGGTGCGCGCCTTCCGGCTCGGCGCGGTCGACGTGCTCGAGGAGGGCTGCCGCGACGAGGATCTCCAGGCCGCCCTGACGTCCGCGATAGACGTCGGCACGCGGCCGCCCACCGAGGCGCTCGCCGCGGCGAAGGTCGCCAACCTCACCCGGCGCGAGCGGCAGGTGCTGGCCGGGATCCTCGCCGGCAAGTCGACCGCCGGCATCGCGGTCGACCTCGGGATCAGCCGGCGCACCGCCGATGTCTACCGCACGCAGCTCTATGCCAAGCTCGGGGTCTCGAGCATCTCGGGCGCCGTGATGGTCGCCTACGCGTCGGGCTTCGCCCTACCGTCCGCGGGCGGCCCGGACGCCTGACGGCCGCGGCCCGGCGGACGGAGCGCGGCGAGCTCGCGCTCGACGCGGCGGAGCCGGGCCAGCAGCGCCCGGACGATGATCGCCGGAACGGGCCGCGATCCCTCCTCGAGCAGGCGCTCGATGTCGGCGAGGTCCTTGTCGCCGATCTCACGCATGTGTCGCGATCCTTACGAACATAGTCTCCCGCGCAAGGTCCCGCTTCTCGAGCCCGCCCACTCTGCTCCTAGGTAGACCGTCGCGCCAGACCTGAAAAACCGAGTAAACACCGGTAGTCCGGGAGCCGCCGCGCGCCCACGTCCCAATCTACGATCCGGCGGCGGAGTTCGATGCAGGGCGAGCGCCGTTAACCGGATTTTTAGACACGGTCGCCTAAGCCGCGACGGGGGGTCAACGGCGCCGTCGAGCGCCAACGACCGGAGCCGATTCCACGTGAGCAGCGAAGCGTCCTGGGCCGCCGAGGGAACGACCTCGGCAGCGGAAACCCCCGTCGACCTCGGCAACCGGGCGCCGCTGATCCGACGGGTGATGTCCGCCGCCGCCCGGGCGTGCTCCCGCGCGTCCGCGACGTTGTTCTTCCGGCGGCCCGGCGGCTACCGGGCCGCGGTCGCGATCGGCCCGGGCGCGCAGCGGCTCGCGGCGGCCGATCCCGGCTCCGCCGAACTCGTCCAAACGCTGGGCGATGGCCCGATCGAGGCGCTGAAGCTGCTCGATGTCGACGGCGCCGCAGTCGCGGGCGCGATCGCGGTGCCCGTCGGTGATCGGGGGCTGCTCGTCATCGCCGACGCCGACGCGCCGCCGCTGAGCGCCGCCCAGGGCTATGTGCTGGGCGCGCACGCCGGCCAGATCGCCGCCCTCGTCGGCGAGGGCGCGCAGGAACGAGCCAAGGGGGAGCGGCTGCGCCTGCTCGAGTCCGTCGCCGTGCACGCGCGCGACTCCATCGTGATCACGGAGGCCGAGCCGCACGACCTGCCGGGGCCGCGCATCCTCTACTGCAACGCGGCCTTCACGCGGGCGACGGGCTACGGGGAGGCCGAGGTGCTCGGCAAGACGCCGCGGCTGCTCCAGGGACCGAAGACCTGCCCCGAGGCCCGCGCGCGGATCCGCGAGGCGCTCGCCGCCTGGCGTCCGATCGAGATCGAGATGGTGAACTACCGAAAGGACGGCAGCGAGTTCCTCGTGGAGCTCAGCATCGTGCCGGTCGCCGACGAGACCGGCTGGTTCACCCATTGGGTGTCGGTGCAGCGGGACGTGACCGAACGCAAGGCCGCCGAAGAACTGGCCGCGCGCGTGCGCCTCGCCGAGGTGCGCAACGAGGTGCTCGCGTCGGAGCTCCAGGAACGCAAGAAGGTCGAGGCGCAGCTCCTCTACACCGCGTTCCACGACGACCTGACGGGGCTGCGCAACCGCGCCTTCTTCATGGATCGGCTGGCGTCGGCGCTCGGGTCGGCGGACGACGGCAGGGCGCGCCCGGCCGTCGTGTTCCTGGACCTCGACCGCTTCAAGACGGTGAACGACAGCCTCGGCCATTCGGCGGGAGACACGCTCCTGCGCGAGGTGGCCGGCCGGCTGAAGCGCTGCACGCGCCCGCACGACACGCTCGCGCGGATCGGCGGCGACGAGTTCGCCGTGCTGATCGAGGACGCGCGCGACATCGCCGCGCCGGTCGCGGTGGCCGAGCGCATCCTGGCGACTCTGAAGGCGCCGGCCCGGCTCGGCGCGCAGGACGTTTTCCCGTCGTGCAGCATCGGCGTCGTGCAGGCCGACGAGTCGACGCGTTCGCCCGAAGAGCTGCTGCGCGACGCCGACGTCGCGATGTACCACGTCAAGCGCAAGGGCCGCGGCGACGTCGCCGTGTTCAGCGAGCCGATGCGGCAGTCGGCGGTGGCCGCGCTCGAGATCGAGGCCGACCTGCGGCGCGCGCTCGATCGCGGCGAGTTCGAGCTCGCCTACCAGCCGATCGTCGATCCCGGAACGGCCGACGTCGCCGGCTTCGAGGCGCTGCTGCGCTGGCGCCATCCCACGCGCGGCCTGGTGAGCCCGGCGGACTTCGTCCCCACGGCCGAGGAGATCGGGCTCATCCGCCAGATCGATCGATGGGTGCTGCGCGCCGCCTGCGCGCAGCTCGGCGAATGGCGCGCGGCGTTCCCGGACCGCGACCTCTACGTGAGCGTGAACGCCTCGGCGGTCGAGCTCGCCGACCCGCGCTTCGTGCCGGACGTCGCCGCGACGCTCGCGGAGTTCGGGCTCGAGCCGCGCTGCCTCGAGATCGAGATCACGGAGGGGCTGTTCCTGTCGCCGACGCCCGGCGTCGCGTCCGCGCTCGACGAGCTTCGCCGGCTCGGCGTGCGCGTCGCTCTCGACGATTTCGGAACCGGATTCTCGTCGCTCAGCTACGTCACCCGCTACCCGATCGACACGATCAAGATCGACCGCTGCTTCACCGCGGGCATGTGCGACGACCGCCGGACCCTGGCGATCGTCGAGCTGATCGTGAAGCTCGGCGACGCGCTCGGCGTGACCATCGTCGCGGAAGGCGTCGAGAGCGGCGGCCAGGCGGCGCTTCTGACCGCGATGGGCTGCGCGCGGGTGCAGGGCTTCCACTTCGGCGCGCCGGTGCCGCCGTCGGCGGTCGACGCGCTGCTGGCGCGCTGATCGGCCGAACGCGGCGGCGCGCGGCCGGTGAACGCAATCCCCGGCCATCGGTTATGCCGTGAGACGGCGCGACCGGGAGGCGACGATGCCATCGAAGCCCCTGCTCTACCTCGGCCTGGGCGTGGCCGCCGCGATGGCCGCGCTCCTCGACTACGCGGGGGGCGGCTTCCTCGATCACGGCTATCTGCGGCTCGCGCTGCTCGCCTTTATCGCCGCCGGCTCTATCTCGCTCAGCGCGCTCATCTGGGAGGACCCGCGCTGAGCTCGAACGCCCCGACCCGGGACCGACGTTCGTCCTCGGCGAGCTTCGCCAGCACCCAGTCGCGGAATTCGCGGATCTTGGGCAGGCCGCGCTTGATCTCGGGGTAGACAAGCCACAGCGCGTCGTCGCCTTCCGACCCGACCGGCGCGAAGGGCTGGACGAGCAGCCCCGCCTCGAGCTCGCGGCGCCAAAGCGCCGGCGTCAGGATCGCGACGCCCTGCCCGGCGAGCGCCGCGGCGCCGTCGAGCTGCTGCGAATCCGTCCGGATGCCGGGCCGGCACGCGACGTCGGCCTCGACGCCCATCAGATCGAACCAAATCTTCCACCAGCGGTCCGACGGGTTGAGGATCGGCAGCCGCAGCAGGTCGGCGGGTTTCTCGACGCCGGCGCCTTCGAGCAGCCGCGGCGCGCACAGCGGGGCGAAGTTGAAGGCGAACAGGCGGTGCGCCCGGACGCCCGGCCAGACGCCCCGCCCGCTGCGGATGCCGACGTCGACTTCCTCGCGAGCGAAATCGACGAGGCGCGCCGAGGCCTCGACGCGGACGGCGAGGTCGGGGCGCGCGAGCTGGAACTCCCCCAAGCGCGGCGCGAGCCAGTTCGACGCGAAGGTGTTGGCGGCGCTGATCGAAAGCACCCGGCCGGTGTCGGTCCCGACGCCGGCGAAGGCGTGGCGCAGCGCGTCGAACGCCTCGCTCACCTGCGGCGCGAGGCGACGGCCGGCGTCGGTGAGCTCCACGTGGCGCGCCAGTCGCAGGAAGAGCGGTGCGCCCAGCCGCGACTCGAGCAGCTTGATCTGGTAGCTGACCGCCGCCTGGGTCATGCCGAGCTCCTCGGCGGCGCGGGTGAAGTTGCGGTGGCGCGCGGCGGCTTCGAACACGCGGATCGCGGCGAGTGGCGGGAGGGCGGTCATCGACGAGCCATAAGCAGAGCTGATCGTTGCATACCGACGTTCCGTTGGCGGGGGAAGCCATGACCGCGCTAGCTCCTCGGGCAGCCGCTTCGTCCCGAAGGCGGCATCGCAGGAGAAGCCGAGATGCGCGACATGCTAGACATGCCGGGGCTGGAGGATCCCTATCATAAGATGGGCCTGTGGCTGATCGACGTCTTGCGGGCGGTGCCTGCCTTCGTGCGCCGGCGCCGGCCGGCTCGTCGGCCCGGCCTGCAAACGCTCCGGTTCCGTTAGCTGCGAGCCCGAGGGCCGCCGGGCGCCCCTCCCGGGAAGGCGCACCCCGTTGCGCCGCGGCCGCGCCGCCACATATTGGTCCCGGGAGAGCGGCTTCCGTTCCCCGTGATGTTGCGCAAGCGTGCAGGCGGTCGAGATGCGTATCCTCACGGCGGCGGCGATCGCCGTCATCACCTCCGGTCCGGCGGCCGCGGACCCGCTGTCGTCCCGACTGCAGCAGGAAATGCTGGCGCTCCACAACCGTGATCGCGCGGAAAAGGGGCTCGCCCCGCTCGCCTGGGACGCCGACCTCGCCGCGGCGGCCAGGAGCTACGCCCGGGAGCTCGACCGCCGCGACGACGGCCTCGTCCACTCACCGCCGCGCCAGCGCAGGGGACAGGGCGAGAATCTGTGGATGGGAACCGCGGGCCGCTTCGGCATCGCCCGGATGTACGACGGCTGGTCCTCCGAGAAGCGCTTCTTCCGCCCGGGCGTGTTCCCCGACGTCGCCCGGAACATCGCCTGGACCGAGGTCGGGCACTACACGCAGATCGTCTGGCCGGGCACCGACCGCGTCGGCTGCGGCCTCCACCGCGGTTCCGAATGGGACTATCTCGTCTGCCGCTACGCGCCGGCGGGCAACGTCTTCGGCCGGCCCGTCGGCTGAGGCGGCGGACAACGGCCGCTCTCCTGGCTTCCGCCGGGAGCGGCGCCGCGGGCCGACCGCTCGGCTCGGCCGTCGGTCGAAGCGGCCTCCGCCCGCCGCGCGGCGAGACGTTCGACGACGCGCAGCAGCGCCTGGGGCGGATAGGGCTTGTAGACGAACACCGCGCCCGCCGGCGGCGCGTCGCCGGCCGCCCGCGCCGAGCACAGGACGATCGCGACCTCGGGGCGGCACAGCGACACGACATGGGCGAGTGCGCCGCCGTCCATCGTTCCCGCGAGCGCTTCGTCCGCGACGAGCACGTCGGCGGCGAGGCCCTGGCTCAGGCGCCGAAGCGCGCCGGCCGCGTCGGCTTCCGCCGCCACCCGGTGCCCGGCGGCGGTCAGCACGGACACCGCGCCCACGCGATCGTCAGGTTCCGCGGCGGCGACGAGAACGGTGAGCGCTAAATCGGCGAAGGCCATTCGGAGTCCCCCTCAGGAGCCGAAGCGCCGAGAATCGACATCCCGTTCCTTCGGGTGCGATGGTGCCGGTCCGCGCCGATCGACGCCAACGCGTAATATCGGTCTCGGTGATCGACCAGAGCGATCACCGAGACCGATATCGAAACGGTGCTACGCCCGCGCAGTGCCGCGGCGGATCAGCTTCACCAACGCGAGAAGGATGATGGCGCCGAGCAGCGAGTAGAGGATCGAGGCGAGGTTGAGCGGTGCGTTGATGATCGACGCGCCGCCGCCGAACAGGAAGCCGGCGATGAGCGCGCCGGCGATTCCGATAACGATGTCGAAGAGAATGCCGCCGCCCGACTTCATGATCAGGCCGGCAAGCCAGCCGACCACGGCGCCGACGACGAGGACGATGATGAGGTTCATGGCAGTGCTCCTTCGCATCTGCCCCGCGCTGATCGGACGACGCTCGGGCCGGCGTGACTGTTCCGCAGGCGGCCCGAAACGGTGCGTCGCGGCGGCGGACCGCTCGACGGGGACGCCGACCGTCTGGACAGGCCATTCCGTCGGCGGCATGACATGCATCGGGGGAATCACATGAAGCAACTTGCCACGGGCGTGGGCCGCCTGCTTTCGACATGCCTTGTCGCGGGCGGATTCGCGCTGGCGCTCGGTCTGGTCGGCCTCGCCGTTCGCCTGGCCGCCGGAGCGCTCGACTGACCTTACTGCGGGAACATGCTTACGCCGTCATCATCGGCGGCTGGGTCGCGGCGTCGGCCGCCGTCCTGCTGTGGATGCGCTGGCAGCTCCGCCGGGAACGGCGCCCGTCCCGATAACGCCGAGGGGCGGGACGCCCTTCCGGCGCGCCGGGCCGCGGGTCGTCGCCGGTCGTCCTTCGTTGATGGGCTCTGCCGCGACGCGGTGGAACGTCCGCGGGGAGATACGATGAGCGAAAATCTGCTGGCGGAGACGCTGGCCATGTTCGAGGCGCGCCTGACCGCGCTCGAGATCCTGATGGTGGCGGAGCGCGGCGCGGTCGATCCGCAGGACGCCGAACGCTTCTCGCAGCGGCTCGGCGAGGTCGCGAGCGCCATGGCGCGGGCCGAGCGGACGCAGGCCGACGGCGACGCCGACCAGCTCCTCGCCGCCTACCGCACCGTCGCGTTCGAGCGACTGGCGGCGCTGGCGGTCGCGGTGGCGAACAGCGGGGCGCCGGGTACGGAGCCGAACCCCCGCCCCCACTGAACCTCCGCCGGCCGGTCCCTCAGAAACCGACGACGGCGCCGAGCCGGGTAGCGATGTGGCGCTTCTCGAGGTCGCCGCCGACCGCCTCGCCGTTGTCGATCGTCTCCAGGTCGCGGCTGGTCTCGTGGCGCAGGAAGACGGCGATGTCGGCGGGCCGCTCGAGCGCGAAGGGAAATTCGTGCCAAGTGCCGACGTCGAGCATCATGCCGGCCGTCCCGTCGAAGCGGAACGCCTTCACCGCGCCGAGGTCCGGCGCGTTCCGCTCGTTCGGCGGGGCGAGCACCATGACGAACGGCGCGCCGTTGAGCGGCATGAAGATCTGGGTGTGCTTGAAGTGGCGCTCCATCCACGTCACCCGGTTGGGCCGCGGGTGGACGCGCGCGATCGACAGGCTGGCGTCGGCGTCGGTGACGAGGCCGGGCACGCTCCAGATCTCGACCGCCTCCTCGTAGAAGCGCGTCGAGCGCCCCGCCCCTTCCGGGACCCGGACGAGCCGGCCGAAGGCGGCGAGCGCCTGGGCGGTCGCCGGCTCGACAGTCAGCCTGCGTTCGACGAGCGTCGCCATCGCGTCCTCCTTCTCAGCCCTGGACGAAGGTCCAGAAATAGCCGTCGGGCGCGCGGAACGAAAAGGCCGGCGTGCCGAACTCGTCGGCGACCGTCTCGGTGAGGCCGGTCGCGCCCTCGGCGACGGCGCGCCGGCGCGCCTCGGCGATGTCCTTCACGCGCCAGGTGTAGTTCGATAGGCCGATCGCCCCGGGCGAGGCGAGTTCGTGGACGACGTCCATCGGGCTCGCGGCCGGAAAGCGGAAGCATTTCAGCCGCCCGGACCGTCGCCCCTCCAGCCCCGGCTTCGACGCCGGCTCGTCGAGGTCGACGTTCCAGTGCGTCTCGCCTTCGCGCAGCGCGAAGACCTCGCGCGAGGCCTGCGCCTGTTCGTAGGGGACTTCGTGGTCGAGGCTGCGCCACAGGCCGAGCACCCGCTCGTAGAAGCCGAAGACGTCGGGATCGTCGGAGCGCACCATCATGCAGCCCTGCACGATCTGCGTGGTGCGGAGCAGGCTGTCGTCGGCGAAGGTGCCGAGGAGCGGGCTGTCGTAGCCGAAGCGTTCGAGGAAGACCTGGCGTGTCTCGGGC
>Ga0164290_1001888_pt1 | contig 21380 bp, 16 predicted proteins | sample Micstemetagenome_FD_108782 | JGI IMG/M metagenome (GOLD analysis project Ga0164290, IMG submission 108782) | Contaminated culture microbial community from soil near Moab, Utah, USA - Microcoleus steenstrupii SON62 (Illumina Assembly) | ecosystem: Environmental > Terrestrial > Soil > Soil crust... | reverse complement strand
GTCTCCTTCCTAAATTCTTCCGTAAAATCTCGTCGCTCGCGTTTGCCCATAGGGTCCTCCTGTTGCGTCTAACGCTACCAGAAAGTCCCTCCACTTTTCCCGGGTAAGTCCAGTTCGAACAGTTCGTTTTTCCCGAGACCGACCTGTACCTCAGCTTTCCCCTCAGCCACACGATGGGGAAATTCGCAGCTTATATCGGGCGCTCGGAGCTCCAGTTCGAGCCGGTCGGCGAGCATGGCACCAAGGTCACGATCCTGCGAGACAGGATGACCAAGTTCCTGACCGAGGTGAGCGGTGTCATGACCGAGGAGGAACTGGCAGCCAGCCGCGCGCTCTGCGTTCCGAGCGGGAGCGTTCCCGCCGTGGCTGACTTCGCCCGCGTCGTGCCGCTTGAGCGCCTGGTGGCGGCCAACCAGGCCGTGTGGCTTGAGGCGCTGATCAAAGAACAGCGGTTCACCAGCTTGTTGCAACCGATGTTCACCGCGCGCGGCGGAAAGATGGCCGCGACCGAGGCCTTGTTCCGCGGCCTCGACGAGCACGGCGGGATGATCGCGCCCGGCTTCATGTTCGACCTGGCGCGCCGGGCGCGTATGATGTTCCAGACAGATCTCGCTGCGCGGCGCAGTGCGGTCAACACCGCCGCTGCCGCCGGCCTGCAAGATCTCAAGCTGTTCATCAACTTCAACCCCAGCAGCATCTACGATCCGGCCTATTGCCTGCGCACAACCATCAGCGCCGTGCGCGAGCTGGGCTATCAGCCCGCGAACATCGTCTTCGAGGTGACCGAGAGCGACCGCGTCACCAACCTTGACCACCTGAAAGGAATTCTTACTTTTTACCGTCGCAGCGGCTTCAAGATCGCGCTCGATGACGTCGGCGCGGGCTACTCGGGCCTCAACCTGTTGCGCGACCTGCGTCCCGATTACCTCAAGGTCGACATGCATCTGGTGCGCGATATCGACACCGATGCATTTCGCCAAAGCATCGTCAACCACATCATCGGCATCGCGCGCGAAAATTCCATCCAGGTGATCGCCGAAGGGATCGAAACCGAGGCCGAGAAGGCCCATCTCGTCGGCGCGGGTGTTGATTTGCTCCAGGGATTTTTGCTCGCCAAGCCGATCAAGGCCGATCTCGTCAACGCCATGCGCGATCAGCAACCCGCCGCGGCGTAAGGGGCCGCGCGAACGCCGTGGCGGTTCACGCCGCGCGCCGCCAGCCCTTGTCGAAGCCGAACACCAGGCGCTGCGACGGAGTTGATGATGGGTGGGACGAACACGACTTCTCGCTCTCCCCGAAAGGGGGGAGGGCAAACCAAACAAAAACCCCCGCTGTTTCGTCAGCGGGGGTTTTGATTCTATGTTGGTCGCATTTTCACCGATTTGTTTCTTGGGCCAAGTGGAAGTCCACTTCTCGGGAAAATGCTCCTGACTACTCCCCGCGCGGGGGCGTGGTCGGCTGCACCTTTTTCTTGAAGTAGGTCCAGCTGGTTTCGTTGGGGCGCGCGTCGTCCAGCGGCGGCGGGGCGACGTACTCGGGGTAGTTCAGCTTGATCTCGTCGCGCATCGCCTGGGGGATGTCGTCGAACTTGCGCAGCATGCGCCCGGCCGTCGAGACGTAGAACAGCCCTTGGCGGCCGCTCATCTCCATCCACGGCAGCCAGTCGGACATGCGCTGCCAGGCCACCTGCACGTCGGCCTGGTCCTTGTTGCCGTCGAGCAGGTCTTTTTCCTTGGCGAAGAAGTTGAACATCTCGGTGGCGTGGTACATGCCGCCGATGTTCTTCTGGTATTCGCCCGCCAGCGGGTTGACGTAGAACAGCGGGATGGTGGAGGTGAGCCACACCTGGCCGTCGATCATCGAGCCGCGGAACGGCATCAGCTTGCCGTCGCGGTCGGTGGAGAATTGCCCGCGGCTGTTGACCGGGTCGTTGGCCACGTGCAGCACCGGCACTTTCGCGCCCGTGTAGGGGTTGTCCCAGGTGCGCAGGTACTCGCCCGTCTTCGGGTCGCGGTACAGCAGCAGCTCGCGCGACACCAGCTTGTAGCCCAGCCCGCGCTTCTCGTCGTTGACGGTGGCGCACGCCCGCGTGTTCATGCCTTCGACGTTGAACAGCACCTTGTCGGCCATGCCCATGACGCGGCCGAACGCGGTGCCGTGCCAGTAGAACGTGACCTGCTTGCCGTCCTTCAGCGAACATTGGAACTTGCGGTTGACCTTGGTCAGGCCTTCCGCGGTATTCAGATCGAGCGTGGCGGCCTCGGCGGCGGCGAAGCCCGCCATGGCGGCCAGTGCGGTACAGGTTTTCAACAATGTCTTGAACATCAGTGTCTCCTCCCAGGGTTGGACGAAAAATCCGCTCAGGTGTCGAGCGTAACAACGACCTTGCCGCGGTTCTTGCCCGCCATCAGGTAGGCGACCGCGTCGGGGACGGCTTCTAGCCCGGTAAACGGGGTGGGGTCCACAAGAACCCGCAACTCCCCGGCATAATACTGCGTGAGCAAACGATGTGCGGCATCGGGCCAGAATTCCTGGAAATGCGGGTTGATGAATCCCCGGATCGAGGCGGATTTGAAATACAGTTTTGTCCACGGCCGCCCGGCGGTAACCGTCTGTAACGGTTTTCCCACTTCCGAGGTATAGCCACTGATCACCAGCCGCCCGCGAATCGCCAGGTTGTCGACAAAGGCGTCAAAGGTGCGCCCGCCCACGGAGTCGTAGGCGATGTTCAATCCGTGCGGATATTCGGCCTTCAGTACCGCGCCTGCATCCTCGCGCGCGTAGTTGATGGCGCGGTCGCAGCCGAGTTCCTTGATCAGCGCGCATTTTTCGTCCGAGCCCGCCAGACCGACGACGTGGTTGCCCGCGCGCTTGGCCAACTGCACCACGATGTGCCCCAACCCGCCGGCGGCCGCCGACACGGCGATGGTTTCGCCGCTGGTCATTTCACCCACGCGCTCCAGGCCCACCAGTCCCGACACGCCGGTGGGGATCAGCGTCAGGATCTCGGCCGAGGGTTCGCGGATCGGGTACAGGCGGTGCGCCTCGGTGAGTTGATAATCGCGGTAGCCGTTGCCGACCTTCCACGTCGCCACCGCGTCGCCTTCCTTCACGCTGGTCACGCCGCGCCCTACGGCAACCACGCGGCCCACCGTTTCGATGCCCAAATCCGTCGGCACGTCGAATTTGATGTACGACACGGCGTTGCGCATCATGTTGTAGTCATAGACGCCGTTGACGCCCGCCAGAATGTTCTTCACCACCACTTCGCCCGCGCCGGGGTCTTGCCAGGGCGTTTCCACGATGGCCGTGCAGGCGCGAAAGTCCTCGCCGAACTGCGTGAGGATGAATTTGCGGTAGAACTTAGGAAACATAACTAGACTCTTTGTTTGGGCGTATTTTCCACGCCAAGTGGAAGGCCACTTCTCGGGAAAATACGCCTAGACATCCTCGGTCTCATTGCCGCCGATCTTGAATCGATGTGTCAGCAGCGCGGTGATGATCATGCCCGCGCCCGCAACCGTGAACGTGATTTGCAGATTGGTGAAGTGCGCCACTTGGCCCCACAGCACGCCCGCTACAGCCATCCCTGAGGTAAAGCTCATCATGCTCATGCTGATGCCCCGGCCGCGCACCCAGCCCGGCAGCACCATTTGAGACGACACCTGGAACGACATCATCGAGATCATCCACGCGCCCCCGAACACCACCAAAACGGCTGCGAACACCGCATAGGTGTGGATCCAGCCCATGACGATCAGGCAAACGCCGATCAGCAGGCTGGCACCCAGCACGATCTGGTCGCGGTTAAAGCGCGGCGTGAGGAAGGGCACCAAAACGAAGGCGGTGATCAACGCGCCGACGCCGACGAAGCCCACCAGCGGGCCGTAGGTGCTGGCGCTCACGCCCAGTTCCTGGCGGGCCAGGAACGGCAGCAGCGACATCACGATGCTGGCGAAGACGAAGTAGGTGAAGCCGCGGATCAGCACCGCCTGGAAGCGCTTGGCACGCCTCGCGTACATCAGCCCGCTGACCAGCGTGTCGTAAAAGCTTTGGCGCGGGGTTTGGCGCAGGGGTTTGCGCGGAATCCACAAGGCCACCACCACGGCGAACACGGCATAGGACAGCGAGTTGGCCGCAAACGCCGCGGCCACGCCCACGCCCGCCACCAGGAAGCCGGCCAGCGATGGGCCGATGGCGCGCGAGATGTTCATGGAGATGGAGTTCAGCGTCACCGCGCCCATCACCTTCTCGCGCGGCACGAGCTCTTGCAAGGTCGCCGCCATGGCGGGCACCTGGCACGCCCCGCCTATTCCGACCGCGAAGATGAACCCCAGCAACAGCCACGGCGTCACCAAGCCCAGCGCGGTCATCGCCGCCAGCGCGGCCGTGACCAGCGTTTGCCACGCCATCACCGTCATCAGAAATTTGCGCCGGTCGAACATGTCCGACAACGCGCCCGCGACCAAGGCGAGCGTGAGGCCGGGCAGCGACTGCGCGGTTTGGACAAGGCCGACCATGGCCGGGGAGTCCGACAGGTCGGTCATCAGCCACGCCGCGCCCAGGTTCTGCATCCACGAGCCCATCAGCGAGATCAGCCCCGCGCTCCAGATGGCGGCGAATGTCTTGTGATCGCGCAGCACCGACCAGACGGCCTGCGATGGAGGTGGGGCCGGGGCGTGCACTTTATTTGCCGCCGAGCTGGCGGTATTCCAGCGGCGGAATGCCCGCGACGCGCTTGGGCTCCCACAACAGCTTGAACAAGCCCGGCACGAAGCTCTTGGCCGTGGGGCTGGGAGTGAGTGCGGTGAACTGCACGTTCGCGCCGCTGCTTTTGTCTTTCACCAGCGGGGTGACGGCGACGTCGCCGCCGCCCGCCGCGTCGCAGGTGGCCTCGATGGCGCTGAAGGCGGGCCCGAAATATTCGCCGCCGTCCTGGCTGCCGTCGCCGTACTCGATGCCGATGCGCAGGAGGAGGGGAACATCGGGGTTGTCGCGCACGTAGGCCGTGACGTCCTGCTGAATCGCCCGGCCCGCCTCGACCGCGTCGACCGGCTTGTCGAAGATCGCCAGAATGCCGTCGCCGGTGTGCTTGATCTCGGTGCCGCGGTTGTCCTTCAGCGCGTTGCGGATGATGGAATTATGCGCGCGCAACATGCGCTGCGCGCCCGCGTTGCCCAGCTTCCGCGTGGCATCGGTCGAGCCGATCATGTCGGTCAGCAGCACCGCATATTTTCGAGCAGCTGCGGCCTTGTCGTGCGGGTTGCTCCAGGCGCGCAGCACCGTGGGCAGGGCGATGCCCTCGATGGGCTTGAGGCCCTGCATGGTGGCGATCATTGCCGCGCGGCCCGCGTCCAGCATGGCCTTGTAGCGCGGCCGATCCAACGCGGCGTCCAGCCGGTCGCAGAAGCCCTTCACCGCCTCGGGGGTCTGGCCCTGCTCGATCAGCACGGCGGTGAGGATGCTCTGCATCGTGGCTTCCGTCAGCGCCTCGCGCCAGGCCAGTTCCTGCGCCGCGCCCGCGACGTACAGGTTGATGCCGTAGCGGTCGAAGGCCTGCAGCGTGTTCACCTGCGCGCCCAGGCTGGCCATGGCGTCGGCGGTGAAGGTGCCCAGCGTGCTGATCTGCTTGCCGATCAGCTCTTCCAAGGCTTGCGCCGCCGAAACGCCGGTTGCGGCGGCACCATCGCCGGTCGCGGCCACGGCCATGCCCGGCAGCACGCGCGACATCTGGTTCTCGCCCACCGGGTGCGAAAACGCGCCCTTGCGGAATTTTCGGCGCACCTGCGGCCCGTGCGAGATGTTGACCGAGCCGTCGTCCGCCGGTTTGTCCTCGGCGGCGATGGCGTTGATCGCCTCCACGGTCTTGCGCCGCGCCTCGTCGGATTTGTTGCGCCACATCATCAGCTCCGGCGGAGCGGCCATGCGGAACAGCACCATCACGCCCAGGACCGACAGCGCCACCACCGCCAGAATACCCAACAGGATGGAGCCCGCCGCCATGCCGATCAGCAGGCCCGCGACAATCCCAATCAATATGCCGCCGATCACCGCCGAGGTGATGCGCCCCGACAAATCGCCCGACACCTCGGGCGGGCGGATGGCGTGGATCGGCCCCGGGCTGCGGTAGGCCACCGCCACGTCCAGCTCGCCGCCGTCATCTGGCACGGATTCCTGGGTCAGCAGCGAGGGGATGCGGCTTTGGGTCCAGGCCGCCTCGGCGCGCGCTTTTGCCAACGCTTCGTCGCGGGGCTGAAAGCGCGCGATCAACGTCCAGTCGCCCGACCCGCCCTGATAAAGCTCGAATAATGAAACCCGCATCGCGCCGTATCTTGCCCTTCACCGCCCAACGCGCCAGCATACCGCAACTCGACAGCGGGGGCAGGGTCTTGAAGCTCGTTTTCACGCCGAATCCGAAATACATTCATAAAGTGCTGGCCACCGCGCATGAAGCCGGCGTGCTCGACCGGCTGGAGATGGTGCGCTCGGTGCCCTTCGACGCCGACACCTCGATCTGGGACTTCAATCCTTTAGGTAAAGTGCCCTGCCTTGTCCTCGACGACGGGCAGCCGTTGTTTGGCGGACTGCTGATCTGCGAATACCTCGATTCGCTCTCGGTCACGGGCAAATCCGTGTTTCCCAAGGCGCCCGCGCGCTGGGCCGCACTGCGCCAGGCCATGACCGGCGAGGGCATGTTCGACGCCACCACCAACATGCGCGTGGAGGGCTGGCGTCCCGCCGCCGAACGCCACGCCGACTACATGCTGCGCGAGCGGCGCAAGGTCATCAACATGCTCGACCGCATGGAGTTGGAAGCCCCTGAGTTCGCGTCCGCGCCCTTTCACATCGGGCACATCTGCATGGCCGGGGGCATCAGCTACCTCGAACTGCGCAACCCGATCCAGGAGCACGACATGGAGCCGGGCGACAAAACCTTCGACTGGCGTGGCGGGCGGCCCAAACTGACGGCGTGGTACGCGAAAATCTGCGAGCGCCCGTCGATGCAATACCGTTACGAATGGCCCCAGGGACAAACGGGAGCCAAAAAATGATCGACCTGACGCGCCGTTCGATCTTGGCCGCGCCGGTGGCGCTGGCCGTTGCGCCGCACAGCGTCTCGGCGCGCGAGATTGCCGTGCCGTCCGGCAGCCTGTTCGACCTGCGCGGGGTGCGCGTTGGCGGGCACGCCATTTTGCGCACCTCCGGAACGGTCGCCTGCGACGCGACATCCCAGTTATGGCGCTTCGCGGAAAACGCCGTGGTGTCGTGGACCGCGCGCGACGCCGCCACGGTGATCGAGCGGCGCGAGGGACGCATTCAAATCACCGCGCCGGGCGACCGCACGGTCGAGATCGCCACCGGCCCGGTGGAGGAAATATTGTCCGCGGGCGCGCCCGCCACGGTGCTGCAATCGGGCGGCGCCTCGCGCCTGCTGGTGACGGCCGCGACGCTCACGGCCTCGGACGCCTGGGACATTCTGGAGTACGCCGCACTTCCCGCGCGCGTGCCTGAATTCCGCGTGTTCAGTGCGATTGATCCCGATACCCGCGGGGTGTTTTGGGGTCTGCGCAGCCCGTGGCTGGCCGACCTGGACGCGGACGCACCCGGCACACGCCTGATCTGGCGCGGGGCGGGCCGCCTGAGCGCGTGGCGGGGCGTCTAGAAAATAAACCCCTCACCCGATGCTTCGCATCGACCTCTCCCACAAGTGGGAGAGGTGAAAACAAAGAACCCTCTCCCGTTTTTACGGGAGAGGGCAGGGTGAGGGGTTATTTACGTTAAGCCGTCTTCGCCGCCGCTGCGGTGTTGGCCTTATCGTTCGCCTTGGCCAGCAGCGTGTCCCAGTTGTTGAGCGACTGGAGGTGGAAATAGACCGCGTGCAGGAAGCCCTTTTTCTTCCACTCCAGCACCTTGGCGTCGGGCAGTTCCTTGAACTTCTCCTCGTTGACCGCGTTGAAGGTGCCGACGTTCACCTTCTCGCCGTTGGCCAGCGTCACGTCGAGCGTGCGCTCTTCCACCAGCTTTGAATCGGCCATGGCCTGCGAGAATTCCCGCGTGAACAGATAGGCCTGGTGGAACTGCTCGCACATGTTCAGTGCGGCGCGCACCGTCTCGGTTTCCTTCTCGCCCTCGAACAACGCGCGCGCATCGGCCTTGGCCGACGCCGCCGTGTTCTCGATGCCCAACCGCAGACGCTCCGCACCCTGTTCGCCCAGCAGGATGAACGGGAAGCGGCGCACGTAGGCGGGGATGTAGGTGAAGCGGTCCCATTCTCCTTGGGCATTCACGAACAAATTGTCGTCGGGGTTGAAGCCCAGGGCGGCGGTCGGGATCAGGCCCGGGCCGACGAAGATGATCGGATAGCAGCGCGCGGTCAGCACGAACTCCGGCGCGGTCACCGGCACGGCGTTGACCTTGGCCGCGTGGGCGAAATCGAACTCGGGCCGGATCTTCATCTTGCCATGCTCGGCGGCCGACACCGGCACCGGCTGGTCATAGAACATCGGCGGGCGCTGCTGTTCGTCGGTCGCGGGCGCGGCCGCGCCGTTGCCTTTGGTGGTGTCGCTCACGGGGAAATCCTCTGGATGGAAAGGGGAACGGGGCGGGAGAATAGGGGCCCGCCCGGCAAAGGCAAGGGGGACAAAACCAGGGGAATCTGCTTATTTTAGCCATGAAACGCGCCCTTACGGGATACCCACCATGCTCAAGGTTCTCGGCCAGCCAGGCTCGCTCAACGTCCGCAAGGTGCTGTGGACCTTGGCCGAGATCGGCGTGCCTTACGAGCGCGAGGATTGGGGCGGGACGACGCGGCCCACGTCCGACCCGGCGTTTCTGGCGCTGAATCCCAACGCGCTGGTGCCGGTGATCATCGACGACGGGCTGGTGCTGCGCGAGTCCAACACCATCATCCGCTACCTCGCCGCCAAGCATGCCCGCGCCGACCTGCTACCCGCCGAGCCTGCCGCCCGCGCGCAGGTGGAAATGTGGATGGACTGGCAGGCCACCGAGTTCAACACCGCGTGGCGCTATGCCTTCATGGCGCTGGTCCGCAAGAACCCGGCGTTCAGCGAACCCGACAAAATCGCCGCCTCGATCAAGGATTGGAACCGGCATATCGGCATTTTGGATGCGCGGTTGGCGGAAAATCACTACGTCGCAGGCGCGGCATTCACGCTGGCTGATATTCCGATCGGCCTGACCGTGAACCGCTGGTTCATGACGCCGATCGAACGGCCCACGTTCAAGGCCGTGTCGGCGTATTATGACCGTCTGTCGCAACGTCCGGCTTTTTTGAAACACGGCCGCAACGGGACTCCATAGCTTCTTGAACAAACCCCTCACCCCGACCCTCTCCCGCGAAAGGGCGGGAGAGGGAGGAGATTTACCCTCTCCCTCACGAAGTGGAGGGAGAGGGTAGGGTGAGGGGGTATTTTCTTGTTTACGCCGTGGGCCGCGCGCCGCCGATCTCGCTGTAATCCAGGCCTGCGCCCGCCTTCATCCACGACACCTCGACCACGGCGCGCGTCTTGCCCAGTTCCTCGACCATGATCTCGCCGGCGGGCGCGAACAGGTGGGGCGAGGACTTGCAGAACGAGCGGATCACGTCGCCGGCCAAAATCTGCCCGGCCTTGGCCATCTCGCACACCTTGGCGGTGAATTTATAGGTCGCGCCGAAGAACGCGCCGTTCTCCTCCACCGCTTCGCCGGCGTGCACCGCGATGCGCACGTTCGCGCTCAAGTGCGGCAAGCGCTGATTGTGCGCGTCGAGCTTCTGCTGGATGGCTTGCGCGGCGGCGACTGCCTTGGCCGGGTCGGGGAAGGTGGCGATGACGCCGTCGCCGGTATGCGACACCTGGCGGCCCTTCTGCTTGGTCACGGCCTCGCGCACCGCCTCGTCGTGCGCCTTGACCACGCGCTGGGCATGCATGTTGCCCAGGCGTTGAGACAAGGCCTTTGCGTCGACGATGTCGGTGAACAAAAACGTCGTCACCTTGGGCATCGCCGGCTTTTGCTCCGCGCCCGTCCACGCGTCGATGTCCGTCAGGATCGCCTCTGGGCTGGGCGTCTCGCCGTGCAGCTGCTTTTCCATCGCCTCCTGGCCCGCCTTGATCAGGCCGCGGTAGGCCTCGCGCTGGGCGTAGTCCTCGACGTTGAGCGCGAAGGATTCGGCGAAGGCCTTGCCGCTGCCGGCCTGCACGGCCGCGCGCATCAACAGTGCGAAGGAATCCGCCGCCGTGTGCAGCAGCTTGCGCGCCACCGCGCTGACCGCCCCGGCCAGATACAGCTGCATGGCAAAGCGCGTCAGCGCATCCACCGTGCGCGCGGCCGATGCCATCGCCTGCGTCAGCGCCGCGGCGAATTTGTCGATCTCGGCGGCGGCCTGCTCCTTGGCCTTCTTCAGTTCCTCTTCGGGGGTCTCGGCCGCAGCCTTGGCCGTGAACAGCGCCTCGGGCGTTTCGGGCGCGCTCTCGCCGTCGGCAACCTCGGGCGGCGGCGGGGCTTGGGTGAAAGGCGAGTCCTCGTCGCCTTTCACCGCCAAGGTCGCTGGGATCGCCGCGTCCTTGGGCTTCTTGCTCATGTCGAACAGCGGCGCGTAAGCCGCGTCGGGCGCGCCGTGCAGCGCGCCGCCCCACTTCTCGCTGGGGGCGACGTACTTTTCGGCGGCGGCGAATTCGTTGGCCAGCTTCCACCAGTCTTGCGGCAGGCGGCGCATCAGGAAGAGCAGCGTGATGAAGAACCCCAGCACGAACGACATGAACAGCACCAGGCGGCTCATCTCGGTGGTGACGTAGGTGCTGTCGCCGGGCAGGTTGCGCAAGGTGAGTGCGGCGATCATCGAGGCGACGATGGCCATGCCGACGCTGTTGAGGATGATGAACAGCAGCTGCATGGGCAGCTTGCGTTCGGCCTCCTGGCGCTTGAAGGCCGCGCGGCGGCGGGCGACTTCCTCGCGCATGGAGCGCTTTTTGCGCTCGCGCAGTTCCTTCAGCGCGTCGTCCTCCTCCTCGGCGTCGGGCGCGTCGGCCTCGGCCGGCGCAACGTCGTTGGCCGCCGCTTTGGCCGCGGCTTGAGGCGGTGCGGCGTCGGCGCGTTTTTTACCCGGCGCGGCTTCTGCCGCGGCCCGTTTCGCTGTGGCCAAAGGTCCCCCCTGAGACGGTTTTTGTTCTTCAGGAGCGGGCAGTGTGGACCCTTCCAAGGGGCCGTCAACACATTGATAGGCAACGCCTTTTCTGTGGACGGCGAGCAAAACCAGAGGTTATATTGATATGATAAATTTCAATTTATACGCGATTTTATCGAGACTCTCGGGCGTCGGCCTCAGCCCTTGTTATGGAACTTTCATCAATCCGCTAAGGTGCCCGCCTTATCACTAGCCCGTAACCTTTTGAGAGCGCCGATGACCCGTTCCGCCGACCGCCGCCGTTTCCTGCGTGATGCCGCCCTGTGGGGCGCGGCCGTCGCCGCCTTGCCCATCCGCAAAGCCGTGGCGCAGGTTCCCAATTTCATCAACGATCCGTTCCAGTTGGGCGTGGCCTCGGGCGATCCGGTGCCCGATGGTTTTGTCATCTGGACGCGGCTGGCGCCCGATCCGTACGACCCCAAGGCGCTGCCCGACGCGGCAATTCCGGTGGCGTGGGAAGTGGCCGCCGACGACAAGTTCAAGAAGATCATCCAGCGCGGCAACGTTTATGCGCGCCCCGAGTTGGGCCACAGCGTTCATGTAGAACTGCACGGTCTGGAGCATGGGCGCGACTACTTCTACCGCTTCACGTGCGGGGCGGCGAAAAGCCGAACGGGCCGCGCGCTCACGCCCTCCGCGCCAAACGTGAAAACCGATCGGCTGCGGCTCGGGCTCGCGTCCTGCCAGCATTACGACCAGGGCTATTTCACCGCGTATCGCGACATGATCGCCCAAGACCCCAACCTGATCGTTCATGTAGGCGATTACATTTATGAAGTGTCCTGGGGCCAGGCCATCCGCCATTCGCCCGTCGCCGATGCGATCACGCTCGCGGATTATCGGCTGATGCATGCGGTCTACAAGCTCGACCCGGACCTGCAGGCCGCCCACGCCCATTGCCCGTGGATCCTCACGTGGGACGATCATGAGGTCGACAACGACTACGCCGGCCTGACGCCCGAGGACGCGCAAGACCCTGCCGCCTTCGCCCGCCGCCGCGCGGCCGCCTATCAGGCCTTCTACGAAAACATGCCGCTGCGTGCCATGGCCGCGCCGAATGCCGACGGCGGGATGCAGATCTTCCAGCGCATGAACTTCGGCGACTTGGTGGAGTTCGACGTGCTGGACTTGCGCCAGTACCGCTCGCTCCAGGCCTGCCGCACGCCGGGCCTGCGCGTGGGCCGCGTCATCGATGCCGCGACCTGCCCTGACTTCGACGACCCGAACCGCTCCATGCTGGGCGCGGTGCAGGAAACCTGGTTCCGCATGAACTTCGGCCGCACGGGTGCCCGCTGGAACTGCATCGTGCAAAGCCTGATGATGATGAACTTCGACCAGGTGCCCGGCCCCGGGCGCGGCGCCTACAGCGACAACTGGGGGGCCTATGGTGCCGCGCGGCGCAAGATCGTCGACGTCATCGCCCAGCGCGGCCTGAGCAATGTCGTGTCGCTCGGCGGGGACATTCATTCGTACTTCGTCGGCAACGTGGTGGCCGACGAAAACAACCCGCTGTCCGCGCCCGTCATCTCCGAGTTCGTCGGCACGTCGGTCACGGCGGAAAGCTACAACACCAAGCTCTTTGACTCGCTGATGCCCGAGAACCCGAACATCAAGTACGTCAACGACCGCCTGCGCGGTTATGTGATGTGCGACATTTCCCGCGATGTCTGGAACGCCGAGCTGCGCGTGGTGGACGACGTACGCACGCGCAATCCCGTCTTCCGCAGTCTGGCCAAGTTCGCCGTCGAGCAGGCCAAGCCCGGCGTGGTGAAGGCGTGAAGACCAAAATCGGCTTCGCCGCGATCATCCTTGCCGCTGCGCCGGTCCTCGCCGAGCCGCTGCCGCCGCCCGGCTCGGCGCAATTTTGCGCCCGGGTTCAGCAGGAACTGGCCTCCACGGCCATGACCGGGCAGAACACGGTGTTCACCGACATGCCCTCGTACCGGCACTCCAAGCCCGCCGCCAAACCGCACGCGATTTATCAGGTCGTCACCTACGACAAAAGCATGCCGGTGGTGGTGTCGTGCAAGGTCAAAACGGCCGCGCACCTGCGCGCGGAGTATGGCGCCGACGCGGCGGGCGAGCAGAAGTTCTGCCCGCATATGGCGCAACTGTTGCGCCAGCAGGCCGTGGATGAACTCACCAGTGAAGCCAAGCCGGAGGCGGCTGCGCGCGCGGCGGCGTTTGTGATCGACAAAAACGAACCTTTCATCGCCGGCAATGACTATCTGGCCGACTTTCGTGCGATTTATGCCGGCGCGGACGGCGCGGTGCATATCAGCTCACCGGGGCTCTATCAGGACTACGACGCCTGGTACACGTTTCTGCTGCCCGAGATCGTGCAGGGCCAAAGCTATTGCCATCTCGCCACCGTCGAGATGATCAAAGCCGTCGCGGCCGGCGAGATGCCCCCGGGCACGGTCTTCACCACCGCCGACGACGCGCCGACACAGCCTCGCTAAGTGCCGACAGCTTTTGTTCTTGTCATCGCCCGGTTTAGCCGGGCGATCCAGGGTTCATCCGCACCTTAGACGCGTGTTGCGCGATGGATGCCCCGGACAAGCCGGGGCATGACAAAGAAAGGGTTGCGTCTCGTCAGTTTCGTCTGTTCACACAGAGGTTGGTCTCCCGCGGCGCGCTTGATTGCGCGCGCGGCTTGGTTTCATTGTTCGAGCATGAACCGCGACACCGCCGTTACGCTCGCCCAACAGGCCATCAAAGCCAATAATAAGCGGCTGGTGGACAAGCTGCTCGCCCGCATGGCCGAGCGGCCCCAAACCACTCCGACCTCGCCCAAAGACCTGCCGCTCATCGCGGTCACCTGCGCCACCGGGTGGGAGTGCTATGCCATCGTCGAGGAGCTGGTGGCCACGCGCCGCTTTCGGGTGCGCGCGCTGTACCGCACGCCCGGCACCCAGGCCGCCGCGCGCCTGGAGGCGCTGTTCAAGAAAGCCGAAGCCGACAGCCCCGGCCTGCTGACGCTGCACCCGGGCGTGGACATGACTTCGGCGGAAAAACTGACGGCCGCCTTCGCCGACTGTGCGGGCGTGGTGCTGTACACCACCGCCAACACCAGCCGCGCGGGCAAGCTGACCAATCACGGCAACGATCCGGTCGGCGGGCGTCCGGTGGTGATGGCCCAGGTCATGGCCGCACTGAGCGCGCTGAAAGCCAACCCCTCGGTGCGCCAGGTCATCACGTTGATCTTCCCGACCGACAAAGTCACGGGCATCGCCGATCACGCCCCGCCGATCCCGTGGTGGATCGACCAGAAATTGCGCCTGTCGCCGTTCCTGCGCGCGCAAGGCCTCAACGTCACGTGCATCTACCGGCCGGCGTACTATTACGCCATGCACCGCTTCGACTACACCGCCCAGGCGCATTTCCGGGGCGAGGGGCGGCTGTCGCGCACCATGATCACCGAGAACAACATCCCCGGCATCACCGATCCTGATTTTCTGGTGAACTGGATCGACGTGCGCGACGTCGGCAAGTGGGTCGGCACGTGCTTCGAGTACCCCGAGGTGTTCTCCAACGAGGACCTGTCGCTGGCGTCGAGCGCACACACCGGCCATGAGTTGGTCGAGATCGCCGAGCGGTCCAACCGCCACGGCACAAAGTTCCGCTACAAGCAGTTTCCGCTGTGGCTGATGAAGATCCTCGGGCGTCTGTCCGAGGAGGTGATTTATCCCTTGCGCTACGCCGAGTGGTACAACGCATCCGGAAACGGCTACGACTTCGCCTCCAACGCCGACCTGGCCGACCTCGCGCGCGTCCATCCGCCGTGGACCTTCGAGCGCGAGTTGGAATTCTGGGGCATCAACGACATCAAGCCCGCAGCACACTCAAAAAAATAGAGCATTTTCCCGACAAGTGGGGACCGGTTGGCGTGGAAAATGCGACCGAATAAAGAATCGAAAGCAGACCAGTGATTCAATCGGAACGCAGGCAAACCAGCATTCTCATCCGCGCGCTGAAATGGACGGGTATCGCGGTCGTCGGACTGGTGGCCCTCACGTTCGGCGCGTTGTTTCAGCAAAAGGCCGCACGCCATGCTGATGCTTCGCCGTTGGCTCTCGCGGCGGCCGTGTCCGACGATGAGGTGCGGGTGGACGAGGGCGCGCATCTCACGTTCCGTCCTCTCAAGGTTCCGGAACGCATGGGCGTGATCGTCTATCCCGGTGCGTTCGTGGACATCCGCGGTTACGCGCCGACGCTCAAACCTCTTGCATCAGCCGGATATCGCGTGGTCGTGACGCCGATGCCTTTTGAACTGTCCATCCTCGCCGTCGACCGCGCGCTGGAGGCGATGGCCGCCAACCCCGATGTGACGCGCTGGGCGATCCTCGGCCACTCCATCGGCGGCGCGGCGGCGGGCAGCTTCGCGCACGGGCATCCCGACGCCGTGGACGGCGTGATCATCTGGGATTCCTATCCGCCCTCGACGTCGAGCCTCGCGCAGTTTCCCAAGCCCGCATGGCACATCCATCGCGCCACGCCCGACGGCGCAGCCCCCGCGCAATTCACCGCCCAGCGCGGAACCTATCCACCGGGCAGCACATGGGTTCCGATCCCCGGCGGCATCCACATGAACTTCGGATCGTTCTCGGGCGGCGGCTACGTCGAGGACTGGGCGGCGTCCATCAGCCAGGAGGAACAGCATCGCCTCGTGATCGCTGCGACCTTGCGTGCGCTGGCCGAGATTGAAGACGCAAACAAAAAGGGCGGCCTGTGAAGGCCGCCCTTTCGTTGTTCCGATGTGACGCCGCTTAGAACTCGTACTTGGCGCCGAACTGGATCGCCCATACCGATTGGCGGGCTTCCAGCGTGCGGTTCTTGGTGCGCACCGCGCCGGAGTATGTGTACTTGCCGCCGACGGCGCTGGTGGCTTCTACCACCGGCACGACGAACGGGAAGCCGATCTGGATGTCGCGGCCCCAGCTGGAGTTGATCAGGTTGGTCAGGTTGCGGATGTCCATGGTGAACACGCCCTTACTGCCTTCGAACAGCCCGGGAATCTGCTGGCTGAAGCGCATGTCCAATGTGGCCACCGACGGGCTGCGGAACGCGTTGCGCGGCGCGATCTGGCCGCGGTACTTGTCCAGGCCGTTCTCGACGATGAAGGCGTCGAGCTGCGCGTAGGTCAGCCCGCCCGCCAGGTTCACGTCGTTGGCGTCCTTGGGCACGTAGAACAGCTGGCGTTGGAACCCGCCTTGCGCCGGGTCGCCAAACACCGCGCTGGTGCCGGCGAAGGTGTAGCTGAACGGACGGCCCGTGCGCGCCTGACCGAAGAACGAGATCGAGGTTTCGTAGTCGCCCCAGAACTCCTCGGTCCACTGGCCCGCCAACACGCCGTTATGCTTGATCTCGTAGTTGGAGGTCGACGCTTCGGGGTTGTTGATGTCCTGACGCGCGACCTGGGCGAAGTTGGAGAACGCGACGGAACTGGTGCCCGGATTGACGTCGGTGACGTCCTGCCACGTATAGCCCAGTTCGAGGTTGAAGCGGCCCACGGTGGTGTCCCATTCCTTGGCCAGCTGCACCGAGGCGACCCAGCCGCGGCCCTCGTCGGTGTTGGTCAGCAGCATGTCGTTGCCCGAAGCGGGCAATGCGGGGTTCGTAGTGCGCCGGCCGTACACGGGGCGGCCGTCGGGCGTGGTTCCGGTCTGGATCAGGCGCAGGTCGATCCAGTTTTGCGCCTGCTTGACCTTGCTGTAGATCAGGTCGGCGCGCAGCGTGTAGTCCTCGCCCATCATGCCGAGGTCGAAGGTCTGGTCGAAGCCGAGCGAGGCCTTCCAGGTGGACGGAATCTTGAAGTCGGGGTCGATCGCGTTGGCGTTGCCGTCGCCGGCCACCAGCGACTGCACGACGGCCGCGGGCACCAAGCCGGTGACGTTGTTCAGGGCCGTCATCTGCAGTGGCGTCAGGGCCACGCCCTCCGCCGGGCGGGTGATGACCGTGGACCCCGTCTGCACACCAGTGTTGGAGTAGTTGTTCGACAGCCACACGTTGGGCGTGCCGCCGCCAAACAGGCCGACGCCGCCGCGCACCACGATGTCGTCGCTGAAGTCGTAGGTGAACGACAGGCGCGGCAGCCACAAGCCGCGGCCGTCGAAGGTTTCGGTGTTGGCGAAGCCGTGGCGCTGTTGGAAGCGGGTGTTCAGCGCGGGCATGGTGTCGCTGGAATAGCTTTCGCGGCGCATGCCGGCCGTCACCGTCAGTTCCGGCGTCACGTCCCACGAGTCCTGGATGTAGAACGAGGTGATGTCGGAATTGAACTCGGCACCCGCGTCGTCGATGTTGCCGCTGACGGCGAACTGGAAGTCGAGGCGCTGGGCGTTGCGGGCCTGGAAGTCGGCCAGCGAGTTGAAGTGGTAGAGGCCGTAGGACTGCGCCAGGAAGGCGTTGAACACGTCGAGCTGCTCACGCTCGACGCCCGCCGTGACGGTGTGATCACCGATCAGGTAGTCGCCCTTCAGCTTGAAGGTCAGGTTCTCAGTGTTGAGCACGTTGAAGTGGCGGAACTGATCTGGGCCGAAGGCCAGCACGCCCGCCGTCGACAACGCCGAGGTGCGCACCTGCATTTCGGCGAAGGGCACCTTGCCGCGCGGGGTGGGCAGGGAGTCCTTCTTGACGTAGCCGACTTTCACTTCGGTCTTGAAGGCGTCGGTCCAGTCAGAGAACAGCTGGCCGGAAACGGAGTCCACGGTCTGGGTGTTGTCGTACCAGTTGGAGCCGGCAGCCAGCGTGCGCGCGGCGGAGATCGAGGCGCGCGGCGTGGGGCTGACCACGATGTTGCCGTCGCCGCGGTTGTAGGACACCTGCAGGCGGTGTTCGTCGGTGATGTTCCAGTTCAGCTTGGCGAAGATCTTTTCGTCGGACTCCGGCAGGGAGTTGTCGAGATCGAGGGCCTCGTAGCCGTACACGCTTTGCGCGATGGACTTTACCTGGTCATAGAATGCCTGCGTGATCTGCGAGATTTCGTTCGGGAAGCCGCCGCCCGCCGGGCCGGTGGTGACCGGGTTGCCGGTGGTGAACTTTTCGTAGCCGGCGAAGAAGAACAGCTTGTCCTCGACAATGGGTCCGCCCAGCGTGAAGCCGAAGGTCTTGTCTTCGAAGGTCAGGTTCACGGGCCGTGCGCCGGAGTTGTTCCCCAGCAGGCTGTCGTCCGAGTAATAGTAATAAGCCGACCCGGTGAAGTCGTTCTCGCCCGACTTGGTGACAATGTTGATGTTGCCGCCCTGGAAGCCCGAGTAGGTGACGGAATAAGGCGCGATGTTGACCGACAACTGATCGATGACGTCGAGGCTGAGCGGCGAGCGCAAGCCCGGGTAGCCGCCGTTGTTCAGGCCGAAGTCGTCGCTGTTGCGCACGCCGTCGATGGTCAGCAGGTTGAAGCGGTTGTTGGTGCCCGCGATCTGCACCGCGTCGGAGTTGAAGCGGTCGATGTACACTTTCGGATCGGCGCGCAGGATGTCCTTGAGGTCGCGCGTTACCGTTGGCGCGGCGACGATGCGCGCGCGGTCGAAGTCGGTGACGGGGCCCGAAACGGAGTCACGCACGCGAACACCGCTGACGGTGATTTCCTGGATCGCGCTGCCCAGTGCGTAGTTGAGATCGTAGGGCTCGCCCAGCACCAGGAACACATCCTCCTGCACTTTCTCCGGCGCGCTGCCCGAGGAGGTGACGGTCACTTCGTAGGGGCCGCCCAGACGCAGACCGCGGCCGATGAAGCGGCCTTCGGAGTTGGTGGTCGCGGTGGTCACCGCGCCCGTGGGGGTGTGAACGATGCGCACTTGGGCGTTGGCTAAGGGCGCGCCGTCGGTGCCGCTGATGGCGCCGTTGATCTGGCCTGCGGTTTCCTGCGCCATGGCGGGTGCGCCCATCAGGGCAACGGAAATCAACAGGGCGTGGCGCAGGCCCTTGAACAAAGTCGGCTTCATCGGTCTAACCCCTAGGTATTATTATGGAAATTCAGCTTCGGACGGCCGCATCCTAAGTCTACGTTCTTGCATGCGTGTGACAGCTGCATGAAACAACGGCGAAAGTACCAAGACGGATTCATTGCAACGCCTATGACAAGACGTCAATTGAATCACGGCTAGGTCAGCGGTTTCCCGTCGGTGCGTTGCACAACCACCACGCTTGAGCGCGGCGGAACCCCCTCCTGAAAGTCCGGCCACCGGGTGGCCGGACGGTCGAACGTGGAGCCGTCGACCTCGCCGGGGTGCTGAACCGAGCAAAAAAGCGCCGTTCCATCAGGGGTAAAGCAGGGTCCGGTCATCTCCGCGCCCAGGGGGCACGCAAAGAACTTGCGCGAGAGCGCCCGGCCCGAGCCGGTCACGTCGGCCGCCCAAAGCCCGTCCGACCGGCCGAAGTCGCCCGCCCCGTCTGTGGATAACCACACTCGGCCTTGGGCATCGAAGGTGAAATTGTCGGGGTTGGAGAACCAACCATTGGCTGAAATGTCGGCGTGGTACTGGGCCCCCGAATCGGGGGCCTGGGGGTCGCCGGCCATGATGAACGGCCGCCAGGCGAATCGAAGGGCGGCGTGATCGGGCGCACCCTGTTCAAACCCCGGCGGCAGCAGCTCCAGAATATGGCCGTGGCGGTTGACGGCGCGCGGGTTGGCAGCGTCGGTGTCTTTGCGTTTGGAATTCTTGGTCAGCGCCAAAAACACCGCGCCCGTGACCGGGTTGGGCACGATCTCCTCGGGGCGGTCCATCGGTGTCGCACCCAGCAGCTTCGCCGCGCGGCGCGCTTCGATCAGCACGTCGCCCTGGTCGTTAAATCCGTTGGCTTGCGTCAACGGGCCTTGGCCGAAGACCAGTGGCAGCCAGGTGAGCGTGCGGTTTTCGTCGAAGCGGCCCACATACAAAGTGCCGTCGTCAAGAATATCGCGGTTCTTCGCGCGTTCGGTGGGGTTCCATGTCCGTGTCGAAACGAATTTATAAACGTGCTGGAAGACTTCATCATCGCCCGAGTACACGACGACGCGGCCGTCGGGCGCAAGCGCGAAGCCCGCCCCCTCGTGCTTGAAGCGGCCGAGCGCGGTGCGCTTTGTTGGAATCGAGGCCGGATCGTAGGGGTCGATCTCGACCATCCACCCGAATCTGTTCGGCTCGTGGGGTTCGCGCTCGAGGTCGAAGCGCGGGTGGTATTTGAACCAGTTGAAGTACACCTCGTTGGTCATGTCCATCGCGCGGTGGTTGGCGTCCTCCGCCGAGCCGTTCAGTCGTCCGCCGAAATAGTGGTTGATGTTCTCCTCGGCGATCAGCACCGTGCCCCAGGGCGTGATGCCGCCCGCGCAATTGGCCAACGTGCCGATGACGGCGCGCCCCGTGGGGTCGTCACGCGTCATCAGGCGCTTGTGCCCGGCGGCCGGTCCGCTGAGCGTCATCACGGTGTCGAGCGCGGTGATGCGCCGGTTATAGCGGCTGTCGCGGACCATGCTCCACGTTCCATCGACGCGCTTCACTTCGACGATGGAATGGCCGTGGGCGGCCATCTCGATTTCGGCGAAGTCTTTCGAGCGGGCTTCGTCGTACTTCTGCGTCACGCCGGGCAGCGCCAGTTCCGACTGCACGAACTCGTTGTTCACGCACAGCAGGCCGTGGTCGGATGCGTTCGAACCCAAGGGCAGCGGCAGGAAGCCGATGAAGTCGCAGTCGGTGCCGAATTGTTTTTTCTGCGCTGCGGCCGATTGCGCCGAGGGCGTGAACGCGGGCGCATCGGTGCTCAGCGGGTCGCCCCAGCGCAGCAGAACCTGGGCCGTGTGGCCGGGCGGAACGTGGTGCATCTCGTCGATGCCCTGGCCGACCTCGGTGAAGGTCAAGGTCGAGGGGCCGGCCTTGGCCTGGGCGGGCGTCGCGGTCATGGCCGCGGTCGCGCCGACGGCGGCAATCTGCAAGGCGTCGCGGCGGGTGGTGGGAACATAGGTCATGGCAACCATCGGGGCGGGAGAACGTGGTGCTTTATATAGGCAGCCGCCGCAAGGCCCTCGGTGACAGTTTCCTTAAGCTTTCTTTTTCTTCGCGGGCCTCTTCGCCGCCTTGGCCTTGTCCGTCAGGTGATGCCAGTAGTGCCACAATAATAACGCCGCGCTCGACCGATAGGGCGACCAGCCTTCGCCCAGTTTGGCCAGCCGTTTCGGCGTAGGCCGCGTGCGCAGGCCCATCAACGCCTTGGCGGAATATTG
>Ga0164290_1001887_pt1 | contig 21388 bp, 24 predicted proteins | sample Micstemetagenome_FD_108782 | JGI IMG/M metagenome (GOLD analysis project Ga0164290, IMG submission 108782) | Contaminated culture microbial community from soil near Moab, Utah, USA - Microcoleus steenstrupii SON62 (Illumina Assembly) | ecosystem: Environmental > Terrestrial > Soil > Soil crust... | reverse complement strand
GAACTTCGCGCTCGCGATCGGCTACAACGTGATCGCCGTGCCCGTCGCGATTCTCGGCTATGCGACGCCGCTCATCGCCGCGATTGCCATGTCCACCTCGTCCGTGATCGTTGTCGTCAACTCGTTGCGTCTCGGCTCCCGGGAGTCGGGCGGCAATGAAAGCCAGATGGCCAGACAGCCTGCAATGGAGCCCGTCACCCCATGAATGTGTTGATTTTTCTGATCCCCATTGCGCTGGGTCTTGGCGGACTAGGGCTCGGTGCCTTCCTGTGGTCGCTAAAATCCGGCCAGTATGAAGATCTCGACGGAGCGGCCTGGCGGGCCATTTCGGACGACGAGTGACGCGCCTGGGCAGCAGCTCTTCGCAGATCCTACTTCAACGGCAATCGAACCCAACGCCAAGGCGCGTTTTATGCTTCCTTCCGTATGCGGCATGGTTGCTGGGCGAGCGTTCTTAACGGCTGGATTGCGCTAGCAAATTAATACATGGTCATATATCCTTTCCAGCGATAACTTGCTGACATACAATCATAAAATGCATTTTCATTCCCTTGGAACTTTGTCGAATCCCGGTCGTTTGCTGGCCAGCATGGGGTACAAGAATGCGCAAAGTTTTTCTTATCGCGAGCGTCGTCATGACATTCGTTTACACGGGATGGATTTCGACGGCCAGGAGCGGCAATCAATCCGCACTTCAGGTCGGTCATCATCCGGTTCACATCGCCGCTTGCGAACGTGCCAAGGCTCGACTGAATCGTCCGGGGCAAAATACATGGAAGAACAGACTTCACGCTTGGCCGTGCTTGCGATGACTCGGTACAATACCGCACCAAGATATAACCATTATTCACTCATGCTCGCGCTACATTGGCACGCCCGCAAATGAGAAATGATCAAGATATGCTTGGCATGAATACCTTCTTCCAATCCGAAGAAATTCACTTGGTGCGACGGGTATTCAAGGGAATCTTGTCTAACGTTTGGTTTGACCGGACGCACGACAACGAACAAGCACTTGCCAAATTTCTTGTTCGATGCCTTCAAAGCGGTATGAAAGACGAAGACAATTTGCGACTTGTCGGCGAAAATGCCGCCCTTATCAAATGGTCGACAACCCAAGACTTGAGCGCTTGGCCTATCAAGGCCTCGTTGGCCGACGAGTAAGCCGTTGGACTTCGAGCGACAATCTCGCGATTCCTATACCGCGTCAATGAAGGGGCGGAAGTGCCGTTGCCGATTTCGACAGCCAAGATCGCGAAGACCGCGCCGCGCCTATCCTGCAAAGGCTTGCGACATGACCCTTGATGAAGTCGCCGAAAACAGAAAGTCTTCTATCCCGAAGATAAAGACCGGGCCAACGACCCGGATCAATAGATGTCATCGCTATTTTCGCCGGTCAATTTTCTTATATGAGCGATAGCGGCGCGTTTAGCTTCCCGATAATTCCGATATGGGCCGGGGAGCATTTCAACCTTATTGCCGCGTTTCAAGATGGCCGATTTCGTAATCGGATCAAATACCACTTCGGTGCCATCCTGGAACTGGTCCATCGTTCATCTCCCTGCGCCCGAACGCGAAGCAGGAGGATAGGTTGCCAATAAAATCATTATTGCCTGTCCATTCCATGACCAAGAGGCATGGAAAAAGTGAAAACCGTTTGCTCTCGGGTTGACGAAACGGTCAGGTTTCCACCGTGCGCCGTTGCGATCTCCGAAGCAATGTGCAATCCCAAGCCCAGCCCTTGCGGACTCTCGCCCGCGCCGCCCCGAAAAAATGGCTGAAACAATTTGTCCATGATTGATTGAGGAATGGGCGTGCCGCTGTTAGCGACGGATAGAACAAAATTGTCGCCAGCGACAATTGCTTCCAATCTGACTGGTGTATCGTGCGCACCATGAGTTAATGCGTTCGCGAGAAGGTTGGACGCGAGTTGGCCAATCCGGATTCTGTCAACGCTAACGGGAAATGGAATTTCGATCTTGGCTTCTATCTCCCGATCTGGTGTCGCAGATTGCAGTTCCAAGACGACTTGGCGCAATACCGGTTCCAAAGGCTCGTTAGCATCTCGCTCTACGGTCAAACCTCCACCCAGACGACCGCGCGCCAAATCCAATATGTTATCGATCAAGCCATGCATTCTGTCGGCGGCTTTCTCGACAAGTCCGACGACACCAATAGCCTTGTCGCTCAAAGGTTCTCTTGAGAGCATTCGCATTCCCGCGCTGATCGATGCCAGCGGATTGCGAAGGTCATGGCCAAGAACCGCTATGAATTCATCCCTCAAAAGACCGGTTTCGGTCAGTGAAGCGTTCAGTGCTGCCAATTCCTTGCGGGCTGCTTCCGCGACCTTACGAGCTTCGACCAGATCGCGTTCATACCGGCGACGTTCCTTGGCCTGAAAGATCGCCACCCGCGTCGAAATCAGGTTGCCATCGTCGTCACGTCGTTGACGGGCATTTGCCAGCACCGCAAGCTTGGTCCCGTCCCTGGTGACGAAATCCAATGCGACTTCGTCGAAGAAATCCTGCATACGTAAAAGCGGCGCAAAATGGGTTTCATAGAAGATGCGGCCGGCGACGTTAAGAAGATCAAGGAAACGTTTCTGCTTCAATTCCGAAGCCGAATATCCAAGCCATCCCTGAAGCGTCTGGTTGGTCGCGACAACGTGGCCCGCGGCATCCAATACAAGATAGCCGCATGGCGCACGCTCGAACAGGTCTTCGAAATCGACAACGTCATCCATTGAAAATTCTTAAATGAAATTCTTGATCGCTGATATGACTTCATTCGGGGCCGAGAGATTTGGGCAGTGGCCGCTAGCGTTCAAAACAACAAGCTTGCTTCCCGGGATATGGCTGGCGACATACTCGCCGACTTCTTGTGACGCTATAATATCTTCCTTGCATTGAAGAACGAGCGTCCGCGCCTTGATCTTGGCGAGATCATCACGGTTATCAGACATAAAAGTCACACGAGCAAATTCCTTCGCAATATCAGGGTCGGTACGGCAGAAGCTGTTTGCGAGTTCCTCGCCAAGTTCCGGACGGTCGGGGTTGCCCATGATCGCCGGCGCCATGGCCATTGACCAACCCATATGGTTGTCAGCAAGAGACTCTAGCAGTTCTCCGATATTCTCGGCACTGAATCCGCCATAATAGCCGTCGTCATTGATGTAGCGCGGCGACGGGCCAACCATAATCAAACTTTCGAACATACCCGGTGCTTTGATCGAGGCTAGAGCGCCAATCATGGCGCTAACGGAATGGCCGACAAAGATCGCATCTTCCAAACCAATGGCTTCGCCCATGTCGACGACATCGTCGGCATATCCGGAAAGCGTCGAATACTTGACCTGATCGTATGCCCGCAAGTCCGATTTCCCAGCACCGACATGATCGAAAAGAACAGTGCGAAAGCGGTTTTCGAAGTGAGGCGCCACATAGCGCCACATCGCCTGATCGCACCCAAAGCCATGGGCGAACATTATCGCCGGTGTGCCATTGCCACGAATCTTGATATTATTGCGCTCATAAATTGACATCGGCACCATCGTTTCCGGCAATGCCATTAGGAGCATCAATCGCCGATCAGATTAAATTAACAAAACGCAAAACCGCTTCAAACGGACAAGGTTCCACTTGGTTCCCATTCCGGCCTATCAAACAGTTTTATTTTTTTGAGCCCAATTAGCGTTTGAACCACAGAGCAGAATCCTCTCTATGGCTTCGCGGCGGGCCAGAAGCGTGGTTGCCACGCGAGAGATGACCGGCAAGGTTCAACTTTGTCGGTCATTTCGGGCCATTGATCTAACGCGATTGGCGGACATATGACGACCATGGCGAACAGCGTGAAGCAAGAGATTTTTCGTCTCCAGACACATTATGAAATGGAAGCGTTGATCGAACGTGCCAAGGATGAAGGTATGGCCGAAGACGACGCACTTGATGCTCTTGAGCGTGCCATACGAGAATTGAGGGAAGTTCGCGAAAGGACGCGAGATGCCATAGTCACTGGTCGGCTGTTTTAGTGCGCCCTGCCGGTGAACCATGTTCCTGCTTTAACGTATTAAAGGTATGAACAAGTACCTTTCCCTTGCCGAATTCATAGTGGTCGTTTTATCTGTTGGGTTGTTGATTGGATATGCGACCGCACCCGGTGCCTGGTACCAGTCGCTCGAAAAGCCACCATTCAATCCGCCAAACTGGGTGTTTCCGGTAGCATGGACAATCATCTATGTCCTGATCGCCATCGCTGGATGGCGCGTGATGATCATTGAAGGATTAAACGGTTGGACCGGCCGAACGTGGTTTGCACAAATGGCGTTGAATTGGGCATGGTCGCCGGTGTTCTTCGGGCTTCACATGCCTTTCGCCGCACTGGCGATTATTGTCTTGCTACTAACCAGCATTATCGCGTTCCTTCTATTGGCGAGAGACGACAAAGCGCGTCTGTGCTTTCTTCCATATGCAGCCTGGGTAGCATTCGCAACTGTTCTGAATGGCTGGATTGCGTTTGCGAATTGAATGTTCGTTGTACCGGCGCTAAATGTAAAGCGTATTATCTCGGCCAGGACACAGGATTGTATGCACGAACCGTGCTCCCGGCATAACTCCGGCACGGCACCTAGCAGGTCGCCGATGTCCTGGACGGGTTGGTACAGCGAATAGGGGCGCTGTAATTGAGATTTGAATTACATGGAGATTATGGCGGACAGAGCGGGATTCGAACCCGCGGTACGCTTTCACGTACACACACTTTCCAGGCGTGCGCCTTCAACCACTCGGCCACCTGTCCGCAACGGAAAGCCAATGAAATCGGCGGGAAGAGATTGAAAACTCAGTTCCGCCCGTTCCGGCTACCGGGCGCGGATATATACCGAGGTCCCTTGCCATATCAACCCTGTTTTGACATTTTTGAGACAATTTGCTCCTCGTCGCATAGATGAAACATTGAAACCGCAGAATCCCGGAACTATCTGATCTGTGAATGGATTGTGTCGCCGCGAGTAAAACGGGACTATTGCGGTGTGGGGAGAGTGATGCGTTTCCTGTTGAGGTTCCTGAGCCTGGCCTTTCTGGTGGCGGCCGTAATGACCGGGATCATCGATTCCATCCAGTCGGTGGCGAGCGAGATGGCCGTTGTCACCCCATTCGGCGCCTCGATCTTCAGCATCAATCCGGAAATACTTGCTGCCGCCGAAACATGGTCGCTTGCCCATCTGCCGGCATGGATGTGGCACACCTTCGCAGAATGGGCGCTGCTGCAGCCCGCCTTCGCGGTCTTCCTGTTCTTCTCCTTCCTATTCTGGGCACTCGCTTTCAAGCGCGAACCGGCGGCCGGCCGTTTCGCCGCCTGAACCCGTCAAACCCTTGAAACAGCTGATTAAACCGGCTACCATCGGTTTTTTTTACCATTTGAAAAAATTTTGGTGAATTTTTTCTTCCGTCATGCAAGGATGCCGCGCAGCCGGGTCTCGGGAGGTTTGAGGCCGGTCGGAAGGTGCGTGGCGCGCTTACGCTCAAGAGGGGGCGTGCCCGGGCTGAACCAAAGAAAATGTGTTAGCAAAAACAGGGCTCACCAATGAAAAAAATTCTTCTGACACTCATGGCCACCGCATCCATGGCCGCGTCCGCCTTGGCAGCCGACGTCAAGCCAGCACTGATCTATGACCTTGGCGGCAAGTTCGACAAGTCGTTCAACGAAGCTGCCTTCAACGGCGCCGAGAAGTTCAAGGCCGAAACAGGCATCGAATATCGCGAGTTCGAAATCGCCAACGACGCGCAGCGCGAACAGGCGCTCCGCAAATTCGCGGGTGACGGCAACAACCCGATCGTGGTGGCGGGTTTCTCGTGGGCAGCGGCGCTCGAAAAGGTCGCGGCTGAGTATCCCGACACAAAGTTCTCGATCATCGACATGGTCGTCGCCGGCAAGCCGAACATCAAGTCGATCGTTTTCAAGGAGCAGGAAGGCTCCTATCTTGCCGGCATCATGGCAGCGATGGCCGCCAAGTCCAAGAAGGCCGGCTTCGTCGGCGGCATGGATATTCCGCTGATCCACAAATTCGCTTGCGGCTTCGTCGGCGGCTTCAAGTCCGTCGCCAAGGATGGCGAAGTGCTTCAGGCCTATACCGGCACGGATTACACCGCATGGAACGACCCGGTTAAGGGCGGCGAAATCACCAAGTCGCAGATCGCGCAAGGCGCTGATGTCGTCTATCACGCCGCCGGCGGCACCGGTGTCGGCGTGCTCCAGGCCGCTGCGGAGGCCAACAAGCTCGGCATCGGCGTCGACTCCAACCAGAATGGCCTGCAGCCTGGCAAGGTCCTGACCTCGATGCTCAAGCGCGTCGATGTGGCGGTCTATTCGTCCTTAATGGATACCAAGAACGACATGATCGTCGCCGACATAAAGAATCTCGGCGTCAAGGAAGATGGCGTCGGCGTCGCACTCGACGACAACAACAAGGCGCTTGTGACGCCTGAAATGCTGGCTGCGGTCGATAAGGCCAAGGCCGACATCATTGCCGGCACCTTGCAGGTCCATGACTACATGTCGGACGAGAAGTGCCCCTATTGATGCTAGTCTGCAGAGCCCGTTCCTTCGCGTGAAGGGGCGGGCTTGTCGTTTCAGGGGAATGGACGCATTCGAGATCCGGACAGCACCGGGCAGCGTCAATAGTGAGGAGGCCGCGTGATGGCGGGGGCTTCGAGACTTGCCTCCTCGATCGCGCTAAATCGCTCCCTGAGCTGCTCAAGCGTCTTCTGCATCTTGTCGATGGCTTTCCATTGACTGGCGATTTCGGCCGACAGTTCGTCGATGGTTCGCCCCTGGTGGGCCGCAAGCTCTTCGAGTTCGTTGAGGCGCGCCGGCATGGCGTCTGTCGCGTCTTCCATGGCTTCAATCCCCGATATTTTCGTCAAAGGCGCTGGACATCAGGCCCGGAACCTTAAAATGTGAATCGTATGCGCCGCCTTGGGAGGCTGGCCGACATCGATATGGACCGTCATGAGCGAACTTGCCATCGAACTCAAGGGCATCGACAAGAGCTTTGGGCCTGTCCATGCCAACAAGAATATCGACCTCAAGGTCCGCAAGGGCACGATCCACGGCATTATCGGCGAAAATGGCGCCGGAAAATCGACGCTGATGTCGATCCTCTACGGCTTCTACCAGGCCGACAAGGGTGAGATTCATATCGGCGGCACCAAGGCGAATATCAAGGATCCGAGTGGCGCGATCGCAGCGGGCATCGGCATGGTCCACCAGCACTTCATGCTGGTCGAGAATTTCACCGTGCTCGAGAATGTCATGCTCGGCGCCGAGGATAGCCCCATCCTCAACAAGGGCATCGCCAAGGCCCGCAAGGAACTCAAGCGTCTCGAAGACGAATACGAGATGGAGGTCGATCCCGACGCCATGATCGAGGAACTGCCGGTCGGCATCCAGCAGCGGGTGGAGATCCTCAAAGCGCTGTTTCGCGGCGCCGAGATCCTGATCCTCGACGAACCCACCGGCGTGCTGACACCTGCCGAGGCCGATCACCTGTTCCGCATTCTCGGCCAGCTCAAGGCCCAGGGCAAGACAGTCATCCTCATCACCCACAAGCTGCGCGAGATCATGGCGATCACCGACGAAGTCTCGGTCATGCGCCGGGGAGAGATCGTCGCCACGCGCGAGACGGCGAAGACCTCGGTCGAGGAACTGGCCGAACTCATGGTCGGCCGCCGCGTGCTGCTCAGGGTCGAAAAGGGCGAAGCAAAACCCGAAGAGGTCAAGCTCGCGGTACGCAATCTCAGCGTCAAGGATTCCCGTGGCGTCACCATGGTCGATAACGTCTCCTTCGATGTCCGCGCCGGCGAGATTGTCGGCATCGCCGGCGTCGCCGGCAACGGCCAGTCCGAACTGCTTGAGGCGATTTCAGGCATGCGCCGCGCCGTATCCGGCAGTGTCGAGCTCGATGGCAAGGATACCGATGCGACCGGCCATCGCGACCCGGCGGGCTTGCGCAAGCGCGGCCTCGCCCATGTGCCTGAAGATCGCCATCATATGGGTCTGGTGCTGAAATTCGAGGAGAGCGAGAATTCCATTCTCGGCTACCACGACGATCCCAAATACGGCCGCGCCGGCCTGCTTAATGTTGATGCCATCCGTGCCGATGCGCAGGCCAAGATCGAGCAATATGATATCAGGCCACCCAATCCGCGACTGAAAACCGCCAATTTCTCGGGCGGCAATCAGCAGAAGATTGTCCTCGCGCGTGAAATGGAACGCGACCCGATCGTGCTGATCATCGGTCAGCCCACGCGCGGCGTCGATGTCGGCGCCATCGAGTTCATCCATCGGCGCATCATCGAAATGCGCGATGCCGGCAAGGCTATCCTGCTCGTCTCGGTCGAACTTGATGAAATCCGCTCATTGGCCGATCGTATTCTCGTGATGTTCGCCGGCCGCGTTGTCGGCGAGCGCTCGCCGGAAACGCCCGAGGGCGAGATCGGCCTGCTGATGGCCGGCGTCGAAGAGAAACTGGAGGCAGCGGAATGAGCGCACCCTTTGCGAAGCTGCCGAACTGGGCCGAGTATGGGTTGATCCCGGTGATCAATCTCGTCGTCGCCTTCCTGATTTCCGGTCTGGTCGTGCTCTTTGCCGGCGAAAATCCGTTCAGGGCGGCCTATCTCATGGTTTCGGGCGCATTCGGTTCCGGCGAGGGCATCGGCTACACGCTTTATTATGCCACCAACTTCATCTTTGCCGGTCTGGCGGTCGCGGTGGCGTTCCACGCCGGCCTGTTCAATATCGGCGTCGAGGGCCAGGCCTATGTCGGCGGCATCGGCGTGGCGGCGGCAGCCCTGACATTCGATGCCACGTTGCCCTGGTATCTCGTCTTCTTGCTCGCCATCATCGGCGGTGCCATCATGGGCGCGCTCTGGGCCTTGATCCCGGCCTGGCTGCAGGCCTATCGCGGCAGCCACATCGTCATCACCACGATCATGTTCAACTACATATCCTATGCGCTGATGCTGTGGATGCTGAACAATGTCTACAAACCGCTGGGCTCGATGGCGCCACAGTCGCGCACCTTCGGCCCGGGCGGCGAAGTGCCTAAGCTCGACTGGCTGCTGGCGATCTTCGGCCTCGACAACCGCAATTCGCCCTTCAATCTCACCTTCATTCTGGCGCTGCTCGCCGCCTTCCTGGTCTGGGTTCTGATCTGGCGGTCGCGTCTGGGATACGAGATCCGCACCCTGGGCTTCTCGCACGGCGCGGCCCGCTACGCCGGAATTTTCGAAAAGCGCATCATCATCGTCACCATGCTGATCTCCGGCGGACTTGCAGGCCTGCTGGCGATCAATTCGATCATGGGCGATCAGCATCGCATCCAGCAGGAGTTCGTCTCCGGCGCCGGTTTCGTCGGCATCGCCGTGGCGCTGATGGGCCGTTCGCATCCCATCGGCATCGTGCTCGCTTCCGTGCTGTTCGGCATGCTCTATCAGGGCGGCGCCGAGATCGCCTTCGACATGCCCAATATCTCACGTGATATGATTGTCGTTATCCAGGGCCTTGTCATCCTGTTTGCCGGCGCGCTCGAGCACCTCTTCCGGCCGTGGGTGGTGGAGGCTTTCGCGCGCGCGCGCTTGAGGTCCGCAACCAGCACGGAGGGAGCGTGAACCATGGGCAACGTCGATCTCTATGTTTCGATTATCCAGGGAACGATCCGCAACTCGGTGCCGCTGATCCTGACCGCGCTGGCCGGCCTCTATGCCGAGCGTTCCGGCGTTGTCGATATCGGTTTGGAGGGCAAGCTGCTCGCGGCAGCCTTCGCGGGCGCGTCCGCCGCGGCTTTTACCGGTTCCGCCACGCTGGGCCTGCTGGCCGCCGTCGCCTGCGCGGTGGCTTTCTCGGCAGTCCACGGTTATGCCTCGATCTCCCAGCGCGGGGACCAGATCGTGTCCGGCACGGCGCTCAACTTCATCGCCATCGGGGGCACCGTCATCATCGGGCAAGCCTGGTTCAACATGGCGGGCCGCACGCCCTCGCTGCCGCCTGAAGCCAAGTTCGCCAGCGATTGGGGCCTGCCTTTCCATCAGGCATTGGCTGGTATCCCGGTGCTCGGCGACATCTATTCGCGCATCCTGTCGGGCCACTACTGGCTGACCTATTTCGCCTATGCGCTGATCCCGATCACCTGGTGGATCCTTTATCGCACCCGATTTGGCCTCAGGCTCCGTGCCGTCGGTGAAAATCCCGGCGCGGTCGATACCGCCGGTATTTCGGTCGTCAGACTGCGCTATCAGGCCGTGCTGCTCGGGGGCGTGTTCGTCGGCCTTGCCGGCGCCTTCCTGTCGATGGCCGTCAGTTCCGGCTTTACCAAGGGCATGTCGGCGGGCAAGGGATATATTGCGCTGGCGGCGCTGGTATTCGCCAACTGGAAGCCGAAGAATATCCTGTTCACCTGCCTGCTGTTCGGCTTCCTCGATGCGCTGTCGATCGCCTATCAGGGCGCCAGCGTTCCGCTCATCGGCCAGATACCGGTTCAGGTCTGGACCGCGCTGCCCTATGTCCTGACGGTCGTGCTGCTCGCCGGATTCATCGGCAAGGCGAGCCCGCCCAGGGCGGCCGGCACGCCTTATGTCAAGGAGCGCTGAGATGACCAGCACGCATGCGCTCTTCGAGGCCGCGCGGGACGCGATGTCGCGCTGTTACGCCCCATATTCGAAGTTCCCCGTGGGAGCCGCGATCCGCGCCGAGGACGGCAATGTCTACAAGGGCGCCAATATTGAGAACCTCGCGTTTCCGCAAGGTTGGTGCGCGGAGTGCACGGCCATTGGCGCCATGGTCATGGGCGGGGCGAAGAAGATTGTCGAGATCGCGGTGATCGCGGAGAAGTTGGCTCTCTGCCCGCCCTGCGGTGGCTGCCGGCAGAAGATCGCCGAATTCGCCGATGCGACCACCCGCATCTATCTCTGCGACGAGACCGGCGTGAAGAAGACCATGACCATGGACGAACTGCTGCCCTTCTCCTTCGATACCGATACGATCGACAAGGGCTGATCGATGATCCCGCAGGAAATCATTCTCGCCAAGCGCAACGGCGGCGTTCTGGGCGCGCCGGAGATCAGGGAGTTCATCGAGGCGCTTTCCGACGGCAGACTGTCCGAAGGCCAGATCGCCGCCTTCGCCATGACCGTCTGGTTCAACGGCATGAACCGCGACGAGACGGTGGCGCTGACACTTGCTATGCGCGATTCCGGCGACGTCATGGCTTGGCCGGATCTCGGGCGGCCGGTCGCCGACAAGCATTCCACAGGCGGCGTCGGCGACAATGTCTCGCTCATGCTCGCCCCCATCGTGGCCGCCTGCGGCGCCGCCGTTCCCATGATATCGGGTCGCGGCCTCGGCCATACCGGCGGCACGCTCGACAAGCTCGAATCCATCCCGGGCTACGATATTTTCCCGAGTGCCGAGCGTTTCCGGCAGATCGTCGGCGAGATCGGCTGCGCCATCATCGGCCAGACCGGCGAGATCGCCCCCGCCGACAAGCGGCTCTATGCCATCCGGGACGTTACCGCCACGGTCGATTCCGTGCCGCTGATCACGGCCTCGATCCTGTCCAAGAAGCTCGCAGCCGGCCTCCAGTCGCTGACCATGGATATAAAGGTCGGCAACGGTGCCTTCATGCAGACGATGGACGAAGCGCAGGTCCTCGCCCGCTCGATCGTCGATGTCGCCAATGGCGCCGGTGTCAAGACGACCGCCCTGATCACCGACATGAACCAGCCACTTGCGGACTGTGCCGGCAATGCCGTCGAAATGGCGCATGCCATGTCTTTCCTCGAAGGCCGCAAGTCAGGCACGCGGCTGCACGAGGTGGTCATGGCGTTCGCCGCCGATATGCTGGTCAATGCAGGACTTGCGTCTTCGCTTGCTGAGGCGCAGGCCAAGGCGACACAGGCACTTGATAGTGGCGCCGCGCTTGATCGCTTCGGCCGCATGGTCCACACGTTGGGTGGACCGGTGGATTTCGCGGAAAACTGGAAAACCCATCTGCCTGTGGCGCCGATCGTCAGGCCGGTGCCTGCGCCCTATAGCGGCTTCATTTCGGCCTATGCAACGCGGGAGGTCGGCCTTGCCGTGATCGCACTCGGCGGCGGGCGGACGCACCCGGACGACAGGATCGATCACCGGACCGGCTATTCGGCCATTCTTCCCAGAGGCACGAGGGTGGAGCGCGGAGAGCCGATCGCCTTCATTCATGCGGCCGACGAGGCGTCGGCCGAGCGGGGGACATGGCATTACCTGTCTGCCGTGACGATTGCGGATGTGGCGCCGGCGGTACCGCCTGTTATACTCGACAGGATTAATTGACGAGCTTGAGCTCGTTGTTCTCCGCCCTGTAGGAGGAGAGCTTCTTGAGGAAGCTCATACCGATCAGCGGGAAACTCAGCGTCTTGCCACGGATCACCATCGCATCGACATTGCGCACCTGCACGGTGCCGATCTCGACGGATTTCAGCATGATGCGTGCCGCCTTGACCTTGCCATTTGCCGTCGCCACCTCGTACTTGAACTTCAGGTCGTTGCCGCCATAGCCGAGACTGCGCGCCGTCATTTCGGACAGCGTCACGAAAGTCGCGCCGGTGTCGATCATCGACTCCACCGGCTTGCCGTTGATGCGGAATTTGCCGCCGAAATGGCCGTTGTCGGCCGCTCTCAGCGTATAGCTGCGACCGTCATCGACAGGCGCCGAGGCATCGGCCAGGCTCGCATGCGCCGCGACGTCATCGCTCGTGGCCTGTTTCGACCCGACGAAGCCGACCATGCTGGGCACGTTGACAGCAACGACGATCGTCGCCGACCAAATCAGAATTGCACGTCCAATCATCACGGGTTTCCAGCTTCAACACAATGCTGAAACGCTAGGCGCAATTCGTCATCAAATGGTAAAACCATTGATTTCTAGGGGGTTTTGGGGTCGCCGCTTGATCCAAGGGTTAACGGAATCATTTCGTTCCGTACATCCGGTCGCCCGCATCGCCCAATCCTGGCACAATGTAGCCCTTCTCGTTGAGATGGCTGTCGATCGAGGCCGTGTAGATCGGCACATCGGGATGCACGCTATGAAAGTTTCTGATTCCTTCGGGCGCGGCCAGCAGGCACAGGAAGCGAATATTCTTGGCGTTGCGTTCCTTGAGCTTGTCGATGGCCGCGATCGAGGAATTGCCGGTCGCCAGCATCGGATCGACAACGATCACCAGGCGCTCGTCGATATCCTCGGGCGCCTTGAAGTAATATTCTACCGGCTTCAGCGTTTCGTGATCGCGATAGACACCGATATGGGAGACGCGCGCCGAGGGCACGAGATCCAGCATGCCTTCGAGCAAACCGTTGCCCGCGCGCAGAATGGAGGCGAAGACGAGCTTCTTGCCCTCGAGCACCGGCGACTGCATTTTTTGCAGCGGCGTCTCGATCTCTTCCATCGTCATCTCGAGGTCGCGCGTCACTTCATAGCAGAGCAATGTCGAGATCTCGCGCAGCAGCCTCCGGAACCCGGCCGTGGAGGTCTCCTTCTTGCGCATGATCGTCAGTTTATGCTGCACGAGCGGATGAGCGATGACCGTGACGCCGTCCATGGGAAAGCCTTCCGAATATAAAGTGTCCATTGGCACTCTTTTCACGCCCCGCCGTCATTCGCAAGCTTCGGAAACCGGATTCGGAGGCTCATCCCCAAGCCAGGTGGCTATAGAAAACTCCGCCCATGCGGTCCCGGCGCGATGCCGAGATGATGTGCCGCCGTCTCGCCGATATCGGCGAAACTCCTGAGCACGCCGTGCGATCCCGGCCGGATCGTCGGGCCGAAAGCCAGAACAGGCACGCGCTCCCGGGTATGGTCGGTGCCGCGCCATGTCGGGTCGCAGCCGTGGTCGGCGGTCAGGATCACCAGGTCATGCGGCCGCATCTTGCGCGCCATTTCCGGCAGGCGCCGGTCGAAGGCCTCGAGTGCGGCGGCATAGCCCGGCACATCGCGCCGGTGCCCGAAAAGCTGGTCGAAATCGACGAAATTGGTGAAGACGAGGTCGCCGTCACCGGCCTGATCCATCGCGACAAGTGTCGCATCAAAGAGCGCATCGTTGCCATTGGCCTTGGTGAGCGTCGAAATGCCCCTATGTGCGAAGATGTCGCCGATCTTGCCCACCGCATGGACCTGCCGGCCGGCCTCCACCAACCGGTCGAGAAGTGTCGGCTCCGGGGGTGGCACGGAAAAGTCCCGCCTGTTGCCGGTCCGCGCGAATGTCTCGCGGTTCTCGCCGATGAAGGGCCGGGCGATGACGCGCCCGATATTCAGCGGATCGAGAATGCCGCGCACCGTCTGGCACATCGAGATCAGCCGCTCGAGCCCGAACGTCCGCTCATGGGCCGCGACCTGAAAGACGGAATCGGAGGATGTGTAGCAAATAGGCTTGCCCGTCCGCAGATGCTCCTCGCCGAGTTCGGCGATCACGTCGGTGCCCGAGGCATGCTTGTTGCCGAGTATGCCGGGCAGGTCGCAGGCCGAACAGATCTCGTCCACGAGTTCGGGGCTGAACGCATCGCCCTGGGTGGGGAAATAGCCCCATTCGAGCATCACGGGCGTGCCGGCGATTTCCCAATGGCCGGATGGCGTATCCTTGCCGAGCGAGGTCTCGCTCGCCGCCGCATAGGCGCCGATCACCTTTTCCGGGCGCTCCATTGCTGCGGGCCAGAAGCGTGAGGCGGCTTCATGGGCATGCAGGAGGCCGATCGCGCTCATGTTGGGCAGTTGCAATGGACCTTCGCGCAGGCCTGCCCGGTCGCCGGCTCCGGCCGCGCAGTATTCCGCGATATGGCCCAGCGTGTTGGCGCCAAGATCGCCATAGGCTTCCGCATCGGGCGCATTGCCGATGCCGAAGGAATCCAGCACAAAAAGAAAAGCCCGCGCCATGCGATCGCCTCGTTCAAGTCATCGGGCCACGCGGTGTGGATCGCGCGCCAGCCCCGCTGGCGTATCGCGGTGTCTCATATTTTGCAACGGGATTGCTCTACCCGCAGTCGCTGCAGGGCACGTCATTGCCCAGCCGTTCGCGATAGTAGAATTCACGGTTGATGGTAATCGTCCGCGTCGATGCTTCGCTGCCGGCCGGCGAGCCGAAGAACAGCAGCATCGTATGCTGCACCGAAAGCTCGGACCGCACCAGGAATGAATTGGCCTTCTTCATGTCCTCGGGCACCGCCACTGCGGTGCCTTTTACGTAAGGCTTGCCGCCACTTTCATCCCACGACCACAATACCTTTGCATTGCCGCTGCCGTCGATCGTCACGCCGGTGATCTTCAGCTTGAGGTTGGGAGCGGGGCTCGGCGCGATTGTCGCCTCGGCCGTGTCGATCATTTCCGACAGGAACGCCTTGTTCACCGCTTCCTGCCGCGTCACGATATCGGCGATCGTCCCCGCGGCCTTCAGGGTCTTCTGGGCCACGGAATAGCCGGTCGTGATCTCGAACGAGCTGATATAGATGGCCAGCAGGACGGGTGCCAGGAAGGCGAATTCAATGGCGCTCGCACCGGCACGGTCGCGGAGCAACTCTCGTGCAAGGCCGAATACGCGTCGCAGGCGCAAGAATGCGCCCGATCGATCGCCGATTGCCAAAGCGCGCATCGAGGCCTCTTCACTCATCATAGTCCTCATTCTCGAAGGCGGCGGTCTGGACGATCAGGAAGTCTGTCGGAACGGGCTTGTTGGCGGGTCGGATATTGGTGATGTAGGGCCGCATCAGGTCGGTCATAATCTGCCAGCGGTAGTAGGCGCGAAGCATATTCTTGCTCTCAGGGCCGCCGGGGGAAAAAGCGAAATCGGTCGTGTCGAGGTCGGAATAGGTCTCGGTGGAGACCTTCGGCACCTCGCGCGGCATGTCGGCGAAGCTCGCAAACTGCCGGACATCGAGATAGAGCTTCTCCGGTGTCGTCGCCTCGGTTGCCGAGCACATGCCCAGCAGTTTGATCTCTTCGCAGAACATCTGGCGGAATTCGGCCTCGGTCACATCCGTGGGCCTGCCTTGGCCGAAGGTGACCTCGCCGGTGCGCAATTTGCGCGCCATGGTCTCGACGGCGTTGGCCATCAACTGCTCGCCTGCAAAGGCGACGAAGGTCTCGAAGATTGCGAAGATCAGCAGAAGGAAGGGCACAGCGAGCAAGGCGAATTCCAGCGCTGCCGCGCCTTCCCGGTCGCGACCGAGACGAAACAGCGATCGCAGTCGCCGCTGCCTCTTACGCATGTCCTTCGAATCCATTTGGATGTCCGTCCGCCTGTCTGTGAAATTCACAATAGAGGCAAAGCTTTAAGCCTGCGTTTTTGGCGCGCCGGGCTTTTTACGGATATTCTCAACGGGATGGTAAGAATTGGGCTGGGTCAGCGCCTTCCATCCAGAGCGCTTCAGGGTTAAATGGAAACAATTCTGTTGGCTCCGGCCGGCCAAGAGGCGGCCCGCTTCAGCCAACCCGAAGGGCCGGGCATCTTTCCGCCAGTTCCTGCGACGTCGGCCTCGGCCGTACCTCAGGGTACGACGCTCGCCCATCGCCTTGATCCTGACGAAAACCTGCTCCGGCAGAATGTTTCGATTTAACCCTGAAACGCTCTAACGCTGAATGGCGTTGCAAGTTTTACCTGGTGCCGCTCAAAGCCTGGTGCTCTTCGCAGGAGGGTGTGCAGGAAAGGATCGTGCGTTCCGTCGCCTTGAACAGACGCACCGTATTGCCTTCATCGATCGAGACCAGAATCCGCTCATCGAGCATGGCATTGCCGTCCGCGTCGAGCAGCACAAGATTGGTGGTACCGAAGGCTTTTCCGGTCAGCACGATGGTGCGGGAATCCGCCACCGTTGCATCCGCCACTTCGGCATTGCCGACGATGACCTTGGACACCGGCTGGTCGAGCTTCAGGACCTTGGCATGATTGAGGAATACCCGCATCATGCCTTCTTCATCGGCGGCTGAGCTGCCTGACGGCACGCCGAGCACGCCCGCCATCGCGATGGCGCTCGCGCATACAATATGGAGTGAGGTCCGGAGGGTTGGCCCAACGCGCATGTCTGTGCTTCCAGATGGTCTTGCTGAATGAAATGTGGACGAGAATGATGAACGAAGCCTTAAACGATCTAACAGTCGTGGCGCATGCTGGTAAGAAGTACTCAAGCACGCGATGGAACTTCAGAACACCTTCACCATTACTATTGCCGTTCGCAGGCTCGGCTGAGCCGTTCGGGGACATGGTCCGACCTGATCGGGGGGCGGTATCTCCCCGGCGGAAAGACGTAACTTTGAATCTATGTCAATAAAACCAGTGTCCTGAAGTAAAGTATCAAATATTTTATCGAATTGATTACGAGCTTGTTCACCAAATCTACTGTTGCAAGGCATTTACGCGTCGTTAACCCAATTTCTTAAGCCGTAAGAAACGACCCGTCTGTAGATTGTGCTCATCCGATCCAACGGCCAAACAGTTGGCGGAAGTGCTGATGTAAAGTTACCAAGGAGACGACCATGTCTGCGATTTTCGCACGCTTTATGAAAGATGAGTCCGGCGCTACCGCCATCGAATACGGCCTCATTGCTGCTCTGATCTCCGTTGCCCTGATCACCGGTGCAACGACCCTCGGCGGCGCTCTGAACACCCAGTTCACGAACCTGTCGAAGAAGCTCAATACGCAGTAACAACGTGTATCCTTCAAGCAAAAGGGCCCGCTCCGAAAGGGGCGGGCTTTTTTCATAGGCGCGTGAGACAACTTGATAGCATTTTAAGAAAATACTTATCGATCAATGTGTTAATGCACTTTAAAGAATTCAATGCCACACTCGACATGATTTTGCAGCCAACGGGAACTGGGTGACCGGAATGATGTTCAGGAAGTTTTTCACTGACGATAGCGGCGCAACAGCCATCGAGTATGGGCTGATATCCGCGATCATGGCAGTTGCACTGCTGTCCGGCTTCGGGGTGTTCAGCAATTCCCTCAGCAATCAGTTCACCCACCTGTCTGCCACGATGAACAATTCCTGGAAGTAGAAGTAGGCGGGTTGCAATGGTCACGGCTGCAGTTCTGGTAATCTTTCCTCTTTGCATGGCCATAGCCGCCTGCAGCGATCTGCTGACTATGACTATCCCCAATCGGGTTTCGGTGGTCCTGTTCGCGTCGTTCCTCGCGATCGCACCGTTTGCCGGGCTTTCGTTTCACGATATACTGATGCATCTCGCCGGCGGCGGCATTGTGTTTGCGGCCTGCTTTGCGCTTTTTGCCTTCGGCATCATGGGCGGTGGGGACGCAAAGGTGCTGACCGCCAGCGCCCTGTGGTTCGGCTTCGACCAGAGCCTTCTCGTCTATATTATCTACGTCTCCATATTCGGCGGCATGCTGAGCATGGCCATCATCGCCATGCGCTCCCAGCATGGTCTCATCATGGCATACGGCATCCCCATGCCTGAAACGATGATGCATAAGAAGAAAGTACCTTACGGCATTGCGATCGGCGCCGCGGCATTCATGGCCTATCCATCGTCGCCGCTGATGCTGTCGGCGCTTGGCATTGCGCAGCCGTGAGCATGTTTAACTTCAATTAACTATAGCTGTAAGCAAAAAGTTAACCATAATTATACCAATTGCTGATCATTCTGCGCATTGAAATCAGTTCAATCCGCAGGGATCACCTATGAAGCCCGCCCGACTCATCATTCTTTCCGTCGCGCTGCTCGCCGCTGGCGCGGCTGCGTTCCTGGCCCTGAAGCTGACCGGCCGCGAGCGCGTCGTCGAGCTTCAGGCCGAGACGATCGTCAAGAAGGAGCCGTCGATCAACGTTCTGGTCGCCGCGACCAATCTGCCGGTCGGCTCGAGGCTGACCGAGGAATCAATGCGCTGGACCGGCTTTCCGGAAGGCAGCATCGTCGAGGGCTTCATCACCGACCAGAACCGGCCCGAAGCATTGACCGAGCTCAAGGATGCGATCATTCGCATGCCGATCTTCGAAGGCGAGCCGATCCGTCCGGAAAAGATTGCCGATGCCAATGGCGCGATCATGTCGTCGCTCCTGCCATCGGGCAAGCGCGCGGTCGCCGCCGACATCTCCGTCTCAACCTCCGCCGGCGGCTTCATCCTTCCCAATGACCGCGTCGATGTCATCATGGTCAAGAAGGACGACCAGAACGGTTACGATACCGAGACGATCCTTACCAATATCCGCGTTCTGGCCATCGACCAGGAGGTGCAGGAAAAGGACGATGCAAAGACCGTTGTCGGCGCCACGGCGACACTCGAGCTGACGCCCGAACAGTCAAAGGTTCTCGCCGTCGCCACACAGATGGCCGACCGGCTGACGCTCGCGCTGCGTTCGGTCGCCGATGCGCAGGAGCCGGATGGACTTGTCGCCAAGCACCTGCTGTCGGGCGAAGGCAACCGGGCCACCATCCAGATCATCAAGTCTGGTGTCATTCAGAAGATGAACGACACCAGTACGTCCAGCGAACAGTCGCAGTAAACGGGGACCGAAAGAGATGACGTCACGATCCACAATTCTCGCCCCGCTCAAGATTGCGCTCTGCCTGTCGCTGACATTCGCAGGCGTTCCGGGCTTCCAGTCCAACATGTTTGGCGGCCTTGGCATGCTGCCGGCAGCGGAAGCCGCTCAATCGATGATCAGGATCTCGCAGGTGGGCCCCGGCGTGAACAAGAAGATCAAGCTCGGCCTCAACAAGGCGGTGGTCATCGACCTGCCGACCGATGCGCATGACATTCTGGTCGCCGACCCCGCGATCGCCGATGCCGTGACCCGCTCCTCGCGCCGGCTCTATGTATTCGGCAAGCAGGTCGGCCAGACCAACGTCTTCATCTTCGGACCGAACGGCGAGGAACTCATCGCGGTCGATCTGGAGATCGAACGGGATATTTCCGGCCTGGAAGCCAACCTCAGGCGCTTCATTCCGGAATCCGACATCAAGGTCGAGATCATCTCCGACAATATCGTGCTTTCCGGCACGGTCCGTACGCCTCAGGATGCTTCGCAGGCCGAGAAGCTCGCGGAAATCTTCGTCAAGGGCGGTGAAGCGACCACGCGCAACGTTACCGCTTCCGCCACATCGGCGACTGGGGATGCGACAGTCGGTCTCTTCAACGAAGACCGTCAGCAGTCCCAGATCGTCAACATGCTGACGATCGAAGCCGAAGACCAGGTCATGCTCAAGGTCACGGTCGCCGAAGTTAGCCGTAGCGTGATGAAGCAGCTTGGCGTCAACAGTACGGTGAGCGGCGACAATGGCGCGATCAGCTTCCAGAACCCGACCAATCTCGGCGGTGCGACCAACTGGATCAATCCGACCCAGGCAACCGGCACTATCGGCGGTCTTGATATCTCGGCTTTCGTCAATGCGATGGAACAGGCGGGTGTCATGCGCACGCTGGCCGAACCGAGTCTGACAGCGATCTCTGGCGAACAGGCCAAGTTCTACGTCGGCGGCGAGTTCCGCATGGTTGGCCAGCAGGATGTGGAGGACGGCGGTGTCACCCGCGAACACGAACAGATCGAATACGGCATCAGGCTCAATTTCAAGCCTGTCGTGCTCGCTCCGGGGCGCATCTCGCTGCAGATCGAAACGAACGTCTCCGAGCCGACCTTCGAGGGTTCGGTCACATCTGCCGGCACGATCTGGCCTATCATTGGCAAGAAGAAAAGCTTTGATATTCCGGCCTCGACGCTGATGGGCATCCGCAAGCGCGAGGCCTCGACCACGGTCGAACTCCCCTCCGGGGGCTCGATCGTGATCGCCGGCCTGGTGCGCGACGATATCCGCCAGGCAAGCTCGGGCACGCCGGCGCTGATGAACATACCGATCCTCGGTTCGCTGTTCCGCTCGCGCGATTTCCAGCGCAACGAGACCGAACTGGTCATCATCGCCACGCCCTATCTCGTCAGGCCCGTCGAACGATCCAAGCTGGCCCGTCCGGACGACAACTTCAATCCGGAAAACGATGTGACCGGCTTCTTCCTCAACCGCGTCAACAAGATCTACGGCCGCAAGGAAAATAAGCAGCCCGGGCCGTATAACGGCACCATCGGCTTCATCTACAAGTGAGAAGGGGACGCACAATGATCAACGAAAACAAGAAATTCCGCCTTCTCAAACTGGCTTCGGCAGCGGCGCTCATCGCGGTCACCGCAACGCTCGCCTCCTGCGCCGCGCGGCCCGACCGACAGACCACCAGCGGCATCCCGGACGACTACCGAACCCGCCATCCGATCACGCTCGCCGAAGTCCAGCACAATCTCGACGTGCCGATCGGCACGGGTGAGCAAAGGCTGAAATCCGCCACGCGGGACCTCATCCGTGGCTTCGTG
>Ga0164290_1001886_pt1 | contig 21419 bp, 14 predicted proteins | sample Micstemetagenome_FD_108782 | JGI IMG/M metagenome (GOLD analysis project Ga0164290, IMG submission 108782) | Contaminated culture microbial community from soil near Moab, Utah, USA - Microcoleus steenstrupii SON62 (Illumina Assembly) | ecosystem: Environmental > Terrestrial > Soil > Soil crust... | reverse complement strand
GCCCCAGGGACCCTTGCCGCCACTCTGCCAGCCACCGCCTTGATTGTTCCAGGACATCGGCGCGCGAAACCTCTTGTTGTTGATGTTTGTGCGGCCAAAGCGATCGGATAACGGGCCGATCACCGGCACAATTGACGTTACGGTACTTCGCATTGTCGCGGCACCGGGGCCGCGTTATATCGCACGGTGACGCTCGGGACAAACCGATGGCCCCGTAGGACGAGCGCAATATTGGGCCGCAGGGCGGGTTTTCAAGCATGAGCGAAGTTACGCGGGAACAGGTGCTGGCCGCACTGGCGGGCGTCGTCGACCCCGGCCAGGGCCGGGATGTGGTGGCGAGCGGCATGATTTCCGGTGTCGTGGTGAAGAACGGCAATGTCGGCTTCTCGCTCGAGGTCGATCCGGCGGAGGCCGAGCGCAAGGAGCCGCTGCGCCGCGCCTGCGAGGCGGCGGTGGACCGGATCCCGGGCGTCGTCTCCGTCACCGCCGTGCTGACCGCGCATCGCCAGCCGGCGGCCGCGCGTAAGCAGGACGCCCCCCGCGGCACACACGATCACGCCCATGGCCATGCCCACGGGCCGGCCCAGGGACAACCCCAGGCGGCCAAGCCCGCGCTTCCAGGCGTCCGGGCCATCATCGCGGTGGCATCCGGCAAGGGTGGCGTGGGCAAGTCCACGACGGCGGTCAATCTGGCGCTGGCGCTCAAGGACCAGGGCAAGAAGGTCGGCCTGCTGGACGCCGACATCTATGGCCCTTCGATTCCACGCATGCTGGGCATCACCGGCCGGCCGCAGTCCCCCGACGGCAAGAAGCTGCTGCCGATGCGCAACTGGGGCATCGTCTGCATGTCGATCGGCTTTCTGATCGCCGAGGACACGCCGATGATCTGGCGCGGCCCAATGGTGATGAGCGCGCTCGAGCAGATGCTGCGCGAGGTGGAGTGGGGCGAGCTCGACGTGCTCGTCGTCGACCTGCCACCGGGCACCGGCGATGCGCAGCTCACCATGGCCCAGCGGGTGCCGCTGGCCGGGGCCGTCATCGTCTCCACCCCGCAGGACATCGCCTTGCTGGATGCGCGCAAGGGCCTCGCCATGTTCAAGCGCGTCGATGTGCCGGTGCTCGGCATCATCGAGAACATGAGCTATTTCTGCTGCCCCAACTGCGGCCACCGGACCGACATCTTCGCGCATGGCGGCGCACGCCGCACGGCGGCGGAGCTCGGTTGCGCGTTCCTGGGCGAGATCCCGCTGGAACTCGCCATCCGGGAGACGTCGGACTCCGGCGAGCCGATCGTGGCGAGCCAGCCCAACTCGGCGATCGCCGCGGTCTATCGCGAAATCGCCGGCGAGGTGGCCGCCAACATCGAGACGGCGCTCGCCGGCCAGCAGCGCCGGCAGCCGAAGATCGTCGTCGAGTAACGGCCCGCGGAAAGGCGGAATTCCCTGTCCCGACGCGTCGCGCTTGGTCGAGCGACGCATCTGGGCTAGCATCGCTCCTGCAAATACGGCGCAGACCGTTTCAGGAGGTTTCACAATGCGAGCCGCTTTTCTTGCGGCGACGGCGCTTGCCGTCGTCCTTTCGATGCCCGCTGCAGCGCAGACGGGCACCCTGCCGGCCCAGATGTCGTGGACGGCCTATGACACCGGTTCTTCCGGCTTCAACATGGCGGTGGCCATCGGCCAGCAGATGAAGAAGTACGGCAGCGACGTCCGCGTGCTCGCCGCCGGCAACGACACCGCGCGCCTCGCTCCGATGCGGGCCGGCCGGGCGGTCGCCTCGGCCATGGGCATCGGCACCTATTTCGCCCAGGAGGGCGTCTTCGAATTCGGCACCCGGGAATGGGGTCCGCAGCCGGTGCAGCTGATGCTGTCCTCCTCGTCCTGCAACGCCATCTCGCTCGGCGTGGCCAAGGATACCGGGGTGAAGGAGATCAAGGACCTGAAGGGCAAGCGGGTAGGCGTCGTGGTCGGTTCACCGGCATTGACGCAGAACGCGCTCGGCGTGCTCGCCTTCGGCGGCCTCACCGCGGCCGACGTCAAGCTGGTCGAATTCTCGGCCTACGGCGCGATGTGGAAGGGCATGCTCAACAACGACGTCGACGCCGCGATCGCCTCGAACATCTCGGGGCAGGTCAAGGAAGTCGAATCCTCGCCACGCGGCATCGTCTTCCCGCCGACCCCGGCATCGGACACGGCGGGATGGGAGCGGGTGAAGAAGGTGACGCCCTATTACGCGCCGACCAAATCCACCTGCGGAATCGGCGCGTCGAAAGAGAACCCGGTCGAACTGCCCAACTATCCCTATCCGATCTTCATGGCCTACGCCTCGCAGCCCGAGAGCGTCATCCATACGCTGGTCAAGGCCATGATCACCGAGTATCCGAACTACAAGGACGCCGCGCCGGGCGCCGACGGGTTCGAGGCCAAGCGGCAGAACCTGATGGGCGCCATCCCCTACCACCCCGGCACCGTCAAGGCCTTGAAGGAGGCCGGCATCTGGACGGACGAGGCGGACAAGCACAACCAGGGCCTGATCAAGCGCCAGGAAGCGCTGGCGGCGGCGTGGAAGTCCTTCATGGATTCCAAGCCGGGTGACGACAAGTTCACCGACAACTGGATGAAGGCGAGACGCGAAGGGCTGACCAAGGCCGGCTTCGACCCGATCATGTGACCGAAACCCGGGCGTGGCCGATGCCGCGCCACGCCCGGGCCGGCCGCATGCGTTGCGGCAATCGAAGGCGGAACCCCGGCCGCCGCGTTCGGTGACGGGCTTGGTGGGACGGTCGGGTTGGGCTAGCATCCCGACCGCTAATACGGCGCAGACCGTGAGGGAGGACTATCGATCATGCGTGCTGTCTTGTTGGCGGCGACGGCGCTGGCCGTTGCCTTTTCCACACCTGCGGTCGCGCAGGACATAAAGCTTCCGCCTCAACTGTCCTGGACCGCCTACGATACCGGATCGTCGGGGTTCAACATGGCCGTTGCCATCGGCCAGCAGTTCAAGAAGTACGGCGCCGACATGCGTGTCCTGGCGGCGGGGAACGACACCGCCCGCCTCGCCCCGCTGCGTGCCGGCCGCGCGGCCGCCTCGGCCATGGGCACCGGCGTCTTCTTCGCCCAGGAAGGCCTTTATGAATTCGGCAATCGCGAATGGGGCCCGCAATCCATCCGGCTGATGATGACCTCCATCTCCTGCAACGGCGCCACGCTCGGCGCTGCCAAGGATTCGGGCGTCAAGGAGGCCAAGGACCTGAAGGGCAAGCGGGTCGGCGTCGTAGTCGGCTCGCCGGCGCTCACTCAGAACGCCCTCGCCATCATGGCCTTCGGCGGCCTGACGGCCACAGACGTGAAGCTGGTCGAATTCTCCAGCTACGGCGCGATGTGGAAGGGCGTGCTGAACAACGATGCCGACGCGGCCTTCGCCTCGACTATCTCCGCGCAGCCCAAGGAAGTGGAGACTTCGCCCAGGGGCCTCGTCTGGATTCCGACCCCCGCTGCCGACAAGGCTGGATGGGACCGGCTCCTGAAGGTGGCGCCGTGGTACTCGGCGCATAAGGTGACCTGCGGCGCAGCGGGCCTGAGCAAGGACAATCCGCTCGACGGATCGACCTTCGCCTACCCGATCGTCTCGACCTACGGCAGCCAGTCCGAGGATCTGATCTACTCGATGACCAAGGCGATGATCGTCGAGTATCCGAACTACAAGGATGCGACGCCGGGTGCCGACGGCTTCAATCCGAAGACCCAGACGGTGATATGGGCGGTCCCGTTCCATGCCGGCGCGGTCAAGGCATTGAGGGAGATCGGCGTCTGGACCGAGGCGGCGGAGAAGAACAATCAGAGCCTGCTCAAGCGCCAGCAGGTCCTGGCCGATGCCTGGAAGGCCTACATCGACAGCAAGCCCGGCGACGACGGCTTTCTCGGCAATTGGATGAAGGCCCGGAACGCGGCGCTGCAGAAGGCCGGCTTCGATCCGTTGTCGGGCTGAGCAATCGTATTTCCCTGGGACCGGCCCGCCCGCGAGGGCGGGCCGGTCTATGTCCGGAAGCATCCAATTTATCGTCCGATTAAGACTTGATTGACGGCGCGCCTGGAATTCTTAGGTTGTCCACGCTCGTAAGGATGAGGGAGGAGTTTCCATGCAGCGCATAGCATTCGCCGCCGCGGCCGCATTCGTCGGCCTGTCGGTATCCGCATCGGCCCAGGAGGTGAAGGTCCCGGCGCAGATGTCATGGACGGCCTATGACACGGGCTCGTCGGGGTTCAATATCGCCGTCGCCGTCGGCCAGCAGTTCAAGCAATACGGCAGCGACGTCCGCGTTCTCGCGGCCGGCAACGACACCGCCCGCCTGGCGCCGCTGCGCGCCGGCCGCGCCGCGGTCTCCGCCATGGGCGTCGGCGTCTACTTCTCCCAGGAGGGCGTGTTCGAGTTCGGCACCAAGGAATGGGGGCCCCAGCCGGTCCAGCTGCTCCTCTCCGCCACCTCGTGCAACGGCCTCACCCTCGGCGTCGCCAAGGACGCCGGCGTGAAGGAGATCAAGGATCTCCGGGGCAAGCGTGTCGCCGCCGTGGTGGGCTCGCCCGCGCTGACCCAGAACGCCTATGCCATCCTCGCCTTCGGCGGCCTGACGCCCAAGGACGTCAAGATCGTCGAATTCTCCTCCAACAACGCGATGTGGAAGGGAATGATCAACAACGAGGTGGACGCGGCCTTCACCTCGACGATCTCGGGTCAGTCCAAGGAGATGGAAACCTCACCGCGCGGCATCTACTGGCCGCCGACCCCGAAGTCCGACACCGCCGGATGGGACCGGCTGAAGAAGGTCGGGCCGTTCTTCAAGCCGCATGTCGCCACCTGCGGCGCCGGCGGTCTCAGCAAGGACAACACGGTCGAGATGCCGGTCTATCCCTATCCGATCTTCATGGCCTATGCCTCGCAGCCCGAGGATGTCGTCTATGGCGTGAGCAAGGGCATGATCGTCACCTACGACGCCTACAAGACCGGCGCGCCGGGTGCCGACGGTCTCGAGGTGAAGCGCCAGGATCTGCAATGGGCGGTGCCTTATCATTCCGGCACGGTCAAGGCGCTGAAGGAAGTTGGCGCCTGGACGGATGCAGCCGAGAAGCACAACCAGGGCCTCCTGAAGCGCCAGGCGACGCTTGCAGCGGCCTGGAAGACCTATATGGGCAGCAACCCGCCCGACGCCACTTTCGGCGAAGGCTGGTTGAAGGCACGCGCGGCGGCACTCAAGGCCGCTGGCATGGACGTAATTTTCGAGTAAGAAACCAAACAAAACAAGCAGGGTAGGCGTTGAAGTGACCATGAAATCCGACGAGCTTCGGCCGGAAGCAGCTCCGGCCGAAGCCGAGACCATGCGCATCCGCACGCTCACCGGCGGGTGGAAGGCATTGCTCGTCACCTGGAGCGTGGTGACGCTGTTGCTCTGCATCAATCAGCAGTTCAACCTGCGGTTCTTCGTCGGCTTCACCTTCCTGAACACCGAGTACTACTACATCCTGATCGCCCTGCTGCTGCCGCTCGTCTTCATCATGTTTCCGGCGAGCCCGAAGGCCGATCTGCACCGGGTCCCGTGGTACGACGTCGCCTTGCTGGTGCTGACCACCGCGCTCGGCCTCTACATAATGGCGCATGTGCGCGAAGCCGCGGCCATGGGGTGGGAACGCTTCGGTGCTCCCACTCCATTGGTCTGGGCCTGCTATGCGATGTGGGCACTCCTGATGGAGACGCTCCGCCGCACCGGTGGCACCGCCCTCATGCTCTGCATTCTTCCCTTCTCGCTCTACCCGATCTTCGCCGGCTCCATGCCGCGCCCCTTCACCGGCGCGGATGCACCGATCGACGAGACGGCCGCCTTCCACATGCTGTCCTCGGAGAGCCTGCTCGGCATCGCGCTGCAGTCCTTCGCCGAGGTCGTGATCGGCTTCCTCGTCTTCGGTGCCGCGTTGCAATTCAGCGGTGCCGGCCGCTTCTTCATCGAACTCGCTTTCGCACTCACCGGCCGCTTCCGGGGAGGCGCCGCGAAGACCTGCATTTTCGCCTCCGGCATGCTCGGCATGATGTCGGGCAGCATCATCGGCAACGTGCTCACCGCCGGGACGATGACAATCCCGGCAATGAAGAAATCCGGGTTTCCCGCCTCCTATTCCGGTGCCATCGAGGCCTGCGCCTCGACCGGCGCCGTGCTGGCACCGCCGGTCATGGGGGCGACGGCCTTCGTCATGGCCCAGTTCCTGGGCGTCAGCTATGCGCAAGTGGCACTGGCCGCGGCAATTCCCGCCGGCCTCTATTATTTCGGCCTGTTCATGCAGGTCGATTCCTATGCCGCCCGCCGCGGCATGAAGGGGCTCCCCCCCGAGGAGATCCCGCAGATCGGCGCCGTGATGAAACGGGGCTGGTACTTCATCTTCGTCATCATCCTGCTGGTCTTCATGCTGCTGATCATGAAGCGCGAGAGCCATGCACCGTTCTATGCCACCGCGCTGCTGCTCGTGCTCAACCAGCTGTTCTCGGACAAGCGCTGGGGCCTGCGCGAGCTCTATGCGTTTCTGGAGATGAACGGGCGGCTGTTCGTCGAACTGGTCGGCATCCTGGCCGGCGTCGGCCTGCTGATCGGCGCCTTCTCGATCACCGGCCTGACCTCGACCCTGACCAACGAAATCCTGCTCCTGGCCGGGGGCAATGTCCTGGTCCTGCTGATGCTGGGTGCGATCACCAGCTTCATTCTCGGCCTCGGCCTGACGACCACCCCCTGCTACATCTTCCTCGCCATCCTGCTCGCGCCGGCGCTGGAGAAAGCCGGCCTGAACCAGATGGCCGTTCACATGTTCATCTTCTACTGGGGCATGCTGTCCTCGATCACCCCGCCGGTGGCCATCGCTTCCTTCGCGGCGGCCTCGATCGCCGGCGCGCCGGCCATGAAGACGAGCTGGGAATCGATGTGGGTGGGCAGCATCATCTACTTCATCCCGTTCTTCTTCGTCCTGAATCCGGCCTTCGTGTTGGAAGGTCCGCTCTGGGAATCGATCTACCTCACACTCACCACGGGCCTCGGCATCATCGCCATCTGCGGCGGGCTGCAGGGATATCAGGTCTGGGCGGGCAACCTCGCGCGCACCGGCAGCATGGAATGGCCGCTCCGGATCGCCCTGATCGTCGGCGGCTTCGTCCTGGCGACACCGGGCGGTGGCCTGACCGGGGTGCCGACCGGCATGATGGAGGGGATCGGCCTCGCGATCCTGATACCGACGATGTTCAGCGCTCGCCTCCTCATCGGCCGCTCATCGGCCGCGGCGCGCGCATAGGGCGTCCTCCTTTCCGGACAAGGAAAAGCCCCGCGGTCGCCAGACCGCGGGGCTTTTCGTTTGCGCCGAAAGGGCTCAGGCCTCGCTGGGCGCCCGTTTGGTGCTGATCGCCGCCTGCGCCGCCGCCAGCCGGGCGATCGGCACGCGGTAGGGCGAGCAGGAAACGTAATCGAGGCCGATCTCCTCGCAGAAGGACACCGAGGCCGGATCACCGCCGTGCTCGCCGCAGATGCCGAGCTTGAGCGAGGGCCTCACCTTGCGGCCGCGTTCCTTGGCGATCTGCATCAACTCGCCCACGCCTTCGCGGTCCAGGCTGGCGAAGGGATCGGTCGCGAATATCCCCTGGGCGACATAGTGGTCGAGGAAGGAGGCCGCGTCGTCCCGGCTGATGCCGAGCGTGGTCTGGGTGAGATCGTTGGTCCCGAAGGAGAAGAACTCGGCCGCCTGGGCGATGTCGCCGGCCCGCAGCGCCGCCCGCGGCAGCTCGATCATGGTGCCGACCAGATAGGCCACTTTCTTGTTCGTCTCGGCTGCGACGGCCTTGGCCGTCTCGTCGACCACAGCCTTCATCAGGTCGAACTCGCGCCGGGTGGCGACCAGCGGAATCATGATCTCGGGCGTCACCGGCTTGCCGGTCTCGCGCGCCACCGCGGTCGCGGCCTCGAAGACGGCACGCGCCTGCATGGCATAGATCTCCGGGAAGGTGATGCCGAGCCGGCAGCCGCGATGCCCCAGCATCGGGTTCGACTCCTCGAGCTGGCGCTCACGATGCCTGAGCGTGGCGACATCGACGCCGGTCGCCTGTGCCACCGCCTGGAAATCGGCTTCCGTCTTCGGCAGGAATTCGTGCAGCGGCGGGTCGAGGAAGCGGATCGTGACCGGCAGTCCGGCCATGATCCGGAACAGCTCGACGAAATCCTGGCGCTGCATCGGCAGGATCTTGGCCAACGCCTTCTCGCGGCCGGCCTTGTCGGATGCCAGGATCATCTCGCGCACCGCGGCGATGCGCGATGCCTCGAAGAACATGTGCTCGGTCCGGCAGAGGCCGATGCCTTCCGCGCCGAACTTGCGCGCGGTTTCCGCATCGAGCGGCGTCTCCGCGTTGGTGCGCACCTTGAGACGGCGGATCTCGTCGGCCCATTGCATCAGCGTGCCGAACTCACCCGACATTTCGGGCTCGATCGTCGGCACCGTGCCCAGGATCACCTCGCCGGTCGATCCGTCGATGGTGATGATGTCGCCCTTGCGCACGATCTGGCTGCCGATGCTCATCTGCTGGGCGCGATAGTCGATCCGCAGTGCCCCGGCGCCGGAAACGCAGGGCCGCCCCATGCCGCGCGCCACCACGGCGGCGTGGCTGGTCGTGCCGCCCCGGGCGGTCAGGATGCCCTTGGCCGCGTGCATGCCGTGAATGTCTTCCGGGCTGGTTTCGATACGCACCAGGATCACCGCTTCGCCGCGCGCGGCATCGGCCTGGGCCTCGCTCGCATCGAACACCACCTTGCCGCTGGCGGCGCCGGGCGAGGCGGCGAGGCCGCGGGCGATCACCGTCTTCGACGCCTTGGGATCGGGCGTGGGGTGCAACAGCTGGTCGAGCGAGGAAGGCTCGATACGCGAGATCGCCTCCGCCTTCTTGATCAGCCCCTCCCGCACCATGTCGACGGCGATGCGGATCGCGGCCTTGGCGGTGCGCTTGCCCGACCGGGTCTGCAGCATCCACAGCTTGCCGCGCTGCACGGTGAACTCGATGTCCTGCATGTCGCGGTAATGCGCCTCGAGGCGCTTGTAGATCCGCGTCAGCTCGGCGAAGGTCTTCGGCATCGATTCTTCCATCGCCGGAAGCTTCGAGCCGGTCTGCTTCTTCTCGGCGATGGTGATGTGCTGGGGCGTACGGATGCCAGCGACGACGTCCTCTCCTTGCGCGTTCACCAGATACTCGCCGTAGAACAGCTTCTCGCCGGTCGACGGATTGCGGGTGAAGGCGACGCCCGTCGCCGAGGTGTCGCCCATGTTGCCGAACACCATCGCCTGCACGTTCACGGCGGTACCCCAGTCGGCGGGGATGCCGTGGATGGTTCGATAGGTGATGGCGCGGTCGTTCATCCACGAACCGAACACGGCGGCGATGGCGCCCCACAGCTGCTCGTTCGGATCCTGCGGGAAAGGCCGGCCCAGCTTCTCCTGCACCTTCGCCTTGAAGGCGGTGACGAGGCTTTTCCAGTCCGAGGCGTCGAGGTCGGTATCGAGGTGGACGCCGCGATCCTCCTTGTGGATCTCGAGCAGTTCCTCGAAATGATCGTGGTCGACGCCCAGCACGACGTCGGAATACATCTGGATGAAGCGGCGATAGCTGTCGTAGGCGAAGCGCGCGTCGCCCGACTGCTTGGCGAGGCCCTCGACGGTCATGTCGTTCAGGCCGAGGTTCAGCACCGTGTCCATCATGCCCGGCATCGAGGCGCGCGCGCCCGAGCGGACGGAGACGAGGAGCGGGTTGTCGCTGTCGCCGAACTCGGCGCCGACCGAGGCCTCCACCTTTTCCAGCGCGCGCTCGACCTGTTCCTTCAGGCTGGAAGGATAAGTCTGGCTGTTGGCGTAGTAGTAGGTGCAGAGGTCGGTGGAAATGGTGAAGCCGGGCGGCACCGGCAGGCCGAGATTGGACATCTCCGCCAGGTTGGCGCCCTTGCCGCCGAGGAGGTTGCGCATGCCGGCGCTGCCCTCGGCCTTGCCGTCGCCGAAACTGTAGACCCATCTCGGCTGTCTGGGCTTCGCGGGTGCCTTGGCTGTCGAATGTGCCTTGGCCGCCCCTTTCGGGGCGGCCTTGGCGATAGATTTCGCGGAAGCCTTCGCAACTGGCTTCCCCGCAGCCTTGGCGGCCGGCTTCTTAACAACCGCCTTGGCTTGGGGAGCGGACTTCCTCGGGGCAGGCTTCTTGATGGCGAGCTTGGCCTTCGCAACCTTCTTCGCAGCCGGTGCCGATCCAACGGCCGACACCTTCTTCGGTGCGGGCTTCTTGGCGGCGGGCTTCGCTCTGGTCTTCGCGGTGACCTTCTTCGCCATCTGACTGCCCCTTGAACTCAAGAACGCTTCTTGGCGGCCGGCTTCTTTGCGGCAACCTTCTTGGCTGCGGGCTTCTTCGCCGCAACCTTCTTCACGGCGACCTTCTTGGCCGCCGGCTTCTTCGCGGCAACCTTCTTGGCTGCCGGCTTCTTCGCGGCAACCTTCTTCACGGCCGCCTTCTTGGCGGCGGGCTTCGCCTTCGCTTTGGCAGTGGTCTTCTTCGCCATCATGGTCATCCTTCTATTCTTGAGAACTCCGCAACGCGATCCAGCACGCCACGGATTGATGAAAGAAGCCGTAAACGATTAACACGCAGATTCTTGTCGTCTGCGTTCACCGTCACCTTGTCGAAGAACGAATCGACCGGATAGCGTAGTTGCGCGAGCGCGCGACACGCACCGGTGAAATCCTCCTTCGCCAAGGCAGCCTCGGCACCAGGCTTCGCTGCAGCGATCGCCGTCCACAAGGCCTTCTCTTCGGCCTGCGTGAGCAGCGTCGCATCGACGGCATCGTCATAGGCGATACCGTCCTTCTTCTCTTCGATGCGCAGGATGTTGGCCGCGCGTCGATAGGCCACCAGCAGATTGCGTCCGTCCTCGCTCGCGAGCAGCGCGCTCAGGGCGTCGACACGCGCGCGCAGGCGCACCAGATCGTCCTCGGCGCCGAGCGCGAAGACAGCGGACACCAGATCGTGCCGTACGCCCTGATCGCGCAGGCGCACCGTCACGCGATCGGCGAAGAAGTCGATCAGATCCGATGTCGGATCGCTTCCCTTCGCGGCCTGCGCCGACCAGGCGGCGCCGAACACGCCGCGTAGCTGTAGCCGCAGGCCGTTCTCCAGCACCAGCCGGATCACGCCGAGCGCGGCACGGCGGAGCGCGAAGGGATCCTTCGAGCCGGTCGGCTTCTCGCCCACGCCGAAGAAGCCGACCAGCGTGTCGATCTTGTCGGCCAGCGCGACGGCGACGGATACGGGAGCGATGGGACAGCGATCGGAGGGACCGAGCGGTGCGTAATGTTCGGCAATGGCTTCGGCCACGTCAGGCGCTTCTCCGTCGTGTCGGGCGTAGTAACGCCCGATCACGCCCTGAAGTTCCGGAAACTCGCCCACCATGCCGGTGACGAGATCGGCCTTGGCGAGATACGCCGCGCGGCCGGCCAGATCGGCATCGGCACCGATCTGCACCGCTATGACGCGGGCGAGCTTTTCGATCCTCGCCACCTTGTCGGCGATGCTGCCGAGCTTCGCATGGAAGACGATCTGACCGAGCGCGGGCACGCGCGCTTCCAGCCGTTCCTTCCTGTCCTGATCCCAGAAGAAACGCGCATCGGCGAGGCGGGCCCGCAGCACGCGCTCGTTGCCGCCGATCACCGTGGCGCCGCCGTCCTGGGTCAGCATGTTGGCGACGATGACGAAGCGATGCGCCAGCGCGCCGCCCGCCGTCTCCAGGCTGAAATACTTCTGGTGCGTGCGCATCGCGGTGGACAGCACCTCGCGCGGCACCGACAGGAATTCCGCGTCGAACCCGCCCAGCAGCACCACGGGCCATTCGACCAGTCCGGCCACTTCCTCGGCCAGGCCCGCATCCTCGACCAGGCGCAGGCCTTCCGCCTCGGCGAGCCGGCGCGCCTCGGCCAGGATGAAATCGCGGCGATCCTCGTGGGAGAGGCGGACGCAGGCGATCGACAGCTTGGCCAGGTAGTCGTCGGCGCCGGTCACACTGAAGGGATCGGGCCCCAGGAAGCGATGACCCACGGTCACGTCGCCCGCGGTGACGTGACCGACCTTGATCGGCACCACCTGGCCGTCGAACAGGCAGAGCACGCGATGCAGCGGCCGCACCCAGCGGATGGCATGCGCCGCCCAGCGCATCGACTTCGGCCAGGGCAGTGCCAGGATCGCCTCGGGCAGGATCTCGGCCAGCACTTCCGGCGCGGGCCGGCCGGCGCGGCGTTTCACCGCGAACCACACCTTGCCCTTCGGCGTGTCGCGCAGTTCGGCGGCGGAAAGATCGGCCAACCCGGCATTCTTCAGGAAGCCGGCGATGGCGGCGTCCGGCGAACCCTCGCGCGGCCCCTTCACCTCCTCGGCGACATCGGCCTGCCGTGCCGGCAGGCCGTCGATCACCAGCGCCAGGCGGCGCGGCGTGGTGAAGACGCGCGCCTCGCCCGGCTTCAGCCCGGCGGCGGCGAGCTTCTCGGTGACGAGGCGCTTCATGTCCGCGCCCGCCCGCACCTGCATGCGCGCCGGGATCTCTTCGCTCAGGAGCTCGAGCAGCAGTTCAGGCATCGGGCATCTCGCCCTGGCTCTTCAGCCAGCCTTCGCAGCAGGCCTTGGCCAGGCTGCGCACGCGGCCGATATAGGCGGCCCGCTCGGAGACCGAGATCACGCCGCGCGCGTCCAGCAGATTGAAGGCGTGGCTCGCCTTTATGCACTGGTCATAGGCCGGCAGCGCGATCGCCTTACCCAACAGCGCGGCGCATTCCTTCTCCGCATCCTCGAAGTGCCGGAACAGCTGGCCGACATCGGCATGCTCGAAATTGTAGGCGGAGAACTCCACCTCGTTCTGCCGATAGACCTGGCCATAGGTGTAGCCCCGGCCGTTCCAGTCGAGGTCGTAGATCGAATCCTTGCCCTGCAGGTACATGCAGAGGCGCTCGAGGCCGTAGGTGATCTCGCCCGCGACCGGATTGCAGTCGAAGCCGCCGACCTGCTGGAAGTAGGTGAACTGGCTCACCTCCATCCCGTCGCACCAGACTTCCCATCCCAGCCCCCAGGCGCCGAGCGTCGGATTTTCCCAGTCGTCCTCGACGAGGCGCAGGTCGTGCAGTCGCCAGTCGATGCCGATGGCGGCGAGGCTGCCGAAGTACTTCTGCAGAATGTCTTCCGGCGACGGCTTCAGGATCACCTGGAACTGATAGTAGTGCTGCAGCCGATTGGGGTTCTCGCCATAGCGTCCGTCCTTCGGCCGGCGCGAAGGCTGAACGTAAGCGGCATTCCACGGCTTCGATCCGAGCGCGCGCAGCGTCGTCGCCGGATGCGTGGTGCCGGCGCCCATGTTTAGATCGTAGGGCTGCAGCAGCACGCAGCCCTGCGCTGCCCAATAGGATTGCAGCTTCAGGATCAGGTCCTGAAAGGACAGCGCGGAAGGTTGGCCGGACTCCGGCATCGGGACAGCGACTCGCGATCGGGGCGTGACAATGCCGATCCTTCTACAGCGCTGCGAGTCGGGGTCAAGACAAGCGATGCCTCCGCGAAGCTCCGCGGAGGCGGCGTGGCATGCCGTTCACACTCTCCTAACGCTGCGCTCACGCAGGCTGCCGACACTGCGCGTGACTTCGGATCGCCCGCCATGCACCGCGCCGGCCGGCCGACATCCGCTCGAAGCAGACTCGCGAGGCTCGTCATGCAGCGGCAACATTGCGCCGGAGATTCGCTCGCCGACGGCACACGTGCCGTACCGTCCGTGGACCACGTCCGCGACAGGCGCTGTTCGGACCGCGTCGTCGGTTTCGGTCACTCGGGCTTTGTGCGCATCGGCCCGAAGGGCGTGTTCGGATCTCGCGCACTCCTCGGGAAGATCGCCAGGGCCATGGCACTGACGATCGACGCGCATGACAGGCATCACGCCGTCATTCCCGCGGGGCTCACCCGCCTCGGCCAGTTCATCGATCACGACCTGACATTCGACCGTCACCTGATGGGAGCCTCGTCGGACAATGTCGAGAAGCTGCTGAAGGGACGTTCGCCGGCGCTCGATCTCGACAGCATCTACGGGCATTGCCGGCGCGCGCCCTGTGGATTGCGGCTGTGCGAGGATGCCGTGTCGCGGATCCTCGAACGGGTGCTGGCATCGGGCGCGGCACCGGGGCTGCCCCGCGTCGAGGACGAGGAGGATCTGGCCCTCGCCCGGCTGCATCTCGCCTTCATCCGGTTTCACAACCGGCTCGCCGACCGCCTGGAGGCCGAAGGTTCGGGCGCGACGGAAGACATCTTCGAAACGGCGCGCGAGCAGGTGACGCGACACTATCAGCGCGCGCTCGCGGCACGCTTCCTGCCCCGCATCGTCGACGGCGCCGTCCTGGCCGACGTCTTCCGTCGCGGACGCCGGTTCTTCGAACTGCCCATCTCGGTGCAGCGCAGCCCGACGAGCAGCAGCACGGCGGCACCGGCGCGCGAGCGCATGGCGATGCCGATCGAATTCTCGGTCGCCGCCTATGGCCTGGGCTACAGCCTGGTGCGCGCGGGATCGCTGTGGCGGCGCCGCGACGCGGGCGCGGAGGCGGGCTCGGCCTCGGCCGGTCACGAACACGCCTTCCACAATCTGGTGCGCGCCAATCTCCTGGAACTGGCGAGCGGCCAGCAGATGTCGGATCTCTTCGGCGTGCCGCGGCTGACCGAAGGCGAGATCCTGCAGGGGCGGAACGGCGTCGACTTCGGCAGGCTGCCGCCGGCCGACCAGTTGACCGAACCCCAGAAGAGCGAACTCGTGCGCAACACGCCCCTGTGGTTCTACGTGCTGCGCGAGGCGGAACTGAACGGCGGGCTGCTCGGCGAGGTCGGTGGCAGGATCGTGGCCGAGGTGTTCCATCGCGCCATGGAAGCCAGCCGCTATTCCATTCTCCACCCCGCCTCCGGCCACGACGCTTTCACGGCTTCCTAACGGCGGACTGACGTTCGGATATCGGCACCGGGTGCACCCTCCCTTCGCTGCGATCCCCGCAGCAGGCGAATGGGAGACAGGTCATGAAGCGTCATACGCGCACGAACTACTACGTCGTCGGCGAAGGTGTCCTGACCGAGGGTGAGGACCACAAGCGGGTTCGGCGGCGCCCCAGCACCACGGAGGAGATGCGCCGCTTCCGCTTCTCGCGCATCGGACCGAAGGGAGTGCCCGTGTCGCGCGACCTGCTGGTGGAAGTCGCACGCGCGATGACCGCCGAGGAAGGCCAGCCGGATGCGACCGACCCGATCCTGCCGGCCGGCTTCACCTATCTCGGCCAGTTCGTCGACCACGACCTCACCTTCGACAAGACCGCCGTCGAACTGGGTGAGAATGTCAGCGTCGACAAGCTGCTCCAGGGCCGCTCGCCGGCACTCGACCTCGACAGCCTCTATGGCGACGGCCCGCTGTCGCCGCAGGGTGCGCGGTTCTATGCCGACGCCGCGCGACTGACGATGGGGCAGACGGTAGCCGTCGGCTTCCCGGATGTGGCGCCGGGACCGGCGCGACCGGCCGAGACGACGACCAACCGGCCCTATCAGGGTTTCGACCTGCCGCGGTCGGGCCAGGGTTCCAGCAAGGCCGAACGGCGGGCGGCAGTGATCCCGGATCCGCGCAACGACGAGAACCTCATCGTGGCGCAGACGCATCTGGCCTTCATGCGCTTCCACAACCGCGTGGTGGATCTCCTGGCGAAAGCCGGCACGCCGAGCGCCGACCTGTTCGAGAAGGCCCGCGAAGCGGTGACCAAACACTACCAGTGGATATTGAAGACCGACTTCCTGCCCCGGATCGTCAAGCAAGGCGTGCTGGACGAGGTATTCAACCACGGCAGGAAGTTCTTCGAGGTTCCGATCGAGATCGGCCGCAGCCCGACCAGCAGCTACATGTCGGTCCTGCCGGGGGACCGCGCGACGATGCCTGTGGAATTCTCGGTCGCCGCCTACCGTCTCGGCCACAGCATGATCCGCGGCGCCTATCAGTGGAACCGTGTCTTCAAGGCGGGCGGTCCGGGCGGAATCGCGACGCTCCTGCTGCTGTTCCGCTTCTCGGCCACCGCGGGCACGCTGTCGCCTCCGGGCACGGATCCGAACGATCTCGACGATCCGGAATCCGGCGAGCTGGAAAAGCTGCCCAGCAACTGGATCGCCGACTTCCGCCGGCTGTTCAACTTCGAGGCCGAGGTGGACGGTGCCGCCGCCGCCGGCCTCGTGCCGCCCGAGCAGATCAGCTTGGCGAAGCGCGTCGACACCAAGCTGGTGGACCCGCTCGCCCTGCTGCCTCTGGGATCGTTCGATTCGAAACGCCGGCCGGTGGCCGATCCGGTCGAGCGCAACCTCGCCTTCCGCAACCTGCTGCGGGCGAACATGGTGGAACTGGCCAGCGGGCAGCAGATGGCCGAACTCTTCGGGGTGCCCGCCCTGTCGAAGGCGGAGATTGTCGAGGGCGGCAACGGCGCCGACCTCACCGCCTTGAGCGCGGCCCAGAAGGCGGAACTCCTCCGCAACACGCCCCTGTGGTTCTACGTGCTGCGGGAGGCGGAACTGAACAAGGGTCTTTTGGGCGATGTCGGCGGGCGCATCATCGCCGAGGTCTTCCACCGGGCCATGGAGGTCAGCCGCTACTCGATCGTGCGGGACGCGACATGGCGCCCCGATCCGAAGGGGCCGTTCGGCGCGCCGGACGCCAATACCTACCGGATGGTGGACATGCTGCTTTGCGCCTTCGAGGGGAAGGCGAGCCTGCTCAATCCGCTCGGCGACTGAGCTTCCGGCGATGGGGAGGGGTGCGCGGCACCCCTCCCCGCTCTCCGCGGCTCAAAGGCCGCCGTTCACCACCAGGCACTGGCCCGAGACGTAGTCGCTGTCGGGACTGCAGAACAGATAGACCGATCCCGCCGCCTCTTCCGGCAGCCCGCCGCGGCCCAGCGGGATCATCTGGTTCATGGCGGCGATGCGCCCGCCCTGAACGCCGATCTTCACCTGCCGGCCCTGCACCTCGATGTTGCCGCTCTCCCCCTCCGAAAGCGGCTTCGTCAGGCGGGTCTGGATGTAGCCGAAGGCGACCGCGTTGCAGGTGACGTCGTAGCGGCCCCATTCCTTCGCCAGCGTCTTGGTCAGGCCGACGATGCCGGCCTTGCCGGCGGAATAGTTCGACTGCCCGGCATTGCCGTTGACGCCGGAGGTGGAGGAGATGTTGACCACCTTGCGCACGATCCGCTCGCCCCGGCCGCGCTCGACCTGAACCTGGTCCTTGAAGTGGTTGAAGAACGAGCGCAGCACGCGGAAGGGCGCCGTCAGGTGCACGTCGAGGATGGCGTACCACTGCTCGTCGGTCATCTTCTGGATGACGCTGTCCCAGGTGTAGCCGGCGTTGTTCACCACGACATGGCAGCCGCCGAAGCTCGATACCGCCTTCTCGACGATCTTGTCGCCGAAGTCGGGCTTCGACACGTCGCCCACATAGGCGACGGCCTTGCCGCCCAGCTTGATGATGTCGGCGACGGTCTCGGCGGCCGGGCCCTCGTCGATGTCGTTGACCACGACCTTGGCGCCGTCGCGCACCAGGCGAAGGGCGATCTCGCGCCCGATGCCCCGGCCCGAGCCGGTGACGATGGCGACGCGATTGTCGAGCTGACCCACGGTGTTTCCTCCAGGCATGAATGTTGCGGCCCGCACGCTAGCCGAAAGCGGCAGCGGCGCAAGGCGGCTCAGGCTCGCGCGTGGCGTTCGATCCGCAGTGTCTTGATGCGCGAGGCGAGTGTCGTGGGCTTCACGTCCAGCAGTTCGGCGGCGCCGCCGGGCCCGAACACCTTGCCCCCGGCGGCCTCCAGCGCCGCCAGGATGTTGGCCCTGTCGCGGGCACGGCGATCCTGCTCCGTCAGCACCGGGGATCCGTTATCGGCGCGCGCGCCCTCCGAAAGGGCCGCGGCGGCATTGTCCGGCAGGTCGAGCCGCAGCCGCCCGCCGCGGGCGAGAATGGCGGCGCGCTCGATCACGTTCTGCAGTTCCCGAACATTGCCGGGCCAGTCGTAGCGGGCGAGACGGCGCACGTCGCCCTCGGTCAGCCGAAGCCCGGCCTGGCCCAGCTTGGCGCCCGCCTCCGCGACGAAATGCGCGGCCAGCAGGGGAATATCGTCGGGCCGCTCGCGCAACGGCGGCGACTCGATCGGGAAGACGTTGAGCCGGAAGTACAGGTCCTCGCGAAAGCGGCCGGCTTTCACCTCGCGCTTCAGGTCGCGGTTGGTGGCGGCGATGACGCGCACGTTCACCCGTCTTGTCCGTTCTTCTCCCACGCGCTCGAACTGGCTCTCCTGCAGCACGCGAAGCAGCTTGCTCTGCAATTCGGGCGGGATCTCCCCCACTTCGTCCAGGAACAGCGTGCCGCCATCGGCCAGTTCGAAGCGGCCGATGCGATCCCTGAGCGCGCCGGTGAAGGCGCCGCGCGTATGGCCGAAGAACTCGCTCTCGAACAACTCACGCGGCACGGCGGCACAGTTGACCCGGATCAGCGGCCGGTCGCTGCGCTTGCCGGTCTCGTGGATGGCGCGGGCGATCAGTTCCTTGCCGGTGCCGGATTCGCCGGTGATCAGCACCGTCGCCTCGGTCGGCGCCACCAGCGCCACCTGGCGCAGGATCTGCTGGATCGCCGCCGAACGGCCGACGATGCCGCGCTGGTTGCCCTCGATGCTGCGGATTTCTTCCTGCAGATAGGCGTTCTCGAGCTCGAGCCGCTGGCGCAGCGTGTCGACCTCGGCCAGCGCCTGCCGCAGCTTCTCGTCCGCCTCGCGGCGCTGGCTGATGTCGCGGAACACGATCACCGCCCCCACCACCTGGCCGCGGTCGCGGATCGGCGTCGATGTGTACTCGACCCAGAAGGACGAGCCGTCGCGGCGCCAGAACACTTCCGTGTCCACCTGGTGCACGGCGCCGTCCCTGAACGCCGCATAGATCGGGCAGTCGTGCTCGGGATAGCCGCTGCCGTCGTGGCGGGAATGGTGGACGATGCTGTGCATGTCCTTGCCGACGAGATCGGCTGCTGTCCATCCCAGCATGCGTTCGGCGGCCGGATTGACGAAGGTGGTCTTGCCTTCGGCATTGACGCCATAGATGCCCTCGCCGGCGGCCCGCAGGATCAGCTGATTCTCCCGCTCCACCTCACGGAAGAAGCGCGCCACCCGCTGCCATTCCGCGATGCCGCCCTGCATATAGGCATCGGCCTCGGCATCGACGCTTCTGCGCCGGTCGGTATCGAGGTCGCGCAACGCGATGAGGATCTGCCCGCCGGGCAGCAGCGAGGCCGCGTATTCGACCGCCAGGGCACGGCCGTCCGCATGCCGCGGCGCCAGGGTTCGGGTCCAGTAGCTGCCGCGTGCCAGCACCGCTTCCGAGAACACCACCAGCGCCGGCAACTGCCCGGGATGCAGCGCACTCAGGCGCAGCGATCCCAGGTCCGGATAGCCGAGCAGGCGGCCGGCGGCGGGATTGGCGTCGAGGATGCGGTCGCCGAAGGGATCGACCACCAGCATCGCCTGCGGTGCGGCGGCAAAGACGGAATCACGAAAATTCATAATCCGAGACCACGATATTTCGTTACTTACGATACTTCGTAGCGAATGAATCTCCAACCCATACCGCAACGCCGCGCTTTTTTCCCTTGGCACACCCTTTGCTGAAGGAAGAGCAGGACAGGGTGAGGAGTTTTCACATGCCGACCTTCGACGATCCCTTCGATCCGGATCTCCCCTTACGCAGCGGGTGCGCCTGCGGGCGGCACGCGAGTGCCGGCGAACACGAGATGGCGCTGCGCGCGGCCGCCGAAACACGGCTCGTGTCGGTCGTCGAAGCGGAGGAAGCGCGGGCGACGCGCGTGGTCGACGCCGCGGTGGTCCGCGCCCTGTTCCCGAACGACACCACCCGCCGCCGCCTGCTGCATGTGCTGGGCGCCGGCACGCTGCTCGCGGCGATCAAGGATGTCTTCCCGCTCGATCTGGCGCGCGAGGCTTTCGCGCAGGGGACAGGCGCGATCGAGAAGAAGGACCTGAAGGTCGGCTTCATCCCGATCACCTGCGCCACGCCGATCATCATGGCCCAGCCGATGGGCTTCTATGCCAAGCACGGCCTGAACGTCGAGGTGATCAAGACGGCCGGCTGGGCCGTCATCCGCGACAAGACGCTGAACAAGGAATACGACGCCGCGCACATGCTCTCGCCGATGCCGCTCGCCATCACGCTCGGCGCCGGGTCCAACGCGGTTCCCTACACCATGCCGGCGGTGGAGAACATCAACGGCCAGGCGATCACGCTCGCCATGAAGCACAAGGACAAGCGCGATCCCAAGCAGTGGAAGGGCTTCAAGTTCGCCGTGCCCTTCGACTACTCCATGCACAACTACCTGCTGCGCTACTATCTGGCGGAGCACGGCGTCGATCCCGACACGGATGTCCAGATCCGCTCGGTGCCGCCGCCCGAGATGGTGGCGAACCTTCGGGCCGACAACATCGACGGCTATCTCGGCCCCGATCCCTTCAACCAGCGCGCCGTCTATGACGGCGTCGGCTTCATCCACCTCCTCACCAAGGAGTTGTGGGAGGGGCATCCCTGCTGCGCCTTCGCCGCCAGCCAGGATTTCGTCACCGGCATGCCCAACACCTATCGGGCGCTCCTGAAGGCGATCATCGACGCCACCGCCTTCGCTTCCAAGGCCGAGAACAGGAAAGAGATCGCCGCCGCCATCGCGCCGGCGAACTACCTGAACCAGCCGGTGACGGTGCTGGAGCAGATCCTGACCGGCACCTATGCCGATGGCCTCGGATCGGTGAAGAGGGAGCCGAACCGCGTCGACTTCGATCCCTTCCCCTGGCACAGCTTCGCCATCTGGATCATGACGCAGATGAAGCGCTGGGGTCAGATCAAGGGCGATGTCGACTACGCCAAGGTGGCCGCTCAGGTCTATCTCGCCACCGACGCCGCGGCGCTGATGAAGGAAGTCGGCCTGACCCCGCCGGCCACCACGCTCAAATCCTTCAAGGTGATGGGCAAGGACTTCGACCCCTCGAAGCCCGAGGCCTATCTGCAGAGCTTCGCGATCAAGCGGACATGACGGCGATGGGGGTTCAGAGAGCCCTCCCCCGTCGCCAGATGGGGGAGGGTTGGGTGGGGGCGGTGCCGCAGTTGCGCGGATGCCTTTGCGTCTGTGCAACCGGATACATGTCGGACACTACAGACCGGATACATGCCTGACAGTCTCCTCGGTTTGTTCCGCTTTGCGGCGCCCCGGCCGGGGCGCCGCAAAGCGGCGGAGTTTTTTGCTGCGG
>Ga0164290_1001885_pt1 | contig 21422 bp, 22 predicted proteins | sample Micstemetagenome_FD_108782 | JGI IMG/M metagenome (GOLD analysis project Ga0164290, IMG submission 108782) | Contaminated culture microbial community from soil near Moab, Utah, USA - Microcoleus steenstrupii SON62 (Illumina Assembly) | ecosystem: Environmental > Terrestrial > Soil > Soil crust... | reverse complement strand
GTGCTGCTCGAGGGCAACGACCACGAGATCATCGCCCACACGGCGGGCAAGATGCGCAAGAACCGCATCCGCGTGCTGGCCGGCGACAAGGTTCTGGTCGAGATGACGCCCTATGACCTGACCAAGGGCCGCATCACCTACCGCTTCAAGTAAGGACGGGCTCGCAATGAGCCGTCCTGAGCTGGTGCTGGCCTCGGCCAGCCCGCGCCGCATCGAACTGCTGGCGCTGGTCGGGATCACGCCCGACCGGGTCGAACCCGCCGACATCGACGAGACGCCGCTGAAGGACGAGACGCCGTCGCGCCTGGCCGCGCGGCTGGCCGTTTCCAAGGCGGAGGCCGTGGCGGCCGGCGCGCCGGACGCCGTGGTGCTCGCCGCCGACACCGTGGTGGCCGTAGGCCGCCGCCTGCTCGAGAAGCCGGCCGACGAGGCCGAGACCGTCCGCTTCCTGAAACTGCTGTCGGGCCGCAATCATCGGGTCTTCACGGGGGTCGCAGTGACCTCGGGGGTCCGCACCACCCACCGCGTCGTCGACACGCGTGTGAGCTTCAAGGTGCTGTCGGAGCCCGAGATCGCCGCCTATGTCGCCTCGGGCGAGTGGCGGGGGAAGGCCGGCGGCTACGGCATCCAGGGGCGGGCCGGAGCTTTCGTCACCCGTCTTGTCGGAAGCTATCCGGCGGTCATGGGACTGCCGCTGTTCGAGACTGTCAATCTGCTGAACGGCGCCGGCTGGCGCGCGTGAGCGACGTCGAGGTCTTTCTGGACGACACGCCCGGCGAGGTTCGGGGCGTGGTCGCGCGGGAGGGCCGGTTCGAGCATCTGCTGATCCAGCGCGAGGACGATGTAGCCGAGCACCGGCTGGGCGCCCGCTGCGTCGGGCGGATTTCGGAGGTGCATCCGGGGCTGAAGGGGGCCTTCGTCGATCTGGGCCCTCCTGTGCACGGCTTTCTGCCGTTCCGGGGGCAGGACCGGCTGGCCGCGGGTCAGAAGGTGGAGGTCGAAGTCTCGGCGGAGCCCCGCGAGGGCAAGGGGCCGACGCTGCGGCTGATCGGGGCGGGGGAGGGGAAGCCGCGGCTGCTGGCGCCCGGACCGACCGTGGCCGAGACCCTGGCGCGACTGGCGCCCGGGGTCGAGCCGGTCACCGGCGTGGCGGCCATTCAGGCGAGCTGGGACGCGGAAGAGGACGCCCTGTCGTGCGGCGATCTGTTTTATGACACCGGGCTGGACATCGCCGTCGAGCGTACGCGCGCCCTGATCGCCGTCGATTTCGACCTGTCGCCGGCGCCGGGCGTGTCGTTCGGCGCGGCGGCGCGGACGCGGGCGAATCGGCAGGGCGTCCAGGCGGCGGCGCGGATGATCCGACTGAAGCGGTGGGGCGGTCTGGTGGCCATCGACCTGATCGGGACGGGAGAGGATGGCGAAGTCGTGATGGCGGCGGCCAAACAGGCGTTCGGGGGCGATGCCGATGTGGCGTTCGGTCCGGTCAACCGGTTCGGGGTGCTGCAACTGGCGCTGCCGTGGCGGCTGACCCCGCTCGATGAGGTCCTGAACGGGCCTCATGGGCGGCGCAGGCCGGCGCATCGGGCGCAGGATGTGACGAGAGCCCTGCGCCACAGCCTGCTGTCCGACACCATGCTTCCGCGCGTCACGCTGCGCTGCGCCCCGGACGAGGCGGCGCTGGCGGCGCCGCTGGTGGCGCGACTGGGGCCGAGAGCCCATCTCATCAGCGATCCGGCCACCGCGCCGGGCGCTTTCACCTGGGAAGAGGGCTGACCATGGCGACCTGCCCCATCTGCCGCCGCAAGCCGGCGGTCGAAGCCTACAAACCCTTTTGCTCCAAGCGCTGCGCGGATGTGGACCTGCAGCGCTGGTTCACCGGCGGCTACGCCATTCCCGTGGCGGCCGACGAGGCTGCTTCCGAAGACCGCGACGAAGACTGATCAGACCGCTGGACACCCCCGGACGGCTCGCCTATAGACGCCGCCTCCGCGCCGCGACGCGTGCGCCTGGGTAGCTCAGTTGGTAGAGCAGTGGATTGAAAATCCACGTGTCGGTGGTTCGAATCCGCCCCCAGGCACCATCGCCCGTCCCGGACGTGGCCCCAGGACCCGGCGATCATCAAAATGTCGCTTTCCCGCTAAATCTTCGGCCTCGGACGCGCCGGCTCCCTCGGGAGGGGAAAAGCGCCGTCCCGCACTTGACGCTCTGGTAACCGTTCGCCAAAGGAGCTTGACCGCTTTCCTTTGCGGGCAGTTGGCGGCGGCGGGGAAAACGGTTTCCCCAAGTCCACCAGCGCCGCGCCGGAAGCCATCAGGCAACCGGAAGCGTCAGGAGGCGTTCCAACGACGGGGTTCCCTTAACCCTGTCCGCGGACGAGAATTTCATCGAGGGCGGTCGTCGTCTGCGGCCGTTCCTTTTGGGTTCCACAAGTCAGACCAAACAGCAGGAACTGGCGAACTATGTTCGATATCAAGAAGACCAACATTCTCCTGGCCATGGCCGCCGCCGGCGTCCTTATGGCCGGCACGCCGGTTCTCGCGCAGGATGCTCCCGCCCCGGCGGCAGATCCCGCCGCCGCGGCCGCCGCTCCGGCCGCTGCTCCGGCCGCTGACGCCGCCGCCGCCGACACTGCCGAACCGGCGGTCGTGGGTGGTGAAAACCACGGCAAGATGACCCCCGCCAGCATGTTCATGGAAGCCGACCCGGTCGTTAAGACCGTGATGATCGGCCTGGTTCTGGCCTCGATCTTCACCTGGGTTCTGCTGCTCATCAAAATGTTCGAGTTCGGCGCCCTGAACCGCCGCACCGACCAGTTCCTGGAAACCTTCCGCCAGGCCCGCACCATCGCGGACATGCGCCGCGTCGCCACCTCTGACGAGTTCGACGGCAACCCGCTGGCCGATATGGCCGCTGCGGCGACGGACGAGATCGAACTGTCGCGTCAGGCTGGCCTCTCGGTCACCGGCGACCACGCCGACTCGGCCCTGATGCGCGCCCAGCAAGCCGTGTCCGCCGTTCAGGCCGGCCTGGCCAAGCGTCTTTCGGGCGGCCAGCAGTTCATGGCCTCCACCGGCTCGACCGCACCGTTCATCGGTCTGTTCGGCACCGTTTACGGGATCATGAACTCCTTCATCGGCATCGCGAACACCAACACGACCAACCTGGCCGTCGTCGCCCCCGGCATCGCCGAGGCTCTGCTGGCCACCGGCATCGGCCTGTTCGCCGCCATCCCGGCGGTTATCTTCTACAACTACTTCAACACCCGCATCTCGGCGTACGGCACCCGTTCGGACGGCTTCAGCGCCGAACTGACCAACGCCATCTCGCGTAACCTCGACAAGGGAGCGTAAGCCGGATGGCCGCCAAACTCTCAGGCGGCGGCGGCGGCAAGTACAACGTCGAGCAGAACAGCGAGATCAATGTCACGCCGTTCGTGGACATCATGCTGGTTCTGCTCATCATCTTCATGGTCGCGGCCCCTCTCGCCGCACCGTCCGTGGAAGTGAAATTGCCGCGTGCTGTCGCTCCGCTCGCTCCGAACCCGCCGACGCCGATCTATATCTCGATCCAGAGCAACGGTCGGGCCTTCCTCGGCGATTCTCCCGTCGAGCTGGACCAGATCGGTACAGAGCTGCAGGGGCAGATCGGCCGTCGGAATCCCGCCGACGAACGCATCTTCATTCGTGCCGACCGCACGACCCGATATGGCGACTTCATGCAGGTCATGAACTCGCTTCAGGACAACGGCTTCTACAGCGTTGCCCTGGTCGGTGAAGATACGGATGTTCAATAGGGAACGGTGAGATCATGACAGACATCGAATATCACCGTTCCAGATACGACGCACCGAAGGCCAAGGGCTTCCTCGGGGTTCCCCCCGGTGTGCTGCTCGTCAGCGTCATCGTGGTCAGCATCCTGTTCTCGATCCTGGCGTTCTACTTCATCAACGCCCAGTTCAAGCTGCGGGAGATCAACTACTCCGACGAGTCGGTGGATGTGGAACTGATCGAACCGGTTCCGCCCCCGCCGCCGCCGCCTCCGCCGCCGCCGCCCGACACGCCCCCGCCGCCCAAGCTGCAGGTGCGTCCCCCGGTCGTCGTTCCGAACGCGCCGCCGCCTCCGGTGACGCTGCCGATCGAGCCGGTGAAGAAGGAAGACCGCGTCGAGTACAAGGGCCCTCCGGTCATCGTTCCCGGACCGCCGCCGCCTCCGGCTCCGCCGGCTCCGCCGCGGCCGTCCGTGATCCGGAACCCGTCCTGGTCGCGCCAACCCTCGGCCGAGTTCCCGGAGCGGGCCCAGTCGCGCGGCATCGAGCGTGGCCGCGTCAGCCTCGACTGCCTGGTGAACCCGAACGGTTCGATGACGGATTGCCGGATCGTTTCCGAGGATCCGTCCGGCGCCGGCTTCGGTCAGGCGGCGCTCGCCGGCGCCCGCAGGGCCCGGGTCTCGCCTCGCGAGGTCGACGGCGCTGCGGTGGGTGCGCGGGTTACGTTCAACGTGACCTTCGTCCTGCCCGAGTAGGGCTCGAACACCAGTCGATGACGCCCCGGAGGTCAGCCTCCGGGGCGTTTTCGTTTGCGCGGAGGTGCGATTATCGCGGCGGCTGCTTGATCCGTCCCGATGGTCCCGCTAGAACCCGCCCTCGCGTCGCCCCATACGGGCCTGCGCCGCCTTAGCTCAGTTGGTTAGAGCGCCGGTTTGTGGAACCGGAGGTCCTCAGTTCAAGCCTGAGAGGCGGTACCATCTCCCACTCCGAGGAGGCGTCTTCCGGCATGACCGACGCGCCGTCCGCCTGGGATCCCGAGCAGTACAGCCGGTTCGAGGCCGAGCGCGACCGCGCCGCCCTTGATCTGATGCTACGCCTGCCGGCCGACTTGCATCCCCGCGAGATCTGGGACCTGGGCTGTGGAGCCGGCCAGCATGCAGCCTTGTTGAAACGGCGGCATCCTGCGGCCATGGTTCATGGGCTGGACTCCAGCGCTGACATGCTGGCGCGGGCGCGAGAACTCGGCGCGGACGTGGACTGGCGGCAGGGCGACATCGCCGACTGGGCGCCCCCGACCCCGCCCCATCTGATCCTCGCAAACGCATCCCTGCACTGGCTGCCGGACCATCCCGCCCTGTTGGGGAGGCTGGCCCGGGCGCTCGCCCCCGGGGGAGCGCTGGCGATCCAGATGCCGATGGCGCACGAGACCCGGCATCATGCACTGATGCGGGCGGCCGCGTCCGAAGGGCCGTGGGCCGGGGCGCTTGCAGGGGTCGAGACGATCGCTCCCCTGCTGCCGGCTGAAGCCTATTATGAGGTGCTGGCGCAGTCCTGTGACGGGGTCGACATCTGGGCGACCACCTATCTGCACGCCCTGACGGGGCCGGACGCAGTGCTGGAGTGGATGAAGGGGACGGCGCTGCGGCCCTTTCTCGCGGCCCTGGACGAGCCGGCTATGCGCGCGGGCTTTCTTTCCGCCCTCGGCGAGCGGCTTTGCGCGGCCTTTCCGACGCGTCCGGACGGGGTGACCCTTCTGCCGTTTCCGCGCCTGTTCCTGACGGCGCGGCGCCGCTGACGGCGCGCTGACGCCGCAGCCCGGTGACGGGCCCGTCGAGCTTCGACAGGACGTCCGAGGCGGCGAGATAGCCTGCCGCGACGCCGGCGTCGAAACCCTTCCAGTCACGGATGTCGAGCCCGTCGGGCGTCGGCTGGATCAGAACGTCGGTTGCCGAGCGGGAGCTTTCGATGTCGGCGTCCGTGGTCAGGGTGGCCGATCGCATGAGGATGGAGACGATGGGCGGCCCCCGTCGCCAGGCGCCCGTGGCGATCAGCCGCCAGATCGAAGGCGGGTGTTCGATCAGAGAGGCGTCAACGCCGCGCGTCTGGGACATGTCGATGCCGATGATTGGCCCGCTATGCATCTGGCGCATCACTTCGGTGGGCAGGTTCTTGAGCACCGCACCGTCGACCAGCACCTGGCCGTCGATGACGACGGGCGGCAGCAGGCCCGGAATGGAGATGGATGCGCGCATGGCCCGACGCATCAGGCCGCGGCGATGAACCTCGATCTTGCCGCTGGTCAGATTGGTCGAGACGGCGAAGAACGGCCGCTGCAGATCGGCCAGGTCGATCTCGCCATAGGCTTCCTGCAGCAGGCGGTCGACCTTCTTCGCCCGGGTCATGGCCAGCATGGGAAAGGTGATGTCCGACAAGGGGTCGCTGTCGACGAACGCCTTGCGGATACGATCCTCCAGTTGTTCCTGCGACCAGCCCATCGCCGGCCCGGCGGCGATCACGGCGCCCATCGAGGCGCCGCCGACGAAGTCGATCGGGACCTTCGCCTCGTGCAGGGCCCTGAGGGCACCGATGTGAGAATAGGCCCGGGCGCCGCCGCCGGACATGACCACCCCGACGGCGGAGCCCGTGATCACCCGGGCCATGCGCTCGGCGTCGGCCTGATCGCCCTCGACGGCCTGGAACCAACGGCCGGGCTGGATGGCGTCGAGCCAGACGGCGGTATTGGCCGGCCGCGCCATGCGCGGGTCGCGCAGCAGGATCAGGTCGGTGCGGCGCTGTGCGTCCAGCACGCCCGCGTGGGGCAGGGGCCGGTTGGGCGGAGCCATCAGCCCGGCGCCGACGACGAAGACCCGGTCGACCTGGCGCGCGCAGAGCGCGGCCCAGGCCGGTTCGTCCATCTCGGCGATGTAGAGGACGAAGTCGTGGGCGTCCTCGACGCGGCTGAACCATTCGCTGGCGGACGACAGGGCGCTCTGGTCGATGACCTGGCAGGTGAAGCCGTCGGCCTGGATGGCGGCGGCGATGCGCTCGACGAAGGCGCGGATGGGCCGGGGTCGGGCCGAGGCGAAGCCGAACACGCTGGGCTCGCCGCCGCCGGAGCGACGGTCGCGGGCGCGCTGGATCATCAGCCGGGACAGCTCGACCATCAGGTCGGGTTCGGTTCGGGCCGCCTCGAAGAAGGCGTCACGGGGCAGGGCCAGCACCTCGCTGTCGCGCAGGGCGACGACGTCGGCGGTGTGAACGGTGCCGGCCAGCATGGCCATCTCTCCCGCCGGTTCGCCCGGACGGATGACCCCGACGAATTGGGGCGGCCGGGCCTCGTCGTGGCTCCGGCGGAAGACGCCGAGGCGGCCGGAGCGGAGCAGGTAGAGGGTGTCGGCGGCGTCGTCCTCGGCGAAGAGGGTCTCGCCGCCGGTCAGGGCGAACCAGCTGGCCCGCGTGTTCTTGCCGCCCTCGAAGATGCGGTGCAGGGCGTCTTCCAGCCGGTCGGAGCGGGGGGCGGGCATGGGAGGTTCCGGGGCCGGGTTCTAGGGTGGGGAATCGACAGTGGCGGCCCCATCGTCGCAGCATCCGGCCGCAATCCCTAGAACCTGGTCCCTGACTCCTACCAGGCCCCCATCTCCCGCAGCTGTTTGGCCAGATCCTCGGGCACTTCGCCGGCGTCGAGCGAGGACAGGTCGGCGGGCGCATCCTTGAGTTCCAGATAGCGCCAGCCCTGGAACGGACGCCGCGCCTGGGGGGCGGTGCGGATGACCTCCGGCGACAGTTTGATGTGGCACATGGAGGCCTTGCCCTCGCCCCTGGTCGAGACGTCGAGGATCGGCATGCGGCAGACCACCGAACCCTTCATGACCCAGAACAGCGAACCGCCGTCCTCGAGCTCGGCGGCGCGTTTGGGGGTCATGCGGGTCTGAACCGTCAGCCATTCGCCCTTGGCCGCGCGGCGCTCCAGCGTCTCGACCCTGGCGACGCCGACGCACAGCTTGATCATGTGGAGGGACATGGGGCGGGGATTAGCATTGTTCGTCGCCGGGACGGGAGACATCGCGAGGGCAGGGGTCTAGAAAAAACGGATGCGGATCGGACGGCGCATCATGATCGCGGGGATGGCTGGCCTGGCCTGCCTGGGGCTGGCGCCGCCGGCCCGTTCGCTGGGGAAGGATACGGCCATGTACGGACTGATCGGCAGGATGACCGCGACGCCCGGCCAGCGTGAGGCGCTGACGGCGATCCTGCTCGAGGGTCTGGGCCATATGCCCGGCTGCCTCAGCTATATCGTAGCTCACGATCCGGCCGATGCAGACACGATCTGGGTGACCGAGGTCTGGACCGACGAGGCCGCGCACCGCGCCTCATTGCAGGTCCCCGAGGTTCGCGAAGCGATCCGCAAGGGCATGCCGCTGATCGCCACCTTCGGAGATGCGCAGGTGACCACGCCCGTAGGCGGGGTGGGGCTCGGCTAGTCGCCCCGGGCCTGGGCCGCGGCGGTCAACTTGGCGCCCCACTCGACCAGAGCCTGGCCGCGAGTCTGCAGGATCAGGCCGCAGCGCTCGCGCTGGGCCTCCAATTCGGATGTGAGGCGGGCTTCGTCCGGCGCCAGAATGTAGTCGGAGAGCGCCCTCAGCCAGTCCGTGCCGGGCGCCCGCCCTTCCAGACGACCGAGGAAATACATCATGCCGCTGGCCAGGCCGGTGTGTTCGACGCTGCCTTCTTCGGACTGCCCCGCGAGGTAGGCGACCACTGCGAAACACTGCATGTCGCCCTTGTCGGCCGCGCCGTGGGCGGCGTTCTGGGCCAGCGCCGGCGCAGCTGAAGCCGCCAGCAGCACGGCGGCCGTCATCCCGATGAGTCGCTTCATGTCGATTCCTCCGCCGCAGCAACGCGGGCCAGCATCGCGTCCGCCGGGACCTGATCCCCGACCGCCACGCCGATCTCGCTGACCACGCCGTCGAAGGGAGCGACGAGGGCGTGCTCCATCTTCATGGCCTCGAGCACGACGACCGGCTGGCCCCTGGTCACCGTGTCGCCGGGCCTGGCGGGCGTGGCGACGATCTTGCCGGGCATGGGTGCGCGCAGGGCGCCGTCGGAGGCCGCGCCTCCGGCCGGACCCGCAGGCGCAAAGGCGCGGATCTCGAAGGCCGATCCGTCCTCGAAGACGACGCCCCGGCCCGAAGACAGTTCGAGGTAGCTGGTGACCGGCTGTTCGTTGGTCAGCATGGGCACGTCGTGCGGTTGGCCGTTGACGACGACGCGCTGGGTCGCGACGGCGGCGCTGTTGGACCGGAAGCCGATCACCCCGTTCCAGCCGTCCCATGGGCTGCCGTGATCATCCCCCACCGAGGCGGCGCCGGCGGCGCGCAGGAAGCGGGCGGCGTCCTCGAGGCCCATCGTGGAGAGGGGCGAGGCCGCCAGATCAGTCTCCTCGGCGGCGATGAAGCCCGTGTCGACATCGCCGGACATGAAGCGCGGATGCTCGAGACATTTCATCACGAAGGCGGCGTTGGTCTTCACCGGCCAAACCTCGACCTCGCCGGCGGCGACGGCCAGGGCGGCCGCCGCCTCTTCCCGGGTCTCTGCGTGGACGATCAGCTTGGCGATCATGGGATCGTAGAATTGGCTGACCTCGCCGCCCTCCTCGACGCCCGTGTCCACCCGGATGCCCTCGGGCATCACGAAATGCTCAAGCTTGCCAATTGAGGGCAGGAAGCCGTGGGCCGGATCCTCGGCGTAGAGCCGCGCCTCCATGGCCCAGCCGTTCAAGGGAATGTCCTCCTGCTTCAGGGGGATGGGCTCGCCGGCGGCGACGCGGAACTGCCATTCGACCAGATCGACGCCGGTGACGGCCTCGGTGACCGGGTGTTCGACCTGCAGCCGGGTGTTCATCTCCATGAACCAGATCCGATCGGCCTTGAGGCCGTCGGAGGCGTCGGCGATGAACTCGATGGTGCCGGCGCCCTCGTAGTTCACGGCGCGGGCGGCGCGGACGGCGGCGTCGGTCACGGCCTTTCGGGTGGCTGCGTCCATGCCCGGGGCGGGGGCCTCCTCGATCACCTTCTGGTGGCGGCGCTGGAGGGAGCAGTCGCGCTCATACAGGTGGACGACGGTTCCGTGCTGGTCGCCGAACACCTGAACCTCGATGTGGCGGGGGCGGGTGATATAGCTCTCGATCAGGACGCGGGGATCGCCGAAGGAGGACTGGCCCTCGCGCTGGGCAGAGGCGAGGCCGTCGGCGAAGTCCTCGGGCCGGTCGACCTTCTTCATGCCCTTGCCACCGCCGCCGGCGACGGCCTTGATCAGCACCGGATAGCCGATGCGGGCCGCCTCGGCGGACAGGGTTTCGACCGACTGGTCCTCGCCCTGGTAGCCGGGGGTGACCGGTACGCCGGCCTCGATCATCAGTTTCTTGGCCGCGTCCTTCAGGCCCATGGCGCGGATGGAGGCGGGCCTGGGTCCGATCCAGACCATGCCGGCGGCGGCGACAGCCTCGGCGAAGTCGGCGTTCTCGGACAGGAAGCCGTAGCCGGGGTGGATGGCCTCGGCGCCCGTGGCTTTCGCTGCGGCCAGAACCTTGCCGGCGTCGAGATAGGAGTCACGCGCCGGCGCCGGCCCGATCAGCACGGCTTCGTCGGCCTCACGCACATGCAGGGCCTCGGCGTCGGCCTGGGAATAGACGGCGATGGTGCGCAGGCCCATGCGACGGGCGGTGCGGAAGACGCGGCAGGCGATCTCGCCGCGGTTGGCGACCAGGACGGAGGTGAACATGGTGCGGTTGTAGAGGTGGCTAGTGGCTAGTGGCTAGTGGTTAGTGGCTGGCCACCGCCGGTGCAGCAGCGCGGTCAGCTCCGCCCTTCCGCTGACGGTCGGGCCGCAATCATTAGCCGCTAGCCACTAGCCACTAACCACCGGCGCGGCGCAGCCGCGCCTAGTGTCCCGCCATCTCGTTGAAGCCGAGGTAGAGCCAGAGCAGCGCCAGCAGGGTGAAGGTCACCGTGGTCATGGTCCACAGGGCGAACATCCGGGCGAGGGTGCCGATGGTGCTGCGCTGGTAGGCACCCTTCATGTGCACGAACAGGTGCGCCGGAGCGAGCAGCAGCAGCCACCAGGCGAGAGGCGTCAGGATTCCGAGCGCCAGGATCACCGTCAGCAGGATCAGCTGGAACGACAGCGAGTGCATCGAGAAGATGACGTGGTCGAAGACATAGTAGCGCCGGTTGAAGGCGAAGAGCAGGGTCAGCATCAGGGCCGAGACGGGCAGGGCGAGGATCGCGACCCGGTGACCCCAGATCTCGAGGATCAGGGCGAACCGCGCCGGGTCGTCGCGAACCGCCTGCATGCGGGCGTCGAACCAGTGCTGGAGGCTACGGAGCTTCTCGGCGTCCGCAGTGTCGGCCATCTTCGGGGCCTCGGCCGCGTTCTCGCGGGCCTTGGCGGTGACGTCCTGCGTCAGGCTGCGGCTGAAGCCGACCCAGTCGCCGCGGGCGGCCGCGAGCTGGGTCTGCTTCTCGGCCTCGGTGAGGCTTTCGTCGGCCATGACCTCGCGCTCGAAATCGGCCATCGCCGCGCTGCCCGGTGTGATGACCCGGCCGTTGACCGTCGCGCCCGACGCGGCGGCAGCCGGCGCCGCAGCGTGCTCCGCTTCCGCCTCATGCCCGCCGCGGGCCTTGGAGGCGGCGTGGCCGACGAAGAAGGCGATCAGCAGGATGACGAGGAACATCCGGAACGGCTGGACCTGCCAGGCCCGCCTGCCGTCGAGGTACTCCCGGGTCAGCTGACCCGGGCGAAGGAACAGGGCCGGCATGGTTTTGAACAGCCGGCCGTCGAAATGGAGCAGGGACTCGACGGCCTCGACCGACAGCTTCCAGACCGACTTGTGGAAGTCCTCGGCCAGCTGGCCGCAGACATGGCAGTAGGTGCCCTCAAGCGGAGTCTCGCAATTGGCGCATGGCGTGCCCGGCGGAATGTCCGCGTGCTCGCGCTTCCACTTCAGCCAGCCGCCGCCCGAGGCCAGCGCCGCCGTCTCCAGTTCCCCCGACATGATCGTCCCCCCGGTCGAATCCCTACAGCGTCCAGGCGGGTTTACGTTTTTCGAGGAAGGCGCGCACCCCCTCCTGGCCTTCGGGCGAGACGCGGGCGCGGGCGATGCGTCTGGCGGTGTCTTCCATCAGGCCGCTGTCGATCCTGTGGCCCGCGACGTCGTTGACCAGCCGCTTGGCCTCGCCCATGGCCCCGGGGGCGTTGGCGCTGATGCTGTCCGTCAGCATGGAGATGAACTCCTCGACCGAGCCCTCGGGCAGGACCATGTCGATCAGTCCGGCGTGGGCGGCGTAGTCGGCGTCGAAGATGTTGGCCGAGAGGAACAGCTGGCGGGCGCGGCGGGGGCCGACGGCCTCGACCACATAGGGGGCGATGGTCGCGGGAATCAGGCCCAGCTTGACCTCGGAGAAGGCGAAGCGGGCGCCCTCGACGGCCACGGCCATGTCGCAGGCGGCGACGATTCCAGCCCCGCCGCCCATGGCCGCGCCCTCGACGATGGCGCAGGTCAGGGCCGGCACGTCGTGCAGGGCCTTGAGCATCTTCGCCAGTCCCATGGCGTCGTCGCGGTTGTCGCTCTCCGACCAGCCGGCGGCGTCGGCCATCCAGCCCAGGTCGGCGCCGGCGCTGAAGGTCCCGCCCGCGCCGCGGATGAACACCAGCCGGACGTTGTCGGCGCCGTGCAGGGTCTCGAACGCCTCATACAGGGCCGCGACGGTCGGGGCGTCGAAGGCGTTGCGCTTGTCCGGGCGGTTGATGGTCACGAAGACGACGCCGTCGGCGGTGGAGTCGATCTGCACCAGATCATCGTTGGCGTCGGGCGCTGCGCCGGCCAGCAGCGGATGGGCGATGGCGTTGATCTCGGCCGCCTCCCCCGGGGTGATGTCGAGGGCGTTCAGATCGGCTTCGGTCGGCTTGTCGGTCATGGGTCGCGTCCTTGGGGATGGTCGACTGTAACGCATCGCGGGCGGAATGGCAGCGAAGTCGCCGGGGGACCCGCCTTGCTTGACAGCCCCATCGCACGGGACTTGAGTGACGGGAAGGCCAACCCAATCCGGCGGGGACGAGATGACTCAGGCGCCACGAAACCGTCGTCCCGCAAGGCTGACCGCCGCGAAGGTGAAATTGGCCGCCGAAATCCGCCAACAGCTTCTGGATCAGGGCGGCGCCGCCCACCGCGAGGTGGTCATCGGCCGCATCCTGCAGCGCAAGGGGCTGAATGGTCTGGCCGCCGACCGGGCGCGTCGCGCGTTGCTGTCGGCCTTCGATCTGCATGTCCATCCGGCGCCGGAAAGCGGCGCCCCGCATCTGTTCGACCTGCCCTTTGGCCCGGATTCCCATCGCTGGGCGCTGGACGAGCGCGCGCCACAGAACCGGCTCTGATGAAGGCCGGCGCGACCGACCGCATCCGCCGAACCAGCGTGGCCAGCGTCCACGTCCACTATGTCGCCAAGGCCGAGCGGAAGGGCCGGACCCGGGCCGAAGTCGATCAGGTGATCCGCTGGCTGACCGGATATTCACAGGACCAGCTGGAGGCGCTGCTGGCGGCGAAGACCGATTTCGAGACCTTCTTCGCCGAGGCGCCGGCCATGAACCCGAACCGGTTCCTGATCACCGGCCTGATCTGCGGCTACCGCGTCGAGGAGATCGAGGACCCCTTCATGCGCGAACTCCGCCACCTCGACAAACTGGTCGACGAGGTGAGCAAGGGGAAGGCGATGGAGAAGGTGCTGCGGACCCCGCCCGCCTGATCACATCCTGAACACGCCGAAGGTCGTCTCCGGGATCGGAGCGTTGAGGCTGGCGGAGATCGCGAGCCCCAGCACATCCCGCGTCTGGACCGGGTCGATGATCCCGTCGTCCCACAGGCGGGCCGTCGCATAGTAGGGATTGCCCTCGTCCTCGTATTTCTGGCGGACCGGCGCCTTGAAGGCCTCGGCTTCCTCGGGCGACCATTTGTCGGCGTCGCGGTGGACGGTGGCGAGGACGGCGGCGGCCTGTTCGCCGCCCATGACGCTGATCCGGCTGTTGGGCCAGGTGAACAGGAAGCGGGGGTTAAAGGCGCGGCCGCACATGCCGTAGTTGCCGGCCCCGAAGCTGCCGCCGATCAGGACGGTGAATTTGGGGACCTCGGCCGAGGAGACGGCGGTGACCAGCTTGGCCCCGTTCTTGGCGATGCCCTCGGCCTCATATTTGCCGCCGACCATGAAGCCCGAGATGTTCTGCAGGAAGACCAGCGGGATCTTCCGCCTGCAGGCCAGTTCGATGAAATGGGCGCCCTTGAGCGCGCTTTCCGAGAACAGCACGCCGTTGTTGGCCAGGATGGCGACCGGATAGCCCCAGAGGCGGGCGAAGCCGCAGACCAGGGTCGTTCCGTACAGGGCCTTGAACTCGTCGAACTCGGAGCCGTCGACGAGACGGGCGATGACCTCGCGCACGTCATAGGGGGCGCGGACGTCGTCGGGGATCAGGCCGTACAGCTCCTCGGCGTCGAAGGCGGGGGCGCGGGGCTCGCGCACGTCCATCTCGACCGACTTCACCGTATTCAGGCTGTCGACGATGGTGCGGACGATCTCCAGAGCGTGCTCGTCGTTCTCGGCGACGTAATCGACCACGCCGGACCTGCGGCCGTGGGTCTCCGAGCCGCCCAGTTCCTCGGCCGAGATGACCTCGCCCGTGGCGGCCTTCACCAGCGGCGGGCCGGCGAGGAAGATGGTGCCCTGGTTGCGGACGATGACGCTCTCGTCCGACATGGCGGGGACATAGGCGCCGCCGGCGGTGCAGGAGCCCATGACGCAGGCGATCTGCGGGATCGACTTCGCACTCATGCGGGCCTGGTTGAAGAAGATGCGGCCGAAATGGTCGCGGTCGGGGAAGACCTCGGCCTGGTGCGGCAGGTTGGCGCCGCCGGAATCGACCAGATAGACGCAGGGCAGGCGGTTCTGTTCGGCGATCTCCTGCGCCCGCAGGTGCTTCTTCACCGTCATCGGGAAATAGGCGCCGCCCTTCACAGTCGGATCGTTGGCGACGATCATGACCTCACGGCCCGAGACCCGGCCGACGCCGCAGATCATGCCGGCGCCGGGCGCGCCGTCGGGGTCCTTCGCATCGCCGTACATGCCGTTGGCGGCCAGCTGGCCGATCTCCAGGAAGGGCGAGCCGGGGTCCAGCAGCCGTTCGACCCGATCGCGGGGCAGCAGCTTGCCGCGCGAGACGTGGCGGTCGCGCGAGGCGTCGGAGCCGCCGCGCGCCGCCTTGGCGACCTTTTCATGGAGTTCGTCCCGCAGGGCCCGGTTGCGGGCGTCCAGCGTCTTGAAGGCGGGGCTGCGCGGGTCGATGGCGGACGTCAGCTTGGGCATGGGGCTGGTTTAGGGCGGTTCGCGGGCGCGGGGAAGGTCGGGCGTCGTTAGACGGCGAGCGTGCGTGGCGCAGGGCCATGGTTCATTACAAGGGACACGAAGGAGGCACGAAGGGCACGACGAGAGCGAGCCCGTGGCGCCGCAGGCGCTCCAACTCCAAGAGAACTTGAAGGCGCTCCGCGCGATCGGCGCCCAGGCCCTTGGTGTTCTTCGTGCCTCCTTGGTGTCCTTCGTGATGAACCAGCCATCGGCGCCGCCGCACCAAGGGAGAAGGTCGACTTATGTCACCACCCAGCAAATCCAGTTGACGCCGCACTTGCGGCATGGCCTGACGCGCGCCCATGACCGCCCTCAGCCTCCAGACCCGCGCCACGCTGAAAGACCTGCTGCATCTCGCCTGGCCGGTGGTGCTGGCGCGTCTGGGGATCATGACCATGGGCCTGACCGACGTGATCGTGGTCGGGAATTATTCCGGTCTGGAGCTGGCGTTCAGCTCGCTGGCCCTGGCCCCGACGGCGATCATCGTCACCACCGCCGTCGGCCTGATGATGGGGGTGCAGGTGATGACCGCGCGCCTGATCGGCCAAGGGCGGCGCGGTGAGGTCGGCGGGGTGCTTCGCCGGGGCGTGGTCTACTCGCTGCAGATCGGCTTCGTCTCGATGTTCGGCCTGATCCTGATCGGCCCATGGGCCTTGCAGCACATGGGACTGGCGCCGGGGCTGGGGGAGGGCGCCTCGCCGGTGCTGATCGTCTTCGCCCTGTCCATGCCTGGCTATCTGGTCAGCGTGGCGGCGCAATTCTTCCTCGAGGCCCTGCACAGGCCGCGGGCCGGCATGTGGGCCATGTGGATCGCCAACGGGATCAATCTGGCGCTCAACCTGCTGCTGGTGCCCGACATCCTCGGTCTGGGCGTGGACGGGGCCATCGCCTCGGCCTGGGCCACCTTCGTGGCGCGGACCTCGCTGGCGGTGTTTCTGATCTGGTACATCGTGCGTCTGCCCGAAGCCCGGGCGCTGGGGGTGTTCCGCCGTCCGGCGCGCAATCGCGACGACGAGCGGGAGCAGCGCAAGGTCGGCTACGGGGCCGGATCCAGCTATTTCATCGAGGTCGGGGCCTTCGCCGCCATGACCTTCATCGCCGGCCAGCTGGGGGCGATCGAGACCTCCGCCTGGGCCATCGTCCTGAACGTCTCGGCCATGGTGTTCATGATCCCGATGGGTCTGTCGTCCGCCACGGCGGTGCTGGTCGGGCGCGCCCATGGGGCGCGGGACGGGCGCGGGGTGCTGCGGGCCGGACTGGTGGGGATCGGCGTGGTCGTCGGCCTGACGCTGGCCGTCGCGCTGGTCGTCTGGCCGGCCGCGCCCCTGATCGCCAGCGCCTATAACCGCGACCCGGAGCTGCTGGCGGTCGTTGTTCCGGCGCTGGTGCTCACGACCCTGTTCTTCGTCGCCGACGGCATTCAGGTGGTTTCGGCCTCGGCCAATCGCGCGGCGGGCGACGTCTGGTGGCCGACCATCATGCATTTCGCCTCCTACAGCCTGATCATGATGCCGCTGGGCTGGTGGTTCGCCCATGAGATCGGGGTGAACGGCCTGGTGTGGGCGGTGATCCTGGCGAGCCTCGTGTCGTCGGCGCTGCTGACGGGGCGGTTCGTCCGGGTGGCGCGCAGGTTACCGATGGTGACGCCGGCCTGAGGGCCCTCTATATCCGTCGCCTCCCCAAGACACGGATTCCCATGGCCCGCATCCTCATCACCTCGGCGCTGCCGTACATCAACGGCATCAAGCATCTGGGGAATCTGGCGGGCTCGATGCTGCCGGCGGACGTCTATGCGCGGTTCAAGCGGGCGCAGGGCCATGAGGTGCTCTACATCTGCGCCACCGACGAGCACGGCACCCCGGCCGAGCTGGCGGCCGCCGCCGCCGGTCAGGACGTGCGGACCTATTGCGACGAGCAGCATGAGGTCCAGAAGGCGGCCGGGCAGGCGTTCGGCCTCAGCTACGACTGGTTCGGCCGGTCCTCCAACGCGCCCAACCACCGGCTGACCCAGCATTTCGCCGACGTGCTGGAGAAGAACGGTCTGATCGAGGAGCGCGTCGACCGGATGATCTATTCCGTCGAGGACGCCCGCTTCCTGCCCGACCGCTATGTCGAGGGCACCTGTCCGCACTGCGCCCACGTGGGCGCGCGCGGGGACCAGTGCGACAACTGCGGTCGGCTGCTGGACCCGACGGACCTGATCGATCCGTATTCGGCGGTGTCAGGCTCGCGTAATCTCGAGGTACGGGACACGCGCCACCTCTATCTGCTGCAGACGAAGCTGGCGGACCGCATCCGCGCCTGGATCAACTCGAAGCACGACTGGCAGACGCTGGCGCGATCGATCGCCCTGAAGCATCTGGACGAAGGCCTGATCGACCGGGGCATCACCCGCGACCTGAAGTGGGGCGTGCCGGTGGTGGGGTCCGACGGCGGACCCCGTCCGGGGATGGAGGGCAAGGTCTTCTATGTCTGGTTCGACGCCCCGATCGAATATATCGGCGCCACCGAGGAATGGGCCGATGCGACCGGCCGGACCTGGCGCGACTGGTGGCGGACGGACGAGGGGGCGGACGACGTCCGCTACGTCCAGTTCATGGGCAAGGACAATGTCGCCTTCCACACCGTCAGCTTCCCGGCCACCATTCTCGGCTCCGGCGAGCCGTGGAAGACGGTCGACACCCTGAAGGCCTTCAACTGGCTGAACTGGTACGGCGGGAAATTCTCGACCAGCCAGAAACGCGGCGTCTTCATGGATCAGGCGCTGGAGTTGCTGCCTGCCGACTACTGGCGCTGGCATCTGACGGCCTACGGGCCGGAGCATTCCGATGCGGCCTTCACCTGGGAGCAGTTCCAGTCGACGACGAACAAGGATCTGGCCGACGTGCTGGGCAATTTCGTCAACCGCATCGTCAAATTCGCCGAGAGCAAATTCGACGGCGTCGTGCCGGACGCGGGCGAGCCGGGTCCGCTGGAGGCCAGGCTGGAGGCCGATCTGCGCGCCGGCATCGCCGAGGCCACGGCCCAGTTCGAGGCCATGGAGTTCCGCAAGGCCGCCGTTGCCCTGCGCGCCGTCTGGGTGCTCGGCAATGAGTATCTGCAGGAGGCGGCGCCCTGGACCGCTTTCAAGACCGATGTCGAGCGCTCGGCAGTCGGGGTCCGGACCGGCCTGAACCTGGTCGCCCTGTTCGCCCGGCTGGCGGCGCCGGTGATGCCGGACTCGGCGGTGAAGATCGGGGCCGCCGTCGGCGCGACCGACCTCAGCTGGCCGACGGCCGACGAGCCCTTGCTGGACGCCCTGCCGCGTGGCCGGACTGTGGCGGCGGCGGGCGTGCTGTTCACCAAGATTGAGGATAGTCAGGTGGCGGAGTGGTCGGAGCGGTTTGGCGGGGCGAGCCCTGTCTCGCCGGTCTGATCCCTTGCGCCCGACCTCGGGAGGTTTCCATGCTGAGCGGATTTCTGGCTCTTCTTCTTTCGGCGCCGCAGGTGGTCGAGGGGCCGTCGTTTGATTGCAGGTCCGCCTTGAAGCCGGTCGAGAGCGCGATTTGCTCGGATCCCGGGCTGGCCAGGCTGGATAGGCGGATGTCGGCTCGCTACGGACAAGTGCGCCGCGCCCTGGCGGCCAACGGTCGGAGCGTCCTGACTGCCGACCAGCGCTGGTTTCTCGGCGCGCGCGACGAGTGGTTCGAGAACCGGGATCGGTGGGCCGACTTCCCCGACCTGACCGCCCGGATGACCGCCCGGATCGCCTTTCTGGAAAGTCTGGACACGCGGGGCCGCCCGGGTCTGACGGGCCGCTGGGTCAATGTGGCGGGGGTGGCCGAGGTGGAGGACGCGGGCGATGGCCGGCTGAGACTCTCGATCGCCGCCGCCAGTCCTGTCAACGCTCGCTGGATCTGCGACGTCTCCGGCGTCGGCCGGGCGTCAAACGGCGTGCTGACGGTGGCGGCGGAACACAGCCCGGGATGGCGGCTTCGCGTCACCTCGTCCGGCGGCGTCCTGCGGGTCGAGGAACTCGCGCCCGACGGAGAGGCCCTGGCGCGCCCCTACTGCGGGAACAACGGGCACGTGGACGGTGGTTATTTCCGGATCACAAGCTCCTGAGGTCCGCCCCCGGAAGGAAAAGGCCCGGACGGCTCCGGGCCTCTTGTACTCAGGGGGTCGGCGCCGCGGGCGCGACCGCCACGGGGGCCGGCGCCGCTTCAGAACGAGTGGCCGGCAGTCCCGTCGCCGGCGTCTCCGTTTCCTCGCTGCGCACGCCTTTCAGAAACTTGGCCTTCTCCTCCTCGGTGATGTCGAGGAAGCCGGGAGCGGAGGCGTTGAAGGCGTCCATGCGGTCGGTCCGCACGATCACCGAGCGCGCGCCGTCCCAGATCATGTGCAGGGCGACATAGAGGACGATGACCAGGCCGACGTAGCCGATCCAGCGGTGCTTGGTCAGCAGCTTGGCGATGAAGGTCGCGGCCACGCCCATCAGGGCGATGGACAGGACGAGGCCGAAGACCATGATCCACGGGTGTTCATGGGCCGCGCCGGCGACGGCCAGGACGTTGTCCAGCGACATGGTGATGTCGGCGATCATGATCTGGACGAGGGCCGCGCCGAAAGATTTGCGTTTGAGGCCGAGGGCTTCAGGCGGAGGCCCGCCGCCATGATGGATCGACAGGGCGGTCTCGAGCTCCGCCTCGGCCTCGGCCTGGTCGTGGGTCTTCTGCTCCTGCAGTTCGCGCCACATCTTCCAGCAGACCCACAGCAGCAGGACGCCGCCGGCGAGCAGCAGGCCGATGATGGCCAGCAGCTGGACGGTGATCAGGGCGAAGCCGATGCGGAACAGCACCGCCGCGGCGAGACCTATCAGAATGGCCTTCTTGCGCTGGTCGGGCGCCAGGGCGGCGGCGGCGAGGCCGACGGCGACGGCGTTGTCGCCGGCCAGCACCAGATCGATCATCAGCACCTGACCGAGGGCGGTGGCCTGGCTGGCGAGTTCGGGAGACGAGAGGAATTCCATACGGCGCGCTCTAGGACAGGATCAGTCGGGCATCAATGGGCGATCAGCCGGTCTGTTTCCGGCTGGCTTCATACAGGGCGACGGCGGCGGCGTTGGAGACGTTCAGGCTCTCGAATCCGCCGGGCATCGGGATCTTCGCCAGCACATCGCAGTGTTCCGCGACCAGCCGGCGGATGCCGTCGCCTTCGGAGCCCATGACGAGTACCGTCGGGCGGTTGTCCAGGGCCTGATCGAGCGTCAGTTCGGCCGAGCCGTCGAGGCCGACCGCGCGCCAGCCGAGGTCGGCCAGCTTCTCCAGCGCGCGGCTGAGATTGGTGACCCGGGCGCAGGGCAGGCGTTCGGTGGCGCCGGCCGAGGCCTTGGCGAGGGCTCCGGCGAGGGCGGGGGAGTGGCGGTCCTGGACCACGATCCCCTTCGCGCCGAAGGCCAGGGCCGAGCGGAAGATGGCCCCGACGTTCTGGGGGTCGGTCAGCTGGTCCAGCATGACGATGACGCCGCCGTCGCCTGCGATGTCCTCCAGCGCCACGCCCTCCAGCGGCTGGACCTTGAAGGCCAGGCCCTGGTGCACGGCGCCGGGGGGCAGCATGCGGTCGAGGGCCTGGACCTCGATGATCTCGATCTTGTGGCCGTGGGTCGCCCGATCGCGTTCCAGCTCGGCGGCCCGGTCGGCCGTCGCCAGCAGCCGGCCCATCCCCTTGCGGGCCGGATTGGCGAGGGCGGCGAGCACCGGATGGCGGCCCCAGACGAAATTGTCGGCGTCCGCCTTCGCCCGCGACGGGCGCGGCGCGGAATCGCTGAAGCTCTTCGGCTTGGGGTTGGGGTTCCAGCCGCCGCGGTCGGGACCGCCCTCCGGTTTAGCCTTGGCGCCGGCTCCGGCCCCGCCTGGACGGGCCGCGGACCGGTCGCCGAAAGCCGGTTTTTTGCCCGATTTCCGGTCGTTGCGTTCTGGATTTCTCGACACTATAAGACGCCCTCCGATTTGGAGCCCTGAGGGCTTTCGGGTCTGGCGCCCCTCCTAAACCAGGCGACGCGGGACACCGAGAGCTTTTGTTGTTTCGACGGCCGAAAGGTCGCCGGCGCATCGGTCCGACGGTTCGAAAACGCGCTGGGGGAATGTCCCGAGCGGCAAAGGGGGGGGACTGTAAATCCCCTGCGTAAGCTTCGCAGGTTCGAGTCCTGCTTCCCCCACCACGCGGTTTCG
>Ga0164290_1001883_pt1 | contig 21471 bp, 19 predicted proteins | sample Micstemetagenome_FD_108782 | JGI IMG/M metagenome (GOLD analysis project Ga0164290, IMG submission 108782) | Contaminated culture microbial community from soil near Moab, Utah, USA - Microcoleus steenstrupii SON62 (Illumina Assembly) | ecosystem: Environmental > Terrestrial > Soil > Soil crust... | reverse complement strand
GCTCTGCTCAAAACCCGAAAAATAATCTTCTTTATTCAGGGTAACGGTCAATTTGTCGGTCAGTAACCCAATGTTCTCTCTGGTAACGGTGGCCATGGTGTATTTTTTATTGATATTTTATCTGTTCATCCTCAAGCCCTATCTTGAGACAGCTCAAGGAATTTTTGTAAATGGGCAGCAAAGGTAGGAGTTTAGTGCCTAAAATCACTTGTTAAAACACAAATAAGCAGCCATGGCCAATGCTTTTTTCTTTCTGTTACTGGCACTCCTCAGCGAAATTGTGGGTACGGTAGGAGGCTTTGGGTCATCGGTATTTTTTGTGCCTCTGGCTGGCTTTTTCTTTGATTTTAAGACCGTTTTGGGATTAACGGGTCTGCTTCATGTATTTAGTAATATAGCCAAGCTGGTACTTTTTCGTCAGCATATAGAATGGGCACTGATCTGGAAAATTGGAATCCCCAGTGTTTTATTAGTAATTGCGGGCGCCTGGTTAAGCAATCATATTCAGTTTACTTATGCAGAGCTTTTGTTGGGTATTTTTTGTATTTCTTTTGCCCTGCTATTCTGGTGGAAGCCCGATTTGCGTTTACAACCCACCAATACCAATGCAATAACGGGCGGTGGTATTGCCGGTTTTCTGGCCGGGTTTATTGGAACAGGCGGAGCCATCAGGGCGGTAACACTTACCTCATTCGGACTGGAGAAAAATATTTTTATTGCCACTTCTGCGGCGATTGATTTTGGGGTTGATGTGAGCCGGTCGGTGGTGTACTTAAATCAGGGATATGTACAGGGCAATTTCTGGTGGTACCTGCCCGGACTTATCATCATTGCCTTTATTGGTTCTTATATAGGAAAAAGATTATTAAACAGTGTTTCGCAGGAGCTGTTCCGGAAAATCGTACTCATTTTTATATTTCTTACCGGAATAATAATGGCCGGTAAAAGCCTTTTACAAATGTTCTAGCCTCATAGTTTTCAACAACCCCTTCTTTTTTTAAATAATTGATTTTCAATTTATTTTAAAAAATATAAAGCATGACTGTGGGTTTTTAGTGAATTCAATGTTGACAAATACCGGTTGCTGAAAGCAACAAAAAATGGTGCTTGAAGTATCTTACAGGTATGGATAACACGTATCAAACCTTACAAACCCTATACAGGATCGTAAGAGAAGAAACCCATCCTGAACAATACCTCTGTACACCCAGAGAAATGATTCTGCATTCTACATTCGGGTGGGAGCTGATTCATAAGCACCTGCTTTCACTGGCACAGGAAGGTCTTGTTATATTACAGCAACTCGATACGCCACATTGTTATATTACCCCGGAAGGCATCGAACTTGTAAGGTCAATAGTGCCTGAGGACACGGAAAAAGAAGGAGTGGGGTTATTATTAAATGAAAAGCTGGTTTAACTAAGTAGCATCCGATTATTTCCCCACACGCTCAGAAAGGAATCAATGTTATTATTGGCTCCGAATAATATTATTATTCTACATTTTTTCAGCAACCTATCGCGGGTATCTGCTACACTGGTTTTTCCTTTATCTTTTGCATACAAGTTTGCCTTTTTTTATTCAACTGATGTATTAACTTGTTGCGCCTGATTAGTAATCATGATTGCTGATCAGCGCATTGTCATAAACAATAATAATCATGCACATGAATCGAAAAACATTTATATCCGCTTCGGGTATGGCTGCTGCGGCTATTGCCATGGCGCCGGTAAACAATTTATTGGCTGCTGCGAATAAAGATAAAATACGGATTGCTATAATCGGAGTAGGATTAAGGGGGCAGAATCACCTGGATCTATTATTACGACGCAATGATGTAGACCTGGTAGCCATTTGTGATATTGATGAGCGTATGCTGGCCATGTCGAAAAAAATGGTTGAAAAATCGCAGAAGAAAATGCCCGATATCTTTACCGGTAACCAGTATGCATGGAAAACCATGCTCGAGAAAACCAAACCGGATGCCATCCTCATCGCCACACCCTGGGAATGGCATAAAGAAATGATTATTACATCACTCGAAGCGGGTATTCGTTATGTAGGTACAGAAGTCATGATCGGTATTACCCTGGAAGACCATTGGGATGTGGTGAAAGCAGCCGAAAGAACCAAGGGTCATGTGATGATGCTGGAGAACGTATGTTATAGAAGAGATGTGATGGCGGTACTGAATATGGTACGACAGGGTCTTTTTGGGGAACTGATTCATTTACAGGGCGGCTATCAGCACGATTTAAGAGAAGTGAAATTCAACAATGGCATTGATGCATATGGAAAAGGATGTGAGTTTGGAGACAAGGGATGGACAGAAGCCAGGTGGCGTACCCATCACAGCGTTTACAGAAACGGCGATTTGTATCCTACGCATGGAATTGGTCCGGTTGCACATTATATTAATATCAATCGTGGTAACCGGTTTGTAAGTCTCAATTCTTTTGCCTCAAAAGCGAGGGGGCTGCATAAATATGTAGTTGATCATTGCGGCAAAGATCATCCCAATGCCAATGTTGAGTTTAAACTGGGTGATGTGGTTACCACCACATTGCAATGCGCCAACGGCGAAACAGTTTTATTGCAACACGATACCAATTTGCCAAGACCCTATTCATTAGGGTTCAGGGTGCAGGGAACGGAGGGGATATGGATGGATGTAAATAAGAGCATTTATATCGAAAAAAAAGCAGCCAAAGCACATCAGTGGGATACGGCAAAAGAATGGCTGGATAAATATGATCATCCGCTCTGGACAAGATGGAGCAAAGAAGCGGAAGGCTCAGGTCATGGCGGAATGGATTTTTATGTGATTCATTCTTTTATTGAATCGGTAAAACGCAATGTGGCCACACCTATGGATGTATATGATGCAGCTGCCTGGAGTGCTATTACACCTTTAAGTGAACAGTCGATTGCCAATGGTAATTCAACTATTGCCTTCCCTGATTTCAGTGGCGGTCAGTGGATGTATCGGAAACCAGTATTTGCCTTGACAGATGAGTATTAAGCAACCGGATATGTTCCTTCAACAATCAATTCCACCTGCTGTCGTCGATTCGTTGGAGCAGATACAAACTGCTATACAGATTGAAAAGCTGGGCAATGGACTGATTAATTCCACCTGGAAGATTATATGTACAGATCGTTCTTATATTCTCCAGAAAATTAATGACCAGGTATTCAGAGATCCGTTTATTATTGAACATAACCTTGAAAAAGTTGCAGAACATATTGCCAGCTATTATTCGGATTACCTGCTGCCATTACCGGTAAAAAACAGGCAAGGGAAAACAGTATTCTATGAAGCAGGAACCGGATATTTCAGGATGTTTGTTTTCCTGGAGGGCTCTGTTTGTCATACGGTGGTAAGTAATACAAAACAGGCATTTGAAGCCGCCCGTCAGTTTGCCGGTTTTGCGAGAAGATTAAACGGACTCGCCACGGAAGAACTGGGCCATCCTATTCCCGATTTTCACCAGCTTGCAGTAAGGTATCATCATTTCGAAACCATATTGCCAGCGGCTCCATCAGCAAGACGTATGGCAGCAGCTGAACTGATCAGTTTCTTACAGGATCATTCTTTTATTGTAACAAAGTATCAAAGCTTAGTGAAATCCGGCGATATGCATCTTCGCATCATGCACCACGATACTAAAATCAGTAATGTATTATTTGATCAACAGGATCATGGGTTAACAGTGATTGACTTAGATACGGTAATGCCCGGTTATTTCATCAGCGATCTGGGTGATATGATCCGTACCTATACCTGCACAGCAAATGAAGAAGAAACTGATTTTGATAAAGTCACTATACGAAAAGATTTTTTTGAAGCCATCATAAACGGATACCTGTTAGAAATGAAAACTGTTTTAACAGCATCCGAAAAAAAGCTGTTCGTTTATGCGGGAGAGTTTATGATTTATATGCAGTGTTTACGCTTTGCAACAGACTACCTCGAGAGCGACAGGTATTATGGAGCAAAATATGCTGAGCATAATTTGAACAGGGCGCTCAATCAAATGAAATTGTTGCAGGAACTGATAAAGATGAAACCTGTGCTTGATAAAATAGTCGCAGATGCTTTATAATGATATTGAATAGGACTTATAGGTCGCTAACAAAAAAGACTCATAAATGAGTCTTTTCACTTTGAAAAAAAAATCGTGCGGATAATAGGAGTCGAACCTACACGCCTCGCGGCGCCAGATCCTAAGTCTGGTGCGTCTGCCAATTTCGCCATATCCGCAGATGGGTTTCGATCGGGTGGCAAAAGTAGGGGATTTACACAAAAAACCGCCCCTGTTCAAAGCTTTATTTAACCGGTAAGGCTTCAATTATTTTACCAATAACTGTATCCTGCGAACGGCCATCGATCCAGCGTATTACCGCTACCAGTTCATGCTCAGGATCAACATAAATCAAATTATTACCGTTTCCTACATGTGTAAATGCGGTTTCGGGTGCACTGGGTAAAAATTTACGACCCGTGTTTAGAAACCAGTTCATATAACCATAATCGTTTTTCGGTACAATAGGTGTTAACGACTGTTTGATCCAGGATTCACTTAGTAACTGCTGCCCCTTCCATTGACCACGGTTTAACGTAAGCCATCCGAACCGGGCCATATCATATGCATTGATGAACATGCCACCACCCCAGTGTCCGCCACCACTAACCGATTGTACAGGCTGTCCGTCGAGAACGATCCAGGCATTCCGGTAACCTGTCCAGCGCCAGGTATTGGAAGCGCCAATCGGGTCCATGATATATTGTTTGAGTGCCTGCGGTAAAGGTTTACGCCATACACCGGTAGCTGCTAATGCCAATGCATTCACACGAACATCATTATACTCATAAGTGGTACCCGGTTTATTCCTGGGTCTGTTTAACCATTTTGAAGCATCCGCATCGGGTCGGTCGGCCCAATCGGGTTTGCCCCAGAGTGTGCCTTCCCAATCGCTGGTTTGTCTCAGCAGATCATCCCAGGTAATGGTACGGTTATGAGGAGAAGCAAAAGGAGCAAGCATTTGTGGCTGCCCGAATGCTTCAGCAGGTCTGTTCACAGGTTGATCAGGCTGGTACAATTCAATGGGGGGTACATATTTTGCAACGGTATCTGTTACGCTTGCAATCAAACCCTTGTCGACCGCCACACCTACGATGGCCGATAAAAAACTTTTGGTAACACTATGGGTCATATCGCAACGATCGGGCTCTCCCCACTGTGCTACGATATAACCCTTGTATATGATAATACCGGTAGCATCGCCACGGTCTGCAAACGGACCAATACCTTCTCCAAATGGTTCTTTACCAAAACTGCGGTAATGACTGATCTCCATGCTTCGCGGATTTTTTGATTCACCGGCTTTGGCAAGTTGGATGGCATCGTTCAATATATTTTCTTTGATGCCTAATGAAGAGGGCATACGCTGTTCCCATTTTCCGGGAGGAGGAAAATAAATACCAGAGCTTTTCTGTGCAAAGGAGAAATGGTAACTGCATACCAGCAGTACAAAAATAAAAAAGCTATTTCGCTGATTCATGTTACTAAATTAGCGAAATAGCTTTGTATCGGTTCAGAAGATGGTTTTAATCTCTTCTTTGTCTTTGTTGATTATTACCAGCATATCTTCTGCTGTCACCACCCCTGAATGATCTACGCTGACCATTGTTGTTGCCCTGACGGTTACCGTTTTGGCTTTGTTTGGGAACAGGTTTGAAATTGGTCAGTGAAATATCACTCATCACATATGGATGATCATTTACCTGAGGTACTGTAATACCAATCAGTTTCTGAATGTCTTTGAGATAGGCTTTTTCTTCTGCATCACAAAATGAAATGGCAATACCTGAAGCACCTGCCCTGCCCGTTCTTCCGATACGGTGAACATAGGTTTCAGGAATATTGGGTAATTCATAATTGATTACATGCGATAACTGCTCTACATCAATACCCCTTGCCGCAATATCGGTGGCAACCAATACACGCAGGTTACCGGTTTTGAAATCGGTTAACGCACGCTGACGTGCATTCTGTGATTTATTACCATGAATGGCTGCGGCTCCAATACCTGCTTTATGAAGGTCTTTCACCACTTTATCTGCACCATGTTTGGTACGAGTAAAAACAAGTATTGTTTCAATATTCTTATCCTGTAATAAATGATTCAACAGTAAACGTTTGTTTTGTTTTTCTACAAAGTAAACCGACTGTTCAATTTTTTCTACAGTAGAAGAAACTGGGGTTACTTCCACTTTTACAGGCTGATGTAAAATGCTGTTGGCCAGTCCTGCTATTTCCGGTGGCATGGTAGCCGAAAAGAAAAGCGTCTGTCTTTTCGCTGGTAATTTGGCGATCACTTTTTTAACGTCATGAATAAAGCCCATATCGAGCATACGGTCAGCTTCATCCAGTACAAATAATTGTAACTGTTGTAAGTTGATATAACCCTGCTGCATCAGGTCGAGTAAACGACCGGGTGTAGCAATCAATACATCCACACCTCTTCTCAAAGCCTGTGTTTGTGGTAATTGCGATACGCCGCCAAAAATAACGGCATGTCTTACCTGGGTATAACGGCCATAAGCAGCAAAGCTTTCATCAATCTGAATAGCCAGCTCTCTGGTGGGTGTAAGTATGAGTGCCTTGATACCTGTTGTTGGATTTTTCTGCTGTACCAATAACTGTAAAACAGGAATGGCAAAAGCAGCTGTTTTACCTGTACCTGTCTGTGCACATCCCAATAAATCTTTTCCTTCTAATACTACGGGAATAGACTGTTGCTGGATGGGCGTAGGTGTAGTGTAACCTTCTGTCTGGAGCGCACGTAAAATGGGCTCGATCAGACTCAATGAATCAAATGTCAATGGAATAATTTTTTGATAAAACACAACTGAAATCGCTCAGTTGTTATATAACCTTCCTACTGTGGATGCTTATAGCTACCTGTTAAAAGACTGATGAACTTTGTCACGGAAGGAAATCGGTCGTGTAGAGAGAGTATATGAATGGTGCAAAGATAAGGGAAAAAGTTGAGAACTTAAATTAGGGTGTGAATAGTCAATGGTGAATGGTCAATTTTTCACCAATGACTACTCACTATTCACCATTCACCATTGACGAAAGAAACAATCTCCTCCAGATACTGCCGATCCGTTTCATCAAACTGATCCAGTTCACTGGCATCTACATCTAATACACCCAATACTTCTCCGTTGCTGATGACAGGAACTACGATTTCAGATTTCGACAGACTACTACAGGCAATATGCCCCGGAAATTTTTCTACATCGGGCACGATCAGTGTTTTTGCTTCAGCCCAACTGGTTCCGCAAACACCTCTTCCTTTGCGGATGCGGGTACAGGCAACTGGTCCCTGAAAAGGACCTAATACCAGTTCATCATTCTTCACCCAATAAAAACCAACCCAGAACCAGCCGAATTGTTCTTTCAATGCAGCCGCTATATTGGCCAGGTTGGCCACAAGGTCTGTTTCACCCTCCAGCAACGCTTTAATTTGAGGGATAAGGGATTTGTATTGTTCCGCTTTATCGCCTTTAACGATACTTAAATCTTCAGCCATAACGCAAAGATAAAAAACTTAAGTTTGGTAATGCCTGAACCCGGTTTACGTATTCAGAAAATAAACAGCAGCAAAGAGCTGACCAGCTTTATAGAGCTGCCGTCAAAACTCTATGCGGATGATGCCCGATGGGTACCGCCTTTGTATACAGATGAATTCGCTTTTCATCATCCCCAAAAAAATCCAGCTTTTGCTTACGCGATCGTTGAAAGATGGATCGCTTATAAAAATGAGGAACCTGCAGGAAGGATCATGGGTATTATTCATCGTGAATATAATCGACTGCAGCAGGAGCAAACAGCCAGGTTTTTCCAGATGGATTGTATCAATGATGTACAGGTGGCATCATTACTTATACAAACGGTGGAAGAATGGGCAATGGCAAACGGAATGAACCAGCTGATTGGTCCGTTCGGTTTTTCAGATAAAGATCCACAGGGCTTTCAGGTAGAAGGGCTGGAGCAACTACCTGTAATTGCTACGCCGGCACACCCTGCTTATATGCCCGCACTGATTAAAACATTGGGTTATGAGAAATACCTCGATTGTGTATCGTACCGTATACCCATCCCCGAAACACTGCCCTCGCTATATGAACGTGTATTATCAAGGGTTTCCCAAAACAAACAGTTTCACTTATTGGAATTCAAAAGCAGAAAGGAGCTGAAACCTTATGTGTTACCGGTATTTCAGCTCATCAATGAAACATACGGTTCCCTGTTCGGATTTATTCCGATGTCGGATAATGAAATTGATAAGATGGTGAAACAGTACCTGCCTATCCTGAATCCGGCATTTGTAAAAGCAATGGTAGATGATACTGGAACATTATTGTCTTTTGTCATCGCTATGCCCGATTTGAGTAAGGGATTGCAAAAAGCAAAAGGAAAACTTTTTCCATTTGGTCTGTTTTACATTTTATCGGCCATGCGAAAGAGTAAACAGCTCAATCTTTTGCTGGGTGCTGTTAAAGAAGGCTATCGCGGAAAAGGGTTGGATGTATATATGGCTATGGCATTGATTAAAACCGCTACTGCAAAAGGAATGACACATATGGATAGTCATCTTATTCTTGAAACCAATCGTACTATGCGTGCAGAATGCGAAAAATTGAATGGTGAGTTGTATAAACGCTTCCGCGTATTCGTAAAACAGCTCAATAATTAATCTCTGTGGCTTCTCTCTTTATTTCATGTTCTCTGCGGTCACTTTCTTCGTCAGGGTGACGTGACGAACCCCACCGCAGAGAAAATGAGACAACAGCGTTTTCGCAGAGGAGTGGATGTTTTAGATTACTTGCGTTCCCGGTTTTATTTGATGTATTTGCCAATCACCGGCATTTTCTGGAACTCTTTTCTTTCCACCAGTAAAATAAACCAGCCGAAAACACCAAGAAGCACCCCCCCAAAAGCTATACCCAGCCAAAATTGCGGAAGAAAATACAAGAACAATTGATGTATTAAAAACAGGAGTGTAACAATAACAAGATAAGCGATCAGTTTTTTTGTTACATAAGGAATGGGGTAATGCTTCTGTCCGAGTTTATAACTGACGATCATCATAAATGCATAACATACAAAAGTGGCCCAGGCACTGCCTGTATAACCAAAAATCGGTATCCACCAGATGTTTAATAGGATAGTGATAGCGGCGCCAGCTAAAGTGATCCACGCACCGGTTAAATTTTTATTAGTCAACTTGTACCATACACTGAGGTTATAATAAATACCAAGAAAAACACTTCCCATTGAAAGAATTGGAATGATATGCAATCCTTCTCCATATTCTTCTGCATTATTACCATATGCCAGTTTCTTAATAAGTTCAAGGTTTACAACGATGGCAAGCCACATGAAAGCGCAGACGATAACAAAAAACTTCATCACCCTTGCATAAGTACGCTGTGCATTTTCTTCTTTTGATTGATTGAAGAAAAAAGGTTCAGCTGCCATTCTGAATACCTGGATAAAAATGGTGATCAGTACAGCGGTTTTATAATTGGCACCAAAAATGCCAAGCTCCCTTAATTCTTGCTCTCTGGGTAAGTTTGATAGTCTTGTGTACATCAATCTGCTTAACATCTCATTAATCATTCCCCCAAAACCCACTACAATCAGCGGGGAGGCATATTTCATTACTTGCTTCCAAAAAGAGAAATCAAAAGAGAAACGGAAACTAAAAATCTCTTTACTAAGCAGCACTAAGGTCAGTATACTGGCTATTACATTAGCGATGATATAATAACCTATTCCAATAGTGGGGTCATAAAAAAATAACCATATACTTTGTGGATCCTCACGATACAGTTTAGGACAAACACCAATAAAGAATAATACCAGCAAAACATTTACCACTATGCTGAATACTTTTATAAATGCATACATTTTGGGTCTGCCTTCCTGCCTTAGTTTGGCAAAAGGGATAACAGAGAGTGTATCAAAAAAAAGTATGTAGGCTACCCATCGTATATATTCAGGATGATCCGCAAAGTCGATGATGCCGGCAACAGCTGGTGCTTGCCATAACAGTAGTGAGGTAAAAAGAATAGTCGTTATAAGAATTGAGGATAAAAAGGTATTAAAGACTTTCGCTTTATCATGATCCTGTATAAACCTGAAATAACTGGTTTCTAAACCGTAAGTAAATAAGATATTCAGAAAGGGAATAACTGCATATACCTGGGTGATGATTGCTGTACTGGTTGGTTCATACCACCAGAACATGAGAATATTCAAGGCATTCCCCAAAAAACGGCTGGCAATGGTAGGAACACCATACCATAATGTTTGTCCTGCTAGTTTTTTTATGCTGCTCATTTCTTTTAGTGAATGGTCAATGGTGAGTGGTCAATTCAGTGTTCTATTCACAATTGACCATTGACCATTCACTCCTACCCGCAAACATCGTATTTCTTCGCTTTAAATTCAAGAATAGCTCAGAACATTCATTAATTATTATGAATATCTTGGGGTGCAGTGGTGCTGATGCCTTTACCAGGTTGAGCGAATTTGGGATTACTCAGGAAACTGCTGTCGGTAAGTGTGTATAGAAAAGCGGTTAGCTGACCAATCTCGAAATTGGATAATGGTAGTCTGTTTTTCAAAAGAGTATCTGTTGCAGGACCCACCACCATATTTTTCCTGTAGTGTTCCATTACACTAAGTACAGAAAAAAAACGCCCATCATGTCCATAAGGAAAAGTACGCATAACATTCCTGAGACTGGGTACCCGGAATTTGAGAGAGTCTTTATTATCACCGGTGATTTTCATCCTGCCCAGGTCTTTTAAAAAGGGATCAACCGGAATGCCAATATTTCTGTAGCTGTAATCTGTGAACAGTGGTTCTGTATGACAGCTCACACATTTTTGCTGAAAAATGGCATAACCTAATTTCTCCGGAAGAATAAATGTATCGAGTCCTGCTTTAACACGGTCGTATTTGCTGTTACTGCTGATGAAAGTGAGTAAAAACTGGCTAAGCGCTTTTGTCATGCGCTGCGTATTGATGTTTTCATCACCAAAAGCTGCTTTGAATAGTTTCCTGTATTCTTTTTCTGTCTGTAATTTTTTGATCACATTCGTCAGACTTTCTCCCATTTCATTTTCAGCAGTAATAGGAGCCAGGGGTTGAAGATCGAGGTGATTAATGCCGCCATCCCACATAAATTCTTTTTGCCAGGCCAGGTTAAATAAACCGGGGGCATTCCTGGTGGTGAGTGAATTATTGAAACCATGACTCAGGTTATGGTCGTAAGTATTGAATGCGCCAAACTGCTGGTGGCAGGTACCGCATGAAATAGAACCATCTTTACTCAAGCGTGTATCATAAAACAATTGCCGGCCCAGTTCAATACCTTCTTTGGTGAGTGGGTTGGTTTTAAAATCATATTGTGGCTGCGGCCATCCCCTGGGTACTTCGAAACGAACGGGCGTAGGTTTGAAATAATTGCCAACATAAATCCAGCCAGTACAACATATACTTACAACTAAAAGGATCGCTATCGTTTTCTGGTATTTCATTGTTGTGCAGGTATGGAAAACATGTGACTGTAATTATCAGCGAAACGAATGGCTAATGCGCCGGGGCTATGACAAACAGGTTCTTTGGCAATATCGATTCCCTTGAACCATTGAGCAGCATCGGCAATGATAGTGATGGAATGAGTAAAAGCAGGTGCCTGCAGTTGAATAAATCTGGTGGTATTCTGCTGTTTACGGAAACCACCAATATGATAGGTGAACTGTTTACCTGCAATCTGAGAGCTGCTGGCTGTGCCTTCTAACTTGGCCATGATATAACCACTGTTCCAGGTCCAGAACATACCATGTAAAGGATCAAGCGCACCTGTCTGTACACCCGATACATTGCGCATACTATCAACACCCAATAAAAAATGAATACCTGTATAGCGGTCTTCCGGTACACTCAGTTGAATCTTTGTGCTTTTTTCATCTGCCATATCAACAAGGTAGTATTGGGTTTGCGGAATAATTTTTTTTCCTGTTGCACTAACAAGTTCAATATGTGAGATATAATATTTAAAACGATTGACCACCAGTGTATCAGTACCGTTGAGGTAACAGGTTTGTTCAGGTTGTAATTTTTCTGGACCAAAACGGTTATCAAATTGTATGGTAAGCAACGACTTTTTTTGGGCGGTTGCTGAAAATAACAGACAACATAACAGGGATATGAGAAGGCTTGTCTTTTTCACATTTCAGCGATAATCGTTCTTATTAATCTTTTTTCTTTGTTCCTTATTACGGGTATGTTTCTTCTTTGACTCCAGTCTTTTCTCTTTCGCTGCTTTGGAAGGTTTGGTGGGCTTGCGTATTTTTCTTTTGATGAGTGAAGTGGTAATAAGCTGTGTTATTTTACGGATTACTTCATCTTTATTACCCAACTGCGATCTTTCTGATTGTGATTTTACGAGCAAATAACCATCATCAGTCATTCGGTTACTGAGTCTTTCTGTAATCAGTGCTTTTTCCTCTTCTGTAAAAAATACCGAATCGGCCACTTTCCAGCGTCCCTCTACCATGGTTTCCACCTTGTTCACATGCTGGCCGCCTTTACCGCCGCTACGTGCTGTCTGGAACAATATCTCGGTTCTAATATCTATCTTCATTTCAAAATAAAGTTCGGACAAAAAGCGGAACCAATTATGAGAATTGTGATACAACGAGTAGCCGAAGCGGCTGTGAGGGTAGATGGTAATATTACAGGCAGTATCGGTAATGGTCTGCTGGTACTGATGGGTATTGAAGATGCAGATACCAAAGAAGACATTGAGTGGCTCAGTAATAAGATTGTGAATATCCGCATTTTCGACGATGCAGACGGGGTGATGAATTTATCCGTAAAAGATACTGATGGCAGTATTTTGCTCGTAAGCCAGTTCACCCTGCATGCCAGTACAAAAAAGGGAAACAGGCCATCTTATATCAAAGCGTCTAAACCCGATATTGCTGTTCCTATGTATGAAGCCATGATTCAACAGTTATCACTCGATCTTGGCAAACCTGTTCAAACCGGCATTTTTGGCGCGGATATGAAAGTGAGTTTACTGAATGACGGCCCTGTGACCATTATAATGGATTCAAAAAATAAGGAATGAAAGACATTGAAAACCGGGAAGATATTGAACAGCTGATGCGAAGTTTTTATACCAAAGCTATTCCTGATGAAATCATCGGACATTATTTTACACAAGTGATTCAGATGGATCTGGAACAGCACCTGCCTGTGATTATTGATTTCTGGGAAACAGTGGTTTTTGGTGTGGTCAAGTATAAATCGAATGCCATAGCTGTTCACCAGCACCTGCATACAAAATCTGCTTTTACCGATCAGCATTTTGAAAGGTGGGTAACACTGTTTCAGTCAACCATCGATGCATTATTTTCGGGTGAAAAGGCTGAACTGGCAAAGCAACGGGCTTTGTCTATCGCAACAGTAATGAAAATAAAAACCATTCACGGGTCATCACCCATTAACATTCAAAATAACTGATTATGACTATCGAGCAGGCACAACAGCAGGTTGATCAGTGGATCAATACAACAGGCGTCCGTTATTTTAACGAGTTAACCAACCTTGGTATATTGATGGAAGAAGTAGGAGAACTCAGCAGGCTGATGGTTCGACAATATGGGGAACAATCTTTTAAAGAATCAGATAAGGGTAAGGAACTGAGCGATGAAATGGCCGATGTATTATGGGTATTGATCTGTCTTGCTAACCAGACCGGCGTGAATTTAACCGAAGCCTTAGCAAAAAATTTTGAAAAGAAAAATATCCGCGATGGCAGCAGGCATAAAAATAATGAGAAGCTGAAGTAAACAGAAGAACAGAGAAATGTCCAATATCCAACATCAAAGTAAAATCTCACTTCGACATTGGATATTGGACATTCCTCTGTTGATTATTTATTAAAAATGCTTTTCTGCTTGGCCATTTTCTCAATTTCCGCTACGGAACGGGGAGAAGAGGCAGAGAGGTTACGATGACCATCTTTGGTGATGAGGATATCGTCTTCAATACGAACACCGATGCTCCACCATTTTTTATCGCATTTGCTTCCCGGTGGAATATAAATGCCGGGCTCCACGGTTAAGAAGACACCTTCCTGTAAAGTACGTGGTCCCATATCGTGCACATCCAATCCGAGATGGTGTGAAGTACCGTGTGGGAAATACTGACGGGCTTCCTGTTCATTGGCTGCAATACCGAGTTTAATAAGTCCGCGGTTGATGACACGACGGGCGGCTGCATCTACAGCACCAAATGCATTACCGGGTTTACATGCTGCAAAACCAGAATCCTGCGCTTCCAATACCAGCTCATAAATAATTTTTTGTTCAGGGCTAAACTTGCCATTGACCGGAATGGTTCTGGTAACATCAGCTGTATAGCCATGGTATTCTGCGGCGCAATCGCTTAACAGTAAATCACCGTCTTTCATTAAACGAAGATTGGTAACATAATGCAGTACACAGGCATTTTCCGAAGAACCGTTGATGCTTGGATAGCCCGGATATTCAGAGCCATTCTTTTTAAAATTATACTCCATTATAGCTTGGGCCTGGTATTCAGTCATGCCCGGTTTAACAGCACGCATAACATCGTTATGGCCTTCACAACTCATGAGAGTTGCTTTTTCAAGCAGTTTAATTTCTTCCGGCTGTTTAATGCCTCTCAAAGCAGACATGATCCTGCTGGTGGAATAACGAGGATCAGCAAGTTTTTTTCCGGAAGCGATAACATTGTCTATAATACCAGCCATCCGAGATAATTGGTCGCCGGTACTGTATTTGGAGAGAATGCCTTCCCCTTTGTATAAACTCAATATGGAATCAACGGTATTAAAATCGAAAGTGCTGGCAGTGAATTTATCGTTGGTGAATACGTTTTCAATCTTGTATTTATTTTTTACACCTTCGGCTCCCAGAATTTTACCTGTCCACATTTCGCGTAAAGGATCGCGGTTTTGTACAAAAATAAACTCAGTACCAGTAGCTCCCAGAATGGTTACGGGCTGTTTAAACAATAATAACAGGGAATTGGGTTCTTCCAGGCCGGTGAAATAATAAAAATTCTTGCTTTGTGCATATTGGTAGTCCACATCATTGTTTCTCACCCTCACCTGTGAGGCAAAAAATACGCCTACTGTATTATTGGGCATCATTTCCCTGAATGCAGCACGACGGCCTGCATGGAACTCGGGACTAAGGTAATCGTTAGGATACTCTGTGGTTTGCTGGGCCAAACTAATGGCCGGTATCAATAAACAAAGCAGCCTGAAGCATGTTTTTCTGAGCATGTTATATTTTTTTGAGCGCAATAAAACTATAGGATTTCAGTGAGCCCGGCTAAAAAAAATGAGGAAAGGCGGGGAGGGAAGCTGTGAGCTGTGAGCTGCGGGCTATGAGCTTGATAATGGAAGAGGGCAGATTTTCAAGCTAATTTATAATGAACGGAGAAAGTTCAGGACTCGAAGCTCACGGCTCACAGCTCACAGCTTCTCTCAAAAACGCTTACTTTTGCCCCGTTATGAGCATACAACAAGACAATCGTTTTCAGGCTATTATATCGCATGCCAAAGAGTATGGATTTGTATTTCCGAGTAGTGAAATTTATGACGGATTAAGTGCCGTGTATGATTATGGTCCTCATGGAGCCGAGCTGAAAAAGAATATCCGTGATTACTGGTGGAAAAGCATGACGCAGATGCACGATAATATCGTTGGTATCGATGCGGCCATTTTCATGCACCCCACCACCTGGAAAGCCAGCGGTCACGTAGATAATTTCAGTGATCCGATGATCGACAATAAAGACAGTAAGAAAAGATATAGGGTAGATCATTTACTCGAAGCCAAAGCCGATCAGTTGAGAGAGAAAGGAGAGGAAGCCGCGGCAGATGCTTTATTGGCTTCAATGGAACAGTTGCTCGCAGCAGAAGATTTTGCCGGACTGAAGCAACTGATGAACGACCAGAAAATTGTGTGCAGTGTTAGTGGAACAGCCAACTGGACCGATATCCGCCAGTTCAATCTCATGTTCTCTACACAATTAGGTTCTGTGGCTGAAGATGCTGATACCATTTACCTGCGTCCGGAAACGGCACAGGGTATTTTTGTAAATTTCCTGAATGTGCAGAAGACTGCAAGGATGAAAATACCTTTTGGTATTGCACAAACCGGTAAGGCATTCCGTAATGAAATTGTAGCCCGCCAGTTCATCTTCCGTATGCGCGAATTTGAACAGATGGAAATGCAGTTTTTTGTTCGTCCCGGCAAACAGATGGAATGGTATAATTACTGGAAGCAGGAAAGACTGAACTGGCATAAAAGCCTTGGCATCCCCGCAGAAAAATACCGCTATCACGACCATGTTAAACTGGCGCATTATGCCGATGCAGCATTGGATATTGAATATGAATTTCCCTTCGGTTTTAAAGAAGTGGAAGGTATTCATAGCAGAACTGATTTCGATTTAAAGAGTCACCAGGAATACAGCAGAAAAAAACAACAGTATTTTGATGCGGATATTGATCCGGCCACGGGTAAGCCATACGGTAATTACATTCCTTATGTAGTGGAAACATCCATCGGTTTAGACCGTATGTTCCTGTTGGTAATGAGTCATGCTTACGATGAAGAAACCCTGACCAAAGAAGATGGTTCAACAGATAGCCGTGTGGTGATGCGTATTCCGGCTAAAATAGCCCCAAATAAACTGGCCATTCTTCCTTTAATGAAGAAAGACGGTTTGCCGGAAATGGCAAAAGAGCTGTTGGATGAATGCAAGCCGCATTTCAAATGTTTCTATGAAGAAAAAGATGCCATCGGTAAACGTTACCGCCGGCAGGATGCCATCGGTACGCCCTTCTGTGTAACCATTGATCACCAGACCAAAGAAGACGGCACTGTAACCATCAGGTATAGAGATAGTATGCTGCAAGAACGGGTGTCGATGAAAGACGTGAAGAGGATTGTGATGGAAGCGATTTGAACAGAAGAAATAAGGAATAGGAAATAAGGAATAAGAAAATAGAAGTAGCGTATTTGTACAGCGTATAAATACGCTACTTTTTTATAGTTATATGGGTGAAATTTGTTTGGTAAAACAGTTGTATGGAAACCAAATATAAATTTGATCTTGAAGACAGGTTAATCCGATTTGCTGTTTGCTGTATTCAAACGGCGGAAAAGCTTCCAAAAACATTTGCGGGCAATCACCTGGGAGGACAGCTGACCAGAAGCGGATCAGCACCTGCTTTGTATTACGGGGAAGCTCAATCAGCAGAATCAAGAACCGATTTCGTTCATAAAATGAAAATCGCATTGAAAGAATTACGTGAAACAAGAAATTGCCTGGCTATTATAGAAAAACTGAATTGGGAAATTCCTATTAACCTGACAGAAGTAAGAAAGGAATGTACAGAACTGGTATATATTTTTCTCAAAAGCATCGACACCGCAAAAAAGAACAACCCCCGAAAACCCACTACTTCCTAATTCCTTATTTCCTATTTCTTATTCCTCTGTTTCTCACCCATACAGCTCCAAATGAATGTCTTTCTTATCGTATCCCATGGCGATGATCCGCTGCTTCGCTTCGTCGATCATGTTTTTCCAGCCGCAGAGAAAGAAATGAGCGGGTTTTTTATTGATGCGGAGTAATTCTTCGTAAACGCCATGCACATAGCCTGTATGAGCACCTTCAGGAACTGTTTCTTCACGTGAAAAGACAGGGTGATAATAAAAGCCCGGCATATCGTTTTCTAATTGTTTTAATTCGGGACCATAGAGGCAGTCGCCATGTTTGCGGCAACCGAAGATGATATGTATTTCCTGATGAGGAATTTTATGCCGGTGAATATGATGTGCCATAGAGCGGAAAGGTGCAATACCCGTTCCGGTGCATACCAGAAAAAGATCTTTTTCAATCATGTCAGGTAAAGTAAATACGCCCTGTGGACCACGAAGTATTAATTCGCTGCCTACCTGTACTTCTTTGAATAAATAATTGGTACCCGCACCATCTTCCAGTAATACGATGACCAGTTCTATAATATTGGTTCCATCGGGTGCCGAAGCAATGGAATAGCTACGCCAGCGCTTGTTCTTTTTTTCATGAATGGGTAAATCAAGTGTAACAAACTGCCCGGGCTTAAAATCGAAAGAAGCCAATTCCGGGATCTCGATCCAGAAACGACGGGTAGAATCGGTAGCGTCTTCAATCCTGATGACCTTTCCGGTGCGCCATGGTTCAAGCATACGAATGGTTTTACACAATGTAAGAATAATTTGAAAATTAGGCAATTTGGAAATTTGGAAATGGGAGGAATGAAACAACTGCATTGTTTTAATTCCGTTGAGTCTAATGTCATATCATAAAAGAATTATTCATTTCCAAATTTCCAAATCGCCACATTTCCAAATTAAAAGAGGCGCAGTAAATAGTTACTGCGCCTCTTTCTAAATAGGTGATCCTGCTTATTTAGGATCTAACGCTCTTTTTATTTTTTCAGCAAGGTCCTGTAAATGGATCTTACTCATTCTGTCGGCATTGGTAGCTGCTGCAGCATTTACATGTGTGCGCAACTGTGTAAGCTGTGCGCGGGCAATACTGTAAACATCACTACGGCTATTGGCGCCAGATGCATAAGGATTGGTGAAACCACCACCACCGATGGTGATAGTGAGTCCTGCAGCTGGAGGATTCAGCAGGTTATTCAGTTTCTCTACATAGCTCTTCTGCAACATTCTGCGATAGTTGTCGATAGCTTTGTTTGATTTGAGTTCACTGAATAATTCATTCTGCAGATCATTCATCATTTCCAGTGCGCTGTAAGCCTTGTCGGCACCAAAACGTTCAGCACTATACTGCATACGGTTTAACCTGTCGAGGGTTAATAAACCACCTAAAGCATTCTCCTGTGTAGCAGCTAAAGGATCGCTGGTACCTGGAGGATTGATTTTATCCCAGATCTTTTTGTCGATCAGCCATTTTGGTGTCTGGAATACCTGACGGTTCAGGTAACCTAAAGCATCGCGCTGCATGGCTTTTGGTGTAGGCTCATACACAGGCTCATCCTGCTCAGCTACTTTAAAGGTTTCATACACACCACCAATATTTCTTGAAACATGTCCGATATAACGACGGAACTGTCCCAAAAGCTGACCATACATGGTAGCAATATTCTCATTCTGATCACCTTCTTCTTTTGTCCACTCAGGTAAACCTGCCAGGATACGCTGTAGATTTTTCACACCATAATCACTGGCTTTAACAGCGTTATCACTCAGGTCCTCACTCTGGCTTCTTGGATCAGCCTGGTTGCCCGACTCATAAGTACCGAACCAGGTACGTGGATTAGCTTTCAATGTTTCAGTAACCAGCTTGTTACTGTTCTTTTTTACCTCTTCTTCAGTAGCACCTGGAATATATCCATAGCCCCAACGCATGGCCCATGCATCATAGTCGCCAATACGGGGGTATAAACCAGCTTTAGAGATATTATCTTCCGGCTGTGCCACATAGTTAAAACGTGCATAGTCCATGATAGAAGCGGTATGTCCATTGGCTTCCACCCATGCTTTATCACGCAGTTTTTCAACAGGTGTTTTGCTGCTGCTTCCCATGTTATGGCGCAGACCAAGTGTATGTCCAACTTCATGTGACGACACAAAACGAATCAGGTCACCCATGAGGTCATCATCAAATTTCATGCTACGGGCACGTGGGTCGGTAGCAGCAGTTTGAATCATGTACCAGTCGTGAACAAGTTTCATCACATTGTGGTACCAGCCGATATGGCTTTCAAGGATCTCACCGCTTCTGGGGTCGTGTACATTGGGTCCGTAGGCGTTTTCAGTAGGAGAGGCGAAATAACGAACCACTGAATAGCGTGCATCTTCCAGGCTCATGGTGGTATCGTTTTCAGGCCATTCTTTACCGATGATGGCATTTTTAAAACCAGCTTTTTCAAAAGCTTTCTGCCAGTCGTTAATACCGAGGATCAGGTGTTTTCTCCACTGCTTGGGGGTAGCGGGGTCAATATAATAGATGATGGGTTTCTTGGGTTCAACCAGTTCACCTCTTTTCCATTTGTCTGCATCTTCATCTTTGGGTTCCAGTCTCCAGCGAACAGCAAATTCTTTGTTTTCTACTTTTTGCTGATCGTCACCAAACAGTACATAGTCATCGGTGAAGAAACCAACACGCTTATCCGCTATTCTGGGGGTCATTGGTTTTTCAGGCAATAGTAACATAGAAGTATTCAGCTCAATGGTAACTGCTCCCGCTGCGTTGGCTGCAGGTATATTGCTACCACCACCGCCACCACCAAGAACGATAGCAGCTCCACCACCACCTGCACTAAAGGTTTTCACCGTTCTGATTTCAGTATTGATGGGATAAGTGCTGATTTTCTGGATATAAGACCTGTCGGCCGCAATAGGACCCAGGCCAAAAGAACGCTTGATATTGGCGTTAATGCTTACCACCTGGTTATCACCTTTAAAATAATCGGTAACGTCCAGAACTACAGAAGAACTGTCTTTTCCGAATGCTGCGATCGGGAAAGAAGCTGCGATGGCATTCAGGTTAGAGTTGGTAACAGCTTTATAGATATCATCTTTCGGATCTGCTGCGTTAACCAATGTAATGGTACGCAGGAAGATATTGCTGTTAGGGCCTTTTTCGAAAGCCAGGGTTTGCTGATTGGCTACTTCTCCGCCATAGGCACCACGACCGGCGCCTGAAATAGCAGGAACTTTAATGTAACGTGTAACTGCAAGAATTTCACGACCTAAGATAGCATTTGGTACTTCGAAGTAGTATTTATCATCCACTTTGTGTACGGTAATCATCCCTTTCTGTGAGATAGCCCTGTTGGTAATCACGTCTCTGTAGGCTCTTGGGCCCTGACGGGGGGCACCGCCGTTAAAACCTGCCGGAATATTGCCAATCTGGGGTGCACCTGCGGGGCGGGTGGTATCCCTGGTTTGGGCAACTGACAGCGAGGAAGCCAGCAATGCGGCTGCAATAAAATAATTTCTCATTGTTTCAGTTAAATGGTTTTGAATAATCGTTAAAGATAGCATCGTAAATTAATCAACAATTTTTTTTACGCTTGTGTTGGATGAATGGTAAAATCTTTAATTTGGGTCGGTGAAAAGATAAAACAGGTTTTGATAAACCGCTTAACTTGCCACCCCTGAAAGCACAAAGCTTTGCGGCTTTTTGCCGAATCAAATTTGCCGCTTTCAGGAAAATACCTATTTTGTAACCCCTTTCGGACTTTTGAAACAATGTTTGACCTGTGAATTACATTTTTCATTAGCATTGCGAG
>Ga0164290_1001882_pt1 | contig 21477 bp, 18 predicted proteins | sample Micstemetagenome_FD_108782 | JGI IMG/M metagenome (GOLD analysis project Ga0164290, IMG submission 108782) | Contaminated culture microbial community from soil near Moab, Utah, USA - Microcoleus steenstrupii SON62 (Illumina Assembly) | ecosystem: Environmental > Terrestrial > Soil > Soil crust... | reverse complement strand
CTGCCCTATGTTATGGGTGCTTTGTGGGCAAAGGAACAGCAATTGAATGATGCCATTCTGCTTAATCCGTTTGATCGTGTAGCCGATGCCACCATTGCCAATGTATTTATTGTAAAAGATGGAATGATAAAAACTCCGGCACTTACGGAAGGTCCGGTAAATGGCGTGATGCGTCGTCATGTATTACAAATGCTTCGCAAAGAAAACATGCCGGTTGAAGAAGGATCCATAACAATAGATGAACTGATGGAAGCTTCGGAAATATTTTTAACCAATGCCATACACAGCATCAGGTGGGTGAAACAGTTGGGTAGCAATAACTACAGTAACCTGCTCACGCAAAAACTCTACCAGCAACTGATAAAGACAAAGGGGTAAAGATTTCTAAGTTATCTATCGAACCATTTTTTCGCGCGCGTGTTACAATCCTAAAATCTCACTCATGAAACCTCGCATACAGGTAATGTGGTTCCGCAGAGATCTTCGTTTGTCAGACAATGCGGCATTGTATCATGCTTTGCGTACCGGTATTCCTGTATTGCCTGTTTTTATTTTCGATAAAAATATTCTCGATCAGTTGGATGATAAGGCCGACAGACGTGTGGAGTTTATTCATGCAGCCATAACAGAATTACAGCAGCAACTTGTGCAAATGGGTAGTACACTGGAAGTGTATTATGATTACCCGAAAGAAGTGTACAAAAAATTACTGGAGCGATATGATATTGAGGCTGTATTTACCAATCACGATTACGAACCCTACGCCCAGGAAAGAGATGCAGCAATTGCTGCTCTGTTAAAAGAGTATGGAACAGGTTTTAAAACCTACAAGGACCAGGTGATTTTTGAGAAAAGCGAAGTGGTAAAAGATGATGGCAAACCTTACACTGTATTTTCTCCTTATGCAAGAAAGTGGAGAGCGAAACTGAATAATTTTTACCTGAAAGCCTATCCAACGGAGAAATATTTTTCGAATTTCTATCAACAGACACCTGTAACAATTCCTACATTATTATCCATAGGTTTTCAGCCGGTAGCGCTTCCTTTTCCTTCGAAAGAGCTGGAAGAGGCTGTGATCAGACATTATGGCGAAAACCGAAATTTTCCTTCGCTTGAAAAAGGAACATCCAAAATGGGTGTGCATCTGCGTTTTGGAACGGTGAGTATTCGCTATCTCGCACGCAAAGCCATGGAGTGGAACGATGTGTACCTGAATGAACTGATCTGGAGAGATTTTTATCATGCCATCCTCTGGCATTTTTCGCTGGTAGGTAAAGGCGCTTCTTTTAAACCGGAGTATGATAAAATTGAATGGAGGAATAATGAAACTGAATTTGAGCATTGGTGTAATGGAACCACCGGTTATCCGATTGTAGATGCAGGTATGCGTGAACTCAATACAACAGGTTATATGCACAACAGGGTGCGTATGATTGTTGCTTCTTTTCTCACCAAACATTTACTCATAGACTGGCGTTGGGGTGAAGCCTATTTCGCGCAAAAACTGCTCGACTTCGATCTGGCTGCCAATAATGGTGGATGGCAATGGGCCAGTAGCAGTGGTTGTGATGCAGCTCCTTATTTCCGTGTATTCAATCCATCACTGCAAACAGAAAAATTTGATAAAGACCTGCGCTATATACGCAAATGGATTCCTGAACTGAATGAGTTCAATTATCCCCAACCCATTGTACAGCATGAACTGGCAAGGAAGAGGGTGCTGGAAGTTTATGCGAAAGCGCTTAAAGGGCTGTGAGCTTTAAGCTGCTAGCTATTAGCCGCTAGCTTCCAGTTTCGATTGTTCATGGCTTATTACTCGCGGCTCACAGCTCATAGCCTTTCATATCATTCTCATATTTATAAAAATAACCCTGCGCCACCTCTCCGTTTCTCCCGTTCTCTGCAGTGAAAAAAACTTTCGCTAAAAAAGAAAATAATTTCTTCACGCAATGGTAATATACAGCAATAGGCAAGACGATAACTTCACGCTCTCAAAACTTAATGACTATGCGTTTGTTATCAACCCTTATTGCTTTTCTCATTTCAGTTGCTGCATTGGCACAAGACAAAGACCAGAAAATTATCATCATCACGACTGATGGATTAAGATGGCAGGAAGTAATTAAAGGAATGGATGCAGAGATTGCGAAGAACCCGAAATTTAACCAGGAAGACAGCGCAGGAATTTTCAAAAAGTATTGGGATAAAACCGAAGCCGGCCGCAGACAGAAGCTGATGCCTTTTTTCTGGGGAACACTGGCCAAACAGGGACAGATATATGGAAACAGGGCTTTTGATAACAAAGTAGACAATGCAAATCCTTATTGGTTTTCTTACCCGGGTTATAGCGAAATATTAACCGGCCATGTAGATACACTCATCAATTCAAATGATTATCCGCCTAATCCGCATACCAATATTCTGGAGTTTTTTAATAAAATGCCGGCCTATAAAAACAGGGTAGCTGCGTTTGGCGCATGGGGTGCTTTTGACAGAATCATTAATGAAAAACGTGCAGGCTTTCCTGTACTGAATGCTTACGACGACAATACAGCAGCGCTTTCAGATCCAATCATGAAACTGCTGAATGAAATGAACCAGACAGGCTTCAAGCCATTTGGTGCAGGAGAAACATTGGATGTGTTTACGCATTTTCAGGCATTACATTATCTGCAGGTTAAAAAACCAAAAGCGTTTTATATTTCTTATGGTGATACAGATGAGTTTGCACATCACGGCGATTATAAGTATTATCTTGATGCGGCACACCAGTTTGATGAGTGGGTGGGACAAATCTGGAACTGGATTCAGCATGACCCCGCTTATAAGGATAAAACCACATTACTTATTACAACCGATCACGGAAGAGGTGATGCAGTAAAATCTGAATGGACTTCTCACGGTCAAAAAGTATTGGATGCTTCGCAAATATGGTTTACTGTAATTGGTCCGAAAGTAAAACCATCAGGAGAAATCAAAAAGTCTCAGCAACTCTATCAAAAACAATTAGCGGCTACTGTGGCACAATTGGCAGGTTTCAATTTCACTGCAGAACATCAAGTGGCCAAAGCTGTTGAAGTAGAACAGAAATAATGAAAAATAAACAGCTCAAAACTGTTGTTACTGTTGTGCTTGTACTGTTGTTTGCAACAGTACAAGCACAAACAAAAAAGCTCGCACCCTGGTCGAGGGGCATGTTTGATATTCATCATATCAGCACAGGCAGGGGTAACGCTACTTTTATGGTATTTCCCGATGGAACTACTATGTTGTTTGATGCCGGTGAAATTTCTGATACACATCCCCGAACCTTATCAGACAGAAACAGCAGGTTGCATCCGGATAGTTCGAAACAGGCATATGAATGGCTTATTCAATACATTACGGAGTTCTCACCTTTTGAAAAACCGCAGATAGATTATGGTGTGATATCTCATTTTCATGATGATCATTTTGGTGAATGGGATACGCTAAAAAGAAAATCTGTACAGGGTAATTATGTGTTAACAGGATTTACCGGGGTAGGGGATATTATTCCAATCAAAAAAATGATGGACAGAGGGCATGCTACACCGATTAATCTTCGTTCTGAAACATTTCAAAAACGTTATGCGCAAGATGAATACCATATAGTACAATCATTGAACAATTATTTTTCTTTTCTCGCTGTACAGCAGAAAAACGGGATGAATTATGATAGTATAGTTGTGGGTGCAAATGATCAGTTTGTTTTAACCCGTGAGCCAGGCAGTTTTCCGGAATGGGAGATTAAAAATATTGCTGCAGGTGGCAGGGTGGCTACAGGGTATAAAAACAGAGAGTCTGTAAATGTGTTTCCGGAAACTCATTATCCGGGCGAAAATCCACTCAGTGTATGTTTAAAGATCCGCTATGGAAAATTTGATTATTTCACCGGTGGCGATGTATCGGGTATAGACGAATTTGGTGCGCCCGATTTTCAGTCGATGGAGGCCCAGATTGCAGCGTTGATTGGTGCAGTAGATGTGGCTACTTTGAACCATCATGGCAACCGCGATTCGCAACAGGGTTATTATGTAAGAACATTGCGTCCTAGGGTATGGGTACAGCAAACCTGGTCGTCTGATCATCCGGGGCATGATGTATTAAGACGTATCATGTCGACCAGTATTTATCCCGGACCAAGAGATTTGTTTGCAACGGATATGCTGGAGTCCAATATCAATGTAATCGGCGATTCATTTGTGAACAGGGCCTATAAAGCAAAAAAGGGACATATTGTTATTCGGGTACAACCTGGTGGAGATCGTTATGCCGTATATGTGCTCAACGATTCCAGTACCGATAAATATATTGTTTCAGAACACGGGTCATACGAGTCGAGGTAAAACTGAAAAAAACGCCCCTGTTTTCTGCTGAATATAATTTGTTGCAGAAAACAAGGGCATTAAAGATGATAGATAATAACTGTTTACCTGAAGCTGATTAATTCCACATCAAATATCAAGGTACTGTTCGCACCGATTTGTGCACTTACCTGACGCTCACCATAAGCAAGATGTGGTGGAATAAAGAAACGCCATTTGCTGCCTGCTGGCATAAGTTGTAAACCTTCGGTCCAGCCCTTGATCACCATATTTAAAGGAAATGCCGCCGGACGACCACGCTGTACAGAACTGTCGAAAATGGTGCCGTCGATCAGTGTGCCGTGGTAGTGACAGGTTACTTCATTGTGTGCCTTGGGTTTTTCGCCTGTACCCGTTGTTAATATTTCATATTGAAGACCACTCTCCAGTTCAGTTACTTCGGGTCTTTGTTTATTGCTGGCTAAAAAATCCTGGCCTACTTTTAAATTAGCGGCGGCTTTTTCAGCCTTGAGTTGTGCCAATTGATCTGCTACTCCCATAAAAATTACATTTTTTGCAAAACTAAGGTAACCTGTTTGCATCTGAGCGTTTGCAGACGGAGAAACCTGTTTATATTACAGGTAAAACAGGTTATGCAGGAAGATATCATTATTCAGATCTGTAATCGATTGCGTGATCTTCGTAAAGAAAAAAATATTACGCTACAGGAACTGGCAGAAGCTGCAGGGGTATCAAAAGCCATGCTGAGTCAGGTAGAGAATAACCGAACCATTCCTTCTTTAACTGTTTTGTTGAACCTGATTAAATCGCTTAATATAGATTTTAATCATTTTTTCAAAGACATCAATCTCTTAGCACCAGACAGTAAAGTAATATTCCGGAAAAAAGAACAATACCAGCCCTTTGAAAAAGAAAATGCAAGCGGGTTTTATTATCAACGTTTGTTCTCAACAACTGTTCAGGATTTTCATACCGATTTTGTACTCCTCCGATTATCAGCAGATGCAAAACGCCCTATGGTAAAAACTGATGCATTTGAATTCAAATACCTTATCAGCGGGAGCGTAACTTATTTTATTGGCGAAGAATCTTTTGATATGGAGGAGGGAGATTCGCTTTTCTTTGATGCTGGTGAATTGCACAATCCTGTTAACCGCGGAAAAGATGATGCCCTGATGCTTGTGATCTATATTTTTAAAAACCATCCTTTATAGCACTTAACGATTTATTAACTAAAGTTTAATATTTGTTAATAATCGACCAATAATCGATCTATTTGTTAAGCCACACTTTACTTTTACTTAACCTACAGCACATTTTACCATAACATTAGCAGGATAGGTTTGTGGCCTAAAAAAAACATAACCTGCTTATGAAAGCGCAAAAAACTGTTTGGCGCAGCGTGAGATTGGCCTTTTTCTTAATGGCCCAGCTCATTAGCTTCTGCACCCTGGCTCAAACAAATGTTACTATCAGGGGTAAAGTGTCTGACGCAATTACCAAGAAGCCTATTGAAGGCGCAAGTATTTTAAATAAAACCAATGGTGTATTTACCAATGCTGAAGGAGAGTTTTCCATACTCGCAGCCAGTGGTTCTCAAATTACCATCAGTTCGGTTGGATATACAACTGTTAAGCAGTCTGTAACAGGTGAATACCTGAGTATTTCATTGTCGCCCGTTGCACAACAGTTAGACGATGTGGTTGTAACAGCATTGGGTATCAGAAAAGAAAAAAAGAAACTGGGTTATGCTTCACAGGAATTGAAAGGAGAAGCATTAACTACTGCAAGAGAAACCAATGTGGTAAATCAACTCGCTGGTAAAATTGCCGGTGTTACTGTTGTAGGAAGTAATTCAGGTATTGGTGGTTCTGCCCGTGTAACCATTCGCGGAGAAAGATCTATCGACCTGAATAAAAACCAGCCTTTATATGTTATTGATGGTGTACCCATCAACAACTCTTTAACAGGTGGTTCAGGAAGAAATAACCTCGAAGTAGATTTTGGTAATGGTGCCAGCTTTTTGAATCCGGATGATATTGAATCAATCAACGTATTAAAAGGGCCCGCTGCATCTGCATTATATGGATCAAGAGCGGCCAATGGTGTAATTGTTATTAAAACCAAATCAGGTAAAAATGCAAAAGGAATTGGTGTAGAAGTAAATTCCAATTTCACTATGGAAAAAGCATTGCGCTTACCTGATTACCAGAATAAATACGGACAGGGAAATGGTAATGGCGGAGCTTTTGCTTTTGTAAACGGCGGTGGTGCAGGTCTTACTGATGGTACTGATGAATCATGGGGTCCGGCATTTGCCGGGCAATCATATCCACAGTTTAATTCGCCACGTACATTAAACGGACAAACCATTCCATTTCTGGGAGGAGACCTGAATGCACCTGCAGGAAGCATCATTACAGCTACTCCATGGCTGAACGATGCCGATGGGGTGAAGAATTTTTTCCAGACAGGAACCACAGTTACGAATAATGTAGCCCTGGTTGGCGGTAATGATTTCGGTGATTTCAGGATATCATACACCAACCTTGATCAGAAAGGAATTGTACCTAACACTGATCTGAAAAGAAACACTGTTTCTTTTGGTGGTGGTTATAACCTCACCGATAAATTTTCTGCAAGAGCATTTGTAAGTTATATCAAGAGTAACAGTGGTAACAGACCCTCTATCAGTTATGGTACAGAGAACATCATGTACCTCTTTAACTGCTGGTTACCAAGATCTGTGCAACTGGATGAAATGAAACGCTTATGGCAGCCGGGTCTCGAAAACAGAAAGCAATTCAGTTGGAATTATAACTATCACGACAATCCTTATTTGACGGTATATGAAAATACCAATGGTCAGAATGTAGACCGCATTATAGGTAACATAACGCTGAAATATGATTTGTTGAAATGGTTGAGTGTACAGTTTAGAACTGCTACCGATTATTCAAGTGAAGTAAGGATGTACAAAAGAGGTTTCAGCTCACAGCGTTTTCCATTTGGTCAGTATCGTGAAGCACGTGTAATTGCTGAAGAAAGAAACTCTGATTTTCTGTTTAGCGCAAATAAACAGATCAACAGCGACTTTACTATCTCCGGTACATTCGGTGGTAACCAAACCATCCAGAAAAGCGATTATAATGAATTAAATGCAGGTCAGTTGAATATACCTGGCATTTATAAACTCAGCAATAACCGTGTTCCGCTTGATGTAAGTCAGTCAACATCTGAAAAAAGAGTAAACAGTCTTTATGGCTCTGCACAAGTAGGTTATAAGAATTACCTGTTTCTTGATATTACGGCACGTAATGACTGGTCAAGTGCACTTACATTACCCGCCAGTTTGAAACTGTTAGGAAACGAGCAGAATTCATTCTTCTATCCATCAGCAGCATTAAGTGCTATTGTGAGCGATATGGCGAAGCTGCCATCTTATATCAGTTTTGCAAAACTGAGAGCCAGTGTGGCACAGGTAGGTAACGACACCGATCCTTTCACATTTACACAGGCATTTAATCCAGGTACAGCATTTGGTACGGCACAGATATATGGTGAAACAGATCGTTTGGCAAACCTGAGTCTGAAACCAGAGATCAGCACTGCATTTGAGATTGGTACAGAAATTAAATTTCTGAAAAACAGGATTGGTCTTGATCTTACTTATTACAACAGCAGCACTAAGAACCAGATTATCAATATCCCTTTATCGAATACAACTGGTTACAGCAGCAGGGCCATCAATGCCGGTATGATTAAAAACTATGGTTTTGAAGCCATGTTGAATGTGGTGCCTGTGATTACTAAAAAAGGGTTCAAATGGTCTGCCGATATCAACTTTTCAACCAACAGGAGCAAAGTGGTATCACTGTCTGATGGTTTAACCAATCTGGTTATGGCAAGCAGAAGAGTAAGTATTGAGGCACGCGTTGGTGAAAGAATGGGAGATATGTACGGTATTGGTTTTGCACGTGTTCAGAGCACAGACAAAACAGCGCCATACTATGATGCTTCAGGAAAATACACTGGTCAGATGGTGTTTAATAATGGTCGCCCTATTCCAACTACACAACGTATTAAGTTGGGTAACTACAATCCAGACTGGTTAGCAGGTATCAACAATACATTGACCTACAGAAATTTCAGACTTAGCTTCTTATTCGATATCAGACAGGGTGGTAAAGTATATTCAGAAACACAAACAGTAGGTCGTGAAGGAGGTATTATTACCGAAACACTCGAAGGTCGTGCGGATGGATATGATCTTACTAAACCAGGTAATGGTGTAATTGGTCAGGGTGTGGTACTGAATACAGATGGTTCATTCAGTCCGAACACTGTTAAAAGAACTGCACGCGAATGGCACACTGCCTGGACAGGCGGACGAAATATTGCAGAAGGTGTTATGTACGATGCAAGTTTTGTAAAACTGAGAGAGGTTCAGATTGGTTTTACTGTTCCGGATAAATTATTCAGAGGTACTCCTTTCAGGGGTGCAACCATCAGTCTGGTAGGAAGAAACCTGGCACTTGGACAAAAGTTCCGCATGTTGATCCTGAAGTAATGTCGTTTAGCGGAGGTACTGCTTTACCAGGTATTGAATACATGTCTATTCCATCATCCAGGAGCTTTGGCGTAAACCTCAGCTTTAAATTATAACCTGAAAATATTAGTGATATGAAAAATAAGTTTCTAATCATAGGATCATTGTCATTACTGACACTCGGATCATGTACAAAGAATTTTGAAAAAATCAATACCAATCCGAATGTTCCGGGTTCTGTAACACCAGATCTTTTATTATCGGGTGTTATCAAGAATACCATTAACGATCAGGTGAATGAAGCCTGGGGAATTGGAAATATTGTTGCACAACATACAGCCAAGATTCAGTTTGTAAACGAAGACAGGTATTTATGGGGAGAAAGAAATGGTGTATGGAACAGTGTATATGGCAATATGCGTAACGTTCAAAATATGATTGACCTGGCTACTGCTTCAACTCCGGTACAAAATAATTATCTCGGTGTTGCGCTGATCATGAAATCATGGATGTTCTCACTGGCAACTGATGCTTATGGAGATATTCCTTATACAGAAGCAACAAAAGCCAAAACCGGATCAGTATATACTCCTAAATATGACAAACAGGAAGATATATATACCGGACTTTTAGCCGATCTGAAAAAAGCCAATGATATTCTAGGCACCAGTAGTGAAGCTATCAGTGGAGATATTCTGTACAACGGATCGGTTGATAAATGGAAAAGACTGGCCAATTCACTTCGTCTTCGTTTGTTGATGCGTTTGTCGAAAAAGAAAAATGTGAATGCAGATATGCAGGCAATCGTCGGCAATCCAACCACAAACCCGATTTTCTCAAGCAACAGCGATAATGCCGAGTTGAAGTATCTGGCTGATGTACCAGCCAATCAGTGGCCTTTATATAGTGCACGTGTTGGTTCATTCGATGAATTCAGGGTAAGTAAAACATTGAGCGACAGGCTTACTGTTTTAAATGACCCACGCCTGGCTGTATTTGGTCGCCAATCGCAAAAATCTGTTGCGGCAGGTACTCCTAAGATTGAAGGTATTCCGAATGGATTAGGCGATGTTGCAGCACTCAATTACAATGGTGGACCTCAAGGTGTTTCACGTGTTGGTTATAGTTCTGCCTGTCTGGTATGTAACGATGGGGGGCAGACTGCACCGCAACCAAATGTGGCCAGAGGACTAATCATGACTTATGCTGAATTGCAGTTTATATTGGCAGAAGCAGCAGAAAAAGGAATGATTACTTCAGCTACTACTCCAGAAGATTATTACCTGCGTGGTATACAGGCGAATTTCAGTTTTTACAACGGCATGATTCCTGCACAATATGGAATCAATGTAACACCGCCTGCAGGTTATTACACACAAGCAGGTGTAGCTTATGCAGGTACACAGACAGAAAAACTGGAAAAAATTGCATTACAAAAATGGGTAGCCCTGTTCTTTAATGGACTTGAAGCATGGTTTGACTGGCGTCGTACAGGCATGCCTGCAATAATACCCGGTGCAGATAACCTGAATAATAATAAAGTTCCGCTTCGTTATATCTATCCGCTTTCAGAACAATCATTGAATGGGAAGAACAGAACTGAAGCTGTAACCAGGCAGGGAGCAGATGACCTGAATACTGCAATATGGATCATTAAATAATTCATAAAAAGGCTGGGAAAGGTTTATTGTTAGTAGAGAATGGCGTAACCCGCTGGTTACGCCATTATTTCAACCAGCTTCCCACAGATTTATTGAAAACCATAAATCTTTTTTTATGACAGTAGACATGATTGATACTCACATTGAAAACATACTTACACTCTATAAAACTTATGGAAATGAAAATTATATAGGGGAAAAAGTATCGCAGGTAGAACATATGTGTCAATGTGCGCAATTGGCGGAAGCTGAAGGCTACGGCGACGAAGTAATTCTCGCGGCTTTCTTTCACGATATCGGGCACCTGTGTGAACATATCATGGACGTACATTATATGGATGATTATGGAGTAGCTGATCATGAAAGAATTGGGGCAGCTTACCTGTTGGGTAAGGGCTTTTCCGGAAAAATTGCACAGTTGGTGGCTTCACATGTAGCTGCAAAACGTTACCTCACTTTTAAATACCCGGAATATCTGAGGAATCTTTCTATGGCAAGTCTTCAAACATTACAATTTCAGGGTGGGGTGATGTCTGCAGAAGAAGCTGCTGCTTTTGAAGCAGACCCTTTATTTAATCTGTACATAGCCTTACGTAAATGGGATGAGCAGGCTAAAACAGAAAATGTTCCGTTACCTGCACTTGAAGTTTACGCAGAACGTATGAAAAACCATCTTTTAAAACAGCATAACTTATTGATATGAGTAAAATAGCATTGGTTGTATTTGATATTGCAGGAACAACAGTAAGTGACGCAGGTAATATCAATGATTGCTTTCGCGATGCTTTCGCAGAAGCCGGTATTGAAGTGGAGAGCGCAGAGGTAGATACAGTTATGGGTTACCGTAAAATAGACGCAGTAAGAATAATTGTTGAAAAGTACAACAAACTCGAAGGAGCGGAGAATGAAAAGCTGATTGATAGTATTCATACCCGCTTTAACGAACTGATGGTTGCTTTTTATCAGGAAACAGAAACACTGGTGCCATTGCCTTACGCAGCGGAAATATTTAAATGGTTGCAGGAAAGACAAATTAAAGTAGCACTTAACACGGGTTTTACAAGAGTTATCACCAATGCACTTCTTACAAGATTGGGGTGGAATAATCACCCAGACATCGATAGAATAGTCTGCAGCGATGAAGTACTTGAAGGAAGGCCTGCTTCATATATGATACAATACCTGATGAGTGAATTGCAGGTTTCAGATGTAAAAGAAGTGGTGAAAGTAGGTGACACTGAAGTTGATATTAAAGAGGGGAGAAATGCAGGTTGTGGAAGAGTAATAGCGGTAACAACAGGCGCTTACACAAGAGCGCAGTTGGAGCAATATCAGCCCGATCATATTATTGATTCACTGGAGCAGTTAACAACAATACTTAATTCATAAGTATGCTCTTTAGCCAGAACCCTGCATCAAAAAAAGATATCCAGATTGCCATATATGCTGCACTGATATGTTTTTTAACCTACGCCTCTGTTTATGCTTTCCGTAAACCCTTTACGGTAGGTATGTTTAGCGGAGAACGCGATATTTTTGGTCTTGCGTATAAGGATGCATTGGTTATTTGTCAGGTACTGGGGTACATGTTCAGCAAGTTTTATGGTATAAAGTTTATTTCAGAATTAGCACATATCGGCAGGGGGAAATCGGTATTGCTGTTGCTGGGAGTTTCGTGGTGTGCCTTACTGTTGTTTGCAGTGGTGCCATCTCCCTGGAACATCATTTTTCTTTTTGTAAACGGTTTTCCATTGGGAATGATCTGGGGAATCATTTTTTCCTTTGCGGAAGGACGAAAAGCAACGGATTTTATTGGAGCAGCGTTAGCTGTAAGTTTTATTTTTTCATCCGGCTTTGTTAAATCTGTTGCCAAGTGGCTGTTTTTGAACATTGATATAGCAGAAAAGTGGCTGCCTTTTATTACTGGTCTTGTATTTATGTTGCCAGTTCTTATACTCGTTTATCTCCTCGAACAAATACCACCCCCATCAAAAGAGGATCAGGAACATAAAGTTGTTCGCGTTCCCATGGATCGAAACCAACGAAAATCATTCTTTAAAAATTTCAGCATCGGTATTGTGTTGCTGATTGTTGTGTATGTTTTTCTGACCATCTTCAGAGATATTCGCGACAATTTTGCAGCAGATATGTGGAACGAACTCGGATATGGTAATGAACCAGGTGTATTTACCAATACAGAGATTCCCGTTACCGTTTCAGTATTATTACTTATTAGTGCCATGATGTTGATTCGTAATAATCGTAAAGCATTCATTATTACACACTATCTTATCATCGCAGGTTTTTTATTGGCCGGTATCAGTTCGCTATTATTTTCCCTCGGTTTTCTGAATCCTTTCGCATGGATGGTGGCAGTAGGATTGGGGCTATATATGGGGTATATTCCTTTCAATTGTATTTTATTCGACAGAATGATAGCTGCATTTGGTACTGCCGGCAATGTTGGATTTTTAATGTACCTGGCCGATTCATTTGGTTATCTAGGAAGCGTTGGTGTTATCGTAATGAAGACGGTGCTTAAAATAAAAACGCAATGGACTGATTTATACAGCACTGGTGTGATCTACTTATCGGTGATTGGGATATGTCTTACGATTGCGGTGATGTTTTATTTCATCAAAAAACTAAAATCAACAGTAGTATATGAACCATAAAACAGCCATTGTTGTTGGTGCGGGTATAGTTGGGCTGGCAACAGCGAGAGCTTTGTCGTTAGCCGGGTATAAGGTTACTGTAATTGAAAAGTCTGAAAAGGCTGTAGGTGCTTCTATTCGCAATTTTGGTATGGTGTGGCCCATTGGCCAGCCTGAAGGTTTGCTGTTTAACAGGGCCATGCGGAGCAGGCAGAGATGGAAAGATATCAGCGACAGTACCGGTATGTGGTACAGTGAGTCGGGAAGCATGCATCTTGCCTACCATACCGATGAATGGCAGGTTTTGCAGGAATTGGCAGCGTTGTTTCAGCAGGAGGGTAGGCAGGTTTTTTTACTTAGCTCATCTACAATAGCCGCTCGCTTTCCTCAGGTTCAGCAAAAAGGATTATTGGGTGGATTGTTTAGCAATACAGAATTGATCGTTGATCCAAGAGAAGCAATTGTAACTGCTGCAGCTTATCTCGAAAATTTCCTTGATGTACAATTTCTGTATAAAACTCAGGTTACCAATGTTGAAACAGGGGCAGTGTATATTGGCGATCAAAAAATACAGGCCGATCTGGTATGGGTTTGTAGCGGGCAGGATTTTGAAACTTTGTTTCCAACTGTTTTTTCAAATCTTCCTATTACCCGGTGCAAGTTACAAATGATGCGTTTTAAATCTTCTGATGAAGGAATGAAAATTGGCACTTCGGTTTGCGGAGGTCTGTCACTTATTCATTACAAATCGTTTACCAAAGCTGGCAGCTTGCAAAAACTGGAAGAGCGGTATAAAGCAGAAATGCCGGCATATATTAAGTATGGTATACATGTAATGGTTGCTCAAAACGAAAATGGTGAGTTAACAGTAGGAGACTCTCATGAATATGGACACAGTTTCGAACCGTTTGATTCCGCTCATATAAATGAGCTAATTTTTTCATATCTGAAACAGATGATCGATTGTTCTTCCTGGCAATTGATACAAAGCTGGAACGGTATCTACCCGAAAATGCAGAATGGCGCAACAGAAATCTGTCTGTCACCTGCTACTGATGTATTTATTCTCAATGGATTGGGCGGAGCCGGGATGACACTTTCCTTTGGTCTGGCAGAAGAGATGGTAAAACAGTACGCCTGATCCGAATATGAACTTATTATTAAGAAATTGTAAACTGGCGAAGGTGAAACGCCGAAACACTAACATTGCGCTCCATCCATTTGCTGACTTCAACTGCTTAACATGACTACTATTGTAAATGATAAAGGAGAAACGGTTGCTTATTTATATCTGACAATCATCCTTGATGTTAGTCAATCAAAAGTGCTTGGTTTAATATTAGGTAATTGTGTATTTGGTCAGCATACTGCTCCTATCGGAAAATTCTTCAAAGACACTTTCAGGAAGCAAAATGGAAAAATAGTGGCCAAACTGGGAAAGGAAGTTTTTCCCAAAAAACCAGCAGATGAAAAAAAGGTTCTTACAGATGCATGGTCCATGCTTAGTAATGTGCGGGAACATGTTTGTATGTGGGTTGAAGAAAATGAAAAATGGACACAGGAAAGTTTCGCTAGTTTTCTGGAAGTACAGGAAGTGAGAGCGCTTGCGGTTTAGATATGCAATCGCATTATTGTATTTGTGCTGTTAATTTGTTCAGTTTATCTGTGCAGAAAGAATTTGGAACATAAAATGCATCATTTGTTTGTTGATTCAGTCAATGAATAAAATTGAAATGTAAAAGGGAGATATCAAACGATATCTCCCTTTTACATTTCAATTCATACGGATTATTTTAACGAAGCCAGATCTATGACAAACCTGTATCTCACATCAGCTTTAATCATTCTTTCATATGCTTCATTGATTTGCTGAATGGAAATTACTTCCACATCAGAAACAATATTATGTTCTGCACAGAAATCGAGCATCTCCTGTGTTTCTTTGATACCACCGATCATAGAGCCTAAAATGCTTCTCCGTTTAGGCACCAGGTCGAATGCAGGCACTTTTGAAGCTGATTCGGGAAGCCCTACAATAATCATGGTTCCGTTTGTTTTTAACAGGTTCAGGTAAGTGCTGAATTCATGATCTGCAGAAACGGTGTTCAGAATAAAATCAAAAGAGTTTTCGAGGCTCTTCATGGTGTCTTTATCTGTAATCAATGCGAAATGGTGAGCGCCCAATCTTTTTGCATCAGCTTCTTTGGAAGGAGAAGTACTCAGCATGGTAACTTCTGCACCAAAAGCGGCGGCAAATTTTACACCCATATGTCCCAATCCACCCAAACCAAATACAGCTACTTTATGTCCTTTCTTTACCCCAACATAACGCAATGGTGAGTAGGTAGTAATACCTGCACAAAGCAATGGCGCAACGCCAGCAAGTGGAAGTTTATCGGAAATATGCAATGTGTAGTGTTCGTCAACCACAATATTGGTTGAATAACCTCCATAAGTAGGTGCGTTGGTAATACGTTCGCGACCGTTATAAGTACCCACCATTCCGTCCTCGCAATATTGTTCAAGATCGCTTTTACAGTTTTCGCAGGTTCTGCATGAATCAACAAAACAACCTACACCAGCGAGATCACCCACTTTGAATTTGGTTACTTTATCTCCTACGCCCACAACCCTTCCAACAATTTCATGTCCGGGTACCATCGGGAAAATGGCTTTGCCCCATTCTTCGCGTGCCTGGTGAATATCGGAATGGCAAACTCCGCAATACAAAATGTCGATATGTACATCGTATGGGCCCGGTTCTCTTCTTTCGAGTTGAAAAGGGGTGAGTCTTGCTTTTGGTGTTTCTGCTGCGTAAGCCTTGGTTGCTATCATACAATTAATCTTTATGCGAAGGTAACAGCTAAAAAAGTCTGTTGTTCACGCTTTGTTTTACTAAAGTGGAAAATAAATCCGGTTACTTCATGTTGGCTGCCCAAAAATCCAGTGTTCTTTTCCAGGCCAGTTTTGCTGCGGCTTCATTATATCTGGCACCAGAAGTGTCGTTATGAAAAGCGTGATTCACGCCTTCATAAATGTACACTTCATACTTTACGTTGTTTTTTTTGAGGGCATCTTCATAAGCCGGAATACCAGCATTGATGCGCTCATCCAGACCACCATAATGTAATTGTAAAGCTGCTTTTATTTTGGGAACATCAGCGGCATCGGCCTGTCTGCCATAAAAAGCAACGGCAGCTTTTAAATCAGGAACATTCACAGCCAGTTGATTCACCAATGCACCACCCCAGCAAAAACCTACACAACCGGTTAAGCCAGTACAGTCTTTGCGGCTTTTTAAATAGTCGAATCCTTTGGCAAAATTGATGAGGTTTTGTTTTGCATCAATTTTACTGAATAGTTCTCTTGCCTGGTCCTGATCGGTAGGCGTGCCACCGGCAGACGATAGTGCATCTGGTGCTATGGCAATATAACCAGCTTTAGCAGCCCTGCGTACCACATCGCGAATATGATCATTCAGTCCACGATTTTCATGGATTACAACCACACCACCATATTTTCCATCTTTTTTTGGTTTGGCCAGATAGGCTTTCATGGTTACACCACCGGCATCATAGGTAATCTCTTCCGTATGCAGTTCAATATCCTGTTCAGGAACAGTTGCGGCTACTGCATAATTGTTTTCCAACATGGGCAAAATAGCCATGGCAGCAGTAGTACTGCCTGCCAGAATAGCCAGACGTTTTAAAAATACCTCGCGTGGTAAAGGTTTATGTGTGTACTCATCGTACAAATTAATAATCTCCTGTTTCATATGGGTATGCGGTTTTGTATAAATATACCGATTGCATATGGGCAGGCAAAATGGTTTACCGAATAAAAAACGCTATCTGCCGAGCCTGGCAGATAGCGTTTAGGAAATAATCATAAATATCGGTTATTGAATCAGGCTTGCCATTTTTCCAATAGGTAACTGCGATGCCAGTGATATCAGTTCGGCTTCGGAGCTGTTATTTATTTTTAAACTGAGAAGTGCATTACTCAGCGGAATTTCTAAACGGTACGTATTCTGTTCGTCATCTTCTTTATTCAGTCTTGCTTTATAATTACCCACTTTTACAATTTTTGTATTCGGATCACCACCAAATCCTGCCATTAAAGGAGCGTTGATATACGCATTGAGGGTATTTAATAAAGGTGAATTAATGACCACATTCAAAGCTGCTTTTTTACTAACATGCCCATAATTTTTTTCAATGGTTACGCCTGTAAACTGACTGCTACCTGAAACATTTTCTTCTTTTGGAACAGGGGTCAGCGTATCCAGTGATGTTGGAAATAATTTTAAAACCTCTTTGCCAATAGTGATATCAAGGTCCTGCATCATTTGTAATAAAGCGAAATGTGCATCCTGTAATTTACCTGAACTGTAACTGTTTTGTGCAGTTGCAATATTTTTTTTGAAATCCTGTGCATATGTCAGCGAGGTTAACAATAATGCAAGCAGGATACTGTAAGTCTTTTTCATTTATTTGTATTTACTTATTGTTCACCCATTGTTTTTTTAATCATATCGATATCAAATTGCTGAACTGCGTCCATGATATCTTTTTCTGTAGTAAAATTGATGCCTTTCCAGGTAATCATACCGCCAGTACCCATTTGCATCAATATGGTATAACCTTCTCTTTCTTCAAATTGAATAATGGCTTTATTGCCTTTTATCCTGATTTGTTTGGTGTTTTGTGTTTCACCGTTTGATTGAGTGGAAGCAAACCCAAAGTACATATCAAGTGCACCGGCATACATAGCGTTATTACCTATAAGCACAGATAACTGTTTGTCATCTTTCTGGTAAACACGCTGTATGGTAAGGTTGGCCCAGCCATAACGAACGCTCATTACCCTGTCTTCAGTTGAATCTTTGGGCAAACCAACAATTTCAGTAGGGAGCGATTGCAACAACTGGTTGCCAATTTGAAGTTCAACACCGAGTAAAGCCTGTTGAACAGAAAACCTTGCTTCGCCAAACTGTTGCTTATTGAATGCAAGATCAGCATCTGTAATCTGTTGTAAAACATCAGGTACGGTAGAATTTTTGAGTCCTTCCCCCGATTTATTAACCGGTCTTCCATTTTTCGTATTACCCGGCAGATTTGTATTGCTGGTATTATTGGCAGGAACATTCGTTGTTCCAGTTTTGTCGGCTACTTTTTTGTCGAGCACTTCTTCTGCTTTTTTTTCTACTTTGTCTTTTAATTTTTTTAGAAAACCCTGTGAATAGGACTCAGTTTGTAAAGCAAGAGCGGCACATACAAAAAGAATGGTGAATAGTTTTTGTTTCATGTTGATGATTTCGAAACACAAAACTATTGTTGCTTAAAAGTCAATACAAACCATTCATGACGGCATATGACCGACTATATCATCGGGTACTGTTGATTTACAAAGGGTTATCAATTTTATCACATAAATATGTGAGCGAAAATTAACAGTCAAAAGATATGTCTTTGCTCATCCTGTTTTTTTTCATCCAGCTTTTGCTGCTCTGTATGCAAGAGGTGATTCGCTTCAAGTAGTTTTTCCATATACTCATATAATAAGAGTATGGCAGCTCTTTCTCTATTAGTGAGTGTTTTATTGTAACTGCCGGTAACAGTTGTTTTAAGCCAGTTCCATAACATCTTTTTCAATTCGGGTAAATGTGCAAAATCGAATAATTCTGCAAGTACAAGTTGTGGATTATTGATTTCTTCTCTGGTCAAAGCCGACATGGCTGGCTTTTCATGACGAATTTGTTGTTGCATGGTAATTTATTAGAAATCTTTCAATACTTCTAACGCGAAGTGTTGCGGCAGATCACAGACTTACGACATTCAATTTTTTCGTTAATGACCTGTATTGATATTATTTCTGCGGGTTTTACCAGGCCAAATCAGGTATAAATACGTATTGCAGCATTTATATTTTATTTCTTTCTTCTTAAGGTATTGAAGAGGTAAAAATATAAAATCGTTTTCTATCATCTTCTATCTGAATTCCGACATTTTCTAAACATTTATACACAATGACAGCTCCAGAAAGATTTTATCAGTTTATAGAATATAAACGTTTACGCCCACGAAAGGTAGAAATAGAATGTGGTTTATCAAATGGCTATTTGGGCAAACAGCGCAAAAACAAAGGCTCTTTCGGCGGTGCCATCTTATTCAAGATTGAAAAACGTTTCCCTGAACTGAATATTACCTGGCTACTCTCGGGAGAAGGTGAAATGCTCAATGCAACGTATCGCGAAGTGAAAACGGAAATAATGAATACGGTTGAGGAGGAGTCCGCCTCATACGGATTGGTGATGCGCGAATTAGTGCCTTTATTGAAACAACAAATCAGTCAACTGGAAGCTGCTTTACTCGATAAACAGAAGCTAATAGAAATACTGGAGCGTCAGATAAAGCAGGGCGAATAATAATATTGTCTATTCACTATAAAAAAAGTCCTTCCAAAACAGAAGGACTTTTTTAGGACTATTCAAACATTATCGCTTATTCTGTTACATAAGATGAAACAGGTTCACAGGTGCAGATCAGGTTCCTGTCTCCATGTGTATTGTTTACCCTTGCCACACTGGGCCAGAATTTATTCTGGGTTACATAGTACAATGGAAATGCAGCTTGCTGTCGACTATAAGCATGTTTCCATTCATCGTTACAGATAACAGCCTGTGTATGTGGTGCATTTTTGAGTGGGTTATCTGTTTTATCAGACTTACCATCTTCAATCGCCTTAATTTCTTCATAAATAGAAATCAGTGCATCACAGAAGCGATCTAATTCGGCTTTGTCTTCACTTTCTGTTGGTTCAATCATAATAGTGCCGGGAACAGGGAAGCTCATGGTGGGTGCGTGGAAGCCGTAATCGATTAATCGTTTTGCCACATCTTCTGCTTCAATACCAACACTTTGCTTAAATGGACGCAGGTCAACAATAAATTCATGCGCACAAGTGCCATTTGTTCCGGTATATAATATTTTATAGTATTTCTCCAGACGTGCTTTCATATAATTGGCATTCAGGATGGCATACTCGGTAGAACGTCTGATACCTTCTTCTCCTAACATCTTAATATATCCGTAGCTGATCAGAAGAATACTTGCAGAACCATATTGAGCTGCACTTACTGCAAGAGCAGGATTGCCCAATGCGGTATGACCGGGTAAATATGGTGCCAGTTTATCGTTTACACAAATTGGTCCCATACCCGGGCCACCACCACCATGTGGAATAGCAAAAGTTTTATGGAGGTTGAGGTGACAAACATCGGCGCCAATCATACCAGGGCTTGTTAAGCCAACCTGTGCATTCATATTGGCACCATCCATATATACCAGTCCGCCATTATCGTGAATAATCTGGCAGATGTCTTTTATGGTTTCTTCAAACACACCATGTGTAGATGGGTAAGTAACCATTAAAGCGCCTAAGCTGTCTTTATATTGTTCTGCTTTAGCTTTCAGGTCTGCCACATCAATATTACCTGCATCATCGCATTTTACTACTACAACTTTAAATCCGGCCATTGCTGCGCTGGCAGGGTTAGTTCCGTGTGCGCTGATAGGAATGAGTACCACATTTCTGTGTGCTTCATTTCTTGCTGCGTGATAAGCACGAATGGTTAATAAACCGGCATATTCACCTTGCGCGCCACTATTGGGTTGCAGGCTACATGCGGTGAAGCCTGTTATCTTACACAGATAATCATTCAGTTCATCGATGATTTGCTGGTAACCTGCTGTTTGTGATGCAGGTGCAAAGGGATGCAATCCTCCAAACTCTGGCCAGCTCACCGGAATCATTTCTGATGCCGCATTCAGTTTCATGGTGCAACTTCCCAGACTGATCATACTCGTATTCAGCGATAGGTCTTTGTTTTCCAGTTGTTTTATATAACGCATCATCTGACTTTCGCTTCTGTGCGTATTGAAAACAGGATGGGTGAGGTAAGATGAAGTACGCAAGAGACCCTCAGCTAACTGGTAATTACTGTCTGATAAATCAGCCTCACTAACGGTTACCAAAGGTTTTCCTGCTGCTTTTGAAAAAATACTGAGTATTGTATTGATATCATTTACAGAAGTAGTTTCATCAATGCTGATGATTATGCCATCTTTATGGTAAAAGAAATTGGCTTCGTCGGCTTCTGCTGTTTTCTTGACGGTTTCTTTATCTACCCCTGAAACAGATAAAGTATCAAAATAACTTTTGTTTACCTGATCAATACCCATCTTCGCCAGACCATCAGATAATAG